>Ga0302325_10006451_pt1 | contig 26361 bp, 27 predicted proteins | sample Palsa_T0_2_FD_201948 | JGI IMG/M metagenome (GOLD analysis project Ga0302325, IMG submission 201948) | Peat permafrost microbial communities from Stordalen Mire near Abisko, Sweden - Palsa_T0_2 | ecosystem: Environmental > Terrestrial > Soil > Palsa > Peat permafrost | place: Sweden: Abisko... | reverse complement strand
CGGGCAACGCCAGCGCCGGAACGACATGCAGCGCCACCATATTGGAGAAGCCCGCATCGCGGTCCTTATCGTTCAACGCCTTGACGCCGACCTTTACATCCTTGTTATAGAACGGCTTGGCGTCGATCTCAGCGTGTGCCAGCAGGTCTTTCGTTTCGATTTCCTTCGCCGTATCTCCCACATAGACCACCAGTTTGGGCTTCTCGCCGAGCGGTAGGGCTTCGGTCGTCTTTGAAGGGACGGTGAACTGAACGATGAGCTTATCGCCGCGCTCCACGACCGCGAGATCAGTGACAGGAGTAGGAAGTTTGAGGCTGGGCGGACGCGTATCGGCGACGTAGCCGCAGCCAGTCAGCAGTAGGGGAAAGCCGTACACGGCATCGCGAACCTTCACAGAATATACCGGCTCAGGTCCTGGTCCTTGACGATATCCGCCAATTGCTTTCTCACGTAGGCGGCGTCGACCTTCACATTTTTCTTCTTCAAGTCAGGCGCATCGAAGGAGATTTCCTCCAGGAGCTTTTCCATGATGGTATGCAGACGGCGGGCGCCAATGTTCTCCGAGTTTTCATTGACCTTAGCGGCAAAGCGGGCGACCTCTTCCAGGGCGTCGTCGGTCAAGTTGAGCTTGATTCCCTCCGTCTCCATGAGCGCCACGTACTGCTTCGAAAGCGCGTTCTGCGGCTCTTTCAGGATGCGGATGAAATCTTCGACGGTCAGAGACTTGAGTTCCACTCGGATGGGAAAACGCCCCTGAAGTTCCGGGATCATATCGGAGGGCTTGGAGACGTGGAACGCGCCGGCGGCGATAAAAAGGATGTGGTCGGTGCGCACGAAACCGTGACGGGTATTGACGGTGGTGCCCTCCACGATCGGCAGGATGTCGCGCTGCACGCCTTCGCGGCTTACGTCCGGGCCATGACCCGACTCACGGCCAGCAATCTTATCGATCTCGTCAAGGAAGATGATGCCGCTTGATTCCACCCGGTCCAGAGCGATCCGCGTCAACTGCTCCATATCGATGAGTTTCTGTTCCTCTTCTTGAATCAGGGATTCCAGCGCCTCAGCCACGCGCATGTTCCGCTTCTTGGTGCGATTCCCGAACAGAGGCGCAAACATGTCCTTGAGGTTCATGCCCATCTCTTCAATTCCGGGTCCGGCAATTTCGAACGAAGGCGCGCGATCCTTCACCTCGATTTCGATCATGCGCTCATCGAGTTTGCCGTCGCGCAGGCGCTCACGCAGCTTCTCGCGAGTCTTCTCGGTCGATTCGGCGCCTTCGGGTGGTTGCGGCATCAGCAGGTCGAGCAAGCGGTCTTCGGCATTGGCTTCGGCACGGTCGGCCACCTCGTCGAGCCGTTCGTCGCGGATCATGTCAATTGAAATATCGACCAGGTCGCGGATCATCGATTCGACGTCGCGGCCCACATAACCAACCTCTGTAAATTTGCTGGCTTCCACCTTGAGAAAAGGGGAGTTCGCCAGCTTCGCTAAGCGCCTGGCCAGTTCCGTCTTGCCGACGCCGGTGGGCCCGATCATGAGGATATTCTTCGGCATCACCTCATCGGCCATCTCGGGCGGCAGTTTCTGACGGCGGATGCGATTGCGCAGGGCGATGGCCACGGCGCGTTTGGCTTCGGGCTGGCCGATGACGTATTTATCGAGCTCACGGACAATTTCGCGCGGCGTGAGTTCGTCGAGAGCGGGCGATTCGTCCGGGGAGTTGATGGGAAGGTAGATCACCATGAGCTAAGACATCTCCTCGATGGTGACTTTATCATTCGTGTAAATGCAGATCTGTCCGGCGATCTCCATCGACTGCTCGACGATCTGGCGTGCGGGCAGTTTCGTATTCCGAAGCAGCGCGGTGGCAGCGGAGAGCGCAATCGTGCCGCCGGAACCAATGGCGGCAACGTTCTCATCGGGTTCGATCACATCGCCATTGCCGCTAACGATGAAGATGCTGCTCTTGTCGGCAACCAGCAGAAGCGCTTCGAGGTGCCGCAGGATCTTATCTGTGCGCCAGTCCTTGGCGAGTTCGACGACCGAACGGGGCAAGTTGCCGTTGAACTGTTCCAGTTTGGCTTCAAAGCGGGCGAAGAGCGAAAAAGCGTCGGCCGTCGACCCGGCAAATCCCGCGACCACCTTGTCGTTATACAGCTTGCGCAGTTTCTTTGCGGAGGATTTCAGAACCTCAGATCCATGAGTCACCTGGCCGTCCGCCGCCATCACCGTCTTATTCTCACGACGGACGCAGAGCACGGTCGTGGAACGGATACGTTGTTTCATTGAGTTGAAATTACAGTCTAACGCGCTACCATGGCCTCAAGATGAGCCCTCAGAATCCGGACGATCAGCCGTTTCGTCACTACACAACGAAACATCGCATCGTCTCGTGGATCAGTCAGAATCTGTTCGATAACGTGACCTATACAGTGCGCCGCGGCTTGCTCAAAGGGATGAAGCGGCGCGGGGGCACGGCGTGGCTGCCGGAATCCGTCGTGGCCGCTGAGCCTACGGCGGAACATTCCTTCTGGTTGAAGCAGAATCTGGCGGACCTGGTGGTCTACGATATCGGCGCTTTCCACGGCCTGTTGACCATGTTTTTTGCGCGGCAGGCGAAACAGGTGATCAGCTACGAGCCCAACAGCAAGAATCGGGCCCGGCTGCTCGAAAATCTTCGGTTGAACGGTATCGGGAATGTTGTGGTGCGGCCGTTTGGTGCGGGCGCTCAGGTTGAATCTGTGACGATGGTAGCTTCGGCGACCATGCTGGGTGGAGCAAGCATCGATCGTGACGCAGTCACTGGGATTCTCAATTCCAACCAGCCCGTGATCCAGGAACAGATTTCCATTACGACTCTGGATGAGGATGTTCGAGAGCAGGCTCTGCCGGCTCCAGGCTTCATCAAAATCGACGTAGAGGGTGGCGAGTTGGGAGTGCTGCAAGGCGGACGAAATACTCTTCTCACCCATCACCCGCCGATGTTCTTGGAGATGCACGGTGAGACGATGAACCTGAAACGCAAGAACGTTGCAGCCATTGTTTCGTGCCTGAATGAACTGGGGTACAGCGACATCGAGCACATCGAGACGGGGAAAAAGATCGATTCCGTTAACGCCGCGGTGGCGGCTGAGGGGCACCTGTACTGCCGGTAAGAAAATCGCGTAGATGACGGTAGACCAGCGTTACAGGCAAACCGACCACATTCGTGTAAGAGCCTTGGATTCGCTCCACGAAACAGGATGCGCGGCCCTGGATCGCATAGGCCCCGGCTTTATCCATCGGTTCCCCGGATTTAACGTAGTCCGTGATTTCCCGTTCCGTGAGATGGGCGAAAAATACCGTTGTGGTTTCGTGAGCGATTACGGCGTGACGGCCCAAAAGGCAAATGCCGGTTATTACCTCATGGGGGCGTCCGGAAAGCAGGCGTAACATGCGAGCCGCATCCCTAACATCCGCGGGTTTGCCAAGGATCTGTCCATCTATAACGACAATTGTGTCCGCTCCCAGGACTAAATCGCCGGGGACCGCCTGAGCCTTCGCGAGCGCCAGGCGCCGAACGTAGCCTACCGGCGGTTCTCCCGGGAACGCGGTCTCGTCGACATCCGCCGCTTGAACGCGGAATTGAATTCCGGCCCTGCGGAGAAGCTCGCTCCTGCGTGGCGACCGGGAAGCCAATACGAGTTCCATATGACGATGTTAAACTTCGTCAGATGAAGAGCGTCAGCCGCATTTTCGGGAAGCTTCGCGAGGCCGATCGCCCAATCACCCCGGAGCAGCTTGTTCTTTCTGCATGGAGTGGGGCGGTGGGCAAGAAAATCGCGGCCCGGACCCGGCCCTCGAAGCTCGTGCGGACGCGCCTGGTGGTGGAGGTCGAGGATCAGATCTGGCAACGGCAGCTATTTGTGCTCACACGGCAGATCCTGGCAAACTTAGAAGTGAAAGTCGGGCGCGGGATTGTGGACGAGGTGGAATTTCGCATCGTGCCCCGGCGCATGCAACCTCATAGGGCCGCCGTGAGCATGCCCGGGTTGTTCGCCGACGAGGCCGATCAGATTGCCGATCCGGTGATGCGCCACATTTATAAGACCGCGCGCCGTAAAGAAAGCGCTTAGACAGTAACCAGGAAAATGAAGCTGACTGAAAAAGAGGTCCGATACGTCGCCGGTCTGGCGAATTTGACATTGTCCGAGGCAGAGGTTCCGAAACTGGTGGCGAATCTGGACGAGATTCTGGCCCACATGGACCGTCTGAGCGAGATCAATACCACGGGAGTGGAGCCGATGGCGCAGGTTCTGTACGCGGCTGACGATCTCGCATCACTCCGGGAAGATACGCCTCGGCCTACGCTGGGCAGCGAGGCCGCGCTAGCGAATGCGCCGCTCTCCGGTCCGGGCTATTTCAAGGTGCCGCTGGTGATCGAGCGATGAGCATCGATATTGCTTCGCTCACAATTTCCGGGATTCAGTCCGCCCTACGAGCCAAGGAGTATTCCGCCGAGGAATTGGCAAAGGCGGCCCTGGCTTTTGCGGAGCGTGAAAATCCGTCCACGAATGCGTATCTGATGCTTTCGCCGGAGCGGGCCCTAACGGCAGCACGTGCGGTTGACGCGCAACTGGCTGCTGGAAAAGATCCGGGACCGCTAGCCGGCGTTCCGATCGCCGTGAAGGATGTGATCCTCACGAAAGGATTGCGGACCACCTGCGGTTCCAAACTGCTGGAGAAGTTCATTCCGCCCTACGATGCAACGGCCGTGATCCGTTTGGAGGCGGCCGGCGGTGTGGTGATCGGCAAGACCAATTGCGATGAGTTCGCAATGGGCTCCTCGAACGAGAACAGCGCTTACGGGCCGGTGCGGAATCCGGTGGCATTGGACCGTGTGCCGGGCGGATCGAGCGGCGGTTCCGCAGCAGTTGTAGCGCAAGGCACGGCAGTGGTGTCGTTAGGTTCCGATACGGGCGGGTCGATCCGGCAGCCAGCGTCCTTTTGCGGCATAGTGGGCGTGACTCCCACGTACGGCCGCGTATCGCGGTACGGGCTTGTCGCATTCGCCAGTTCGCTCGACCACATCGGGCCCTTTGCGCGCAACGTGCGGGATGCCGCTACGCTTCTCGAAGTGACCGCCGGGCGCGACGTACAGGATTCGACGGCGGCTGCAGCGCCTGTGCCGCACTATGCGGATTCCATGAATGACGGCGTGAAAGGGATGAAGCTGGGCGTCCCGAAGGAGTATTTTCAAGACTCCACTGGTGAGACCGCGGAACTCATTCTTGCCGGAATTGAGAAGCTGCGAGCCGCGGGCGCGGAGATTCATGAGATCAGCCTTCCTGCGACGCAGTACGCGATCGACTGCTACTACGTGCTGAGCACAGCGGAGGCGAGCAGCAATCTGGCGCGGTACGACGGCGTCCGCTACACCTTTCGCTCGGAACATTCCAATACGCTGAGCGAGATGTACCGCAATACCCGCGGCGAAGGTTTCGGAGCGGAAGTGAAGCGGCGCATCATGCTTGGCACTTATGTATTGAGCCATGGCTACTTCGATGCGTACTACCTGAAATCGCAGAAGGTGCGCGCAATGGTGACGCGGGATTTCACTACGGCATTCGAGACGCTCGATGCGATTCTGGCTCCAGTCTCTCCTTTCCCGGCTTTCAAGCTGGGCGAGAAGGTCGACGACCCCATGCAGATGTACCTTTCCGACATTTACACGGTGACTGGCAGTCTGGCGGGGATCCCCTGCATGAGCGTTCCGTGCGGAAAAACACGGGAAAACCTACCCGTCGGCTTACAGATCCTTTGCAATCACTTCGAAGAGCCCCGCATGTTTTGCATCGCACAGGCATTCGAAGAGATTTCGCACTAAACTATAGGTGCCATGCCATTTACACTTCCCGCACTACCCTACGCGTCCGACGCGCTAGAGCCGTACATCGACAAAATGACGATGGAAATCCATCACGGCAAGCACCACAACGCCTACGTCACGAATCTGAACAAGGCCTTGGAATCCGCGCCGGAATTGGCCGGACTCACCATCGAAGAACTTCTCGCGAACAACTGCGCGGCCGTTCCGGAAGCGATCCGCACTGCCGTCCGCAATAACGGCGGCGGCCATTACAATCACTCGATGTTCTGGGAAATCATGGGACCGGACGCCGGCGGCGAGCCGACTGGCGCCCTTGCGGATGCAATTACGGCGTCATTCGGATCCTTCGCGGCTTTCAAAGAGAAGTTTCAGGCAGCGGGAACCACGCGTTTCGGTTCCGGTTGGGCCTGGCTGCTCGGCTCCGGCGATAAACTGGAGATTATTTCCACCGCGAATCAAGACTGCCCGGTGATGGACGGCAAAACGCCGATCATGGGCCTGGACGTTTGGGAGCACGCTTACTACCTGAAATATCAGAATCGGCGGCCGGATTATCTGGCGGCTTGGTGGAGCGTAGTCAACTGGGCGGAAGTCAGCAAGCGTTTTCAGGCGTAAGTCTTCCCTTCACTAGGGTGAATAACGTAGAGTAAAAGGTCAGTAAAAATACAGGGGGTTTGGCGTGTGCCGGCCCTCATCATATTTTTCCCCTGGTGGACATGTGGAGCTATACAGCTTTGACGATAAGTACTTGCAGCGGCTGCGAGAAGGTGACCCGACCGTTGAGCAACACTTCTGTTCCTATTTTGGGAAAATGCTTCACATCAAGCTGCGCAGCCGTTTGCGATCGCTCGAATCCGTCGAAGACGTAAGACAAGAAACTTTCCTGCGCGTTTTGCGCGCTATTCGAGCAGCCGGCGGGATACGTAGCGCCGAGCGGCTGGGTTCCTATGTGAATTCAGTGTGCAATTTTGTGTTGCTCGAACATTACCGCTCCGGTAAGCGGGAAGATCCCATGGAAGACGGAGTCGCGGATCCTCCGGACCACACGATCGACCTGCACGGCTCCCTCGTGACCGAAGAGACCCGCAGGCAGGTTCGGCAGGTTCTGAATCAACTGGACCCGCGGGACCGCAATCTGCTCACTGCAATTTTTCTGGAGGAACGCGACAAGGATGACGTCTGCGAGGAGTTTGGCGTGGATCGCGATTACCTACGCGTTTTGGTTTATCGGGCCAAGGGCCAATTTCGTCTGAAAAGTCAGCAGGTCAATTAGTAACGAAAGGATGACACGCGTCACTAACTAGCAGACATGGACCATTCTGAGGCCATTGACGGAAAGTTCACCGAGCGGTATTTGCTGGGTGAACTGACTCCCGCGCAGCGGGATCAATTTGAAGAGCACTATTTCGATTGTGCAATCTGCGCGGACGATGTCCAAACGGGCGCGGTTTTTGTCGATAACGCGCGAGCGCTCTTGCGTGAGGGGCCGGTTTCGGAGGAGACGGCGTTTTCAGGCAACAAAAGCGCTTTCGCGCGTTACGGGATGCCGTTTCAATCGGCGGCTTTCGCGTTTGTGGCACTACTATGCGTGATGGGGTACGAGAACGTCGTAACCATCCCCAACCTGCGGGCGCACAGCTCCGGCGTTCGGGCGCCGGAAATCCTGCCTACGGTATCGCTGCTCGGAATGGGCGCTCGCGCGGAATCGAACCCAGTCGCAGCGCCGGCCGGAAAAGACTTCGTGTTTGAAATGGAGATTCCCGGCGGTCCGGAGTTTACCGGGTACATGTGCGAGATCCGAGACGCCGCAAACGTGCTGAAGTACAGCGTGCCTGTAGGGACGGCGGACGCGAAAGATACGATGCGGCTCTCCATTCCGGCGGCGGCATTGAGCGCGGGTAACTACGATTTGATCGTGCTCGGAGAAAAGCCCGGCGGGGCAACGCAAAAATTAGTTCAATACCCGGTTCAAATCCATTAACATCGGTCTGGAGAAAGATTGAATGGCGAAGAAGTTCCAGCATATAGCGAGCGCGTACGGCGTCAGCGGCAAGTTCCTTTGGCCGGTGCAGAAAACCATTGAGGTGCGGCCATCGGTCGACCTGCCGCCCATCGGCGGATTCGGGAAGGATGTCGAAGAGAACTTTCACGCCGACGAGTTTCTGAGCTATCGCAAGGCCTACACCGAAGTATCCGGCAGCCCGAATGAGGAGTTGGTGGAAGGCAAGCTGGTTCCCGCGCAAAATAATCTGTCATTGACGGTGGTTGAAGATTTCAATCTTCTCCACGTGATCGACGTCAAGAAGATGGTTTCGCGAATCACGACGCGTTATTTCGAGGGCGCGGACGATGTCGAGATCGTTCTGTCGGGAACGCGATTTGAGGGCTTTCGAATTTTCGGGTACGACGTCATCGTCAAGTTGGCGACGGACCTATTTCTGGAGAACTGCACGGTCGCGAAGCTGAAGAGCAGTTATCGCGAGAAACCTGAAGTCCGGGAACGCTACCACGTTTTGAGCAACGGCTCAGAGTTCACTGGAGCACCGGACACAATAACGATCGTCGAAAAAATCATCGTTCCCCATCCGACGACCGAATTTAGCGTGCATCGGAATGTGATTGAGATCCCGCACGTGGGACGGCTGATTCTGGGTGAATTGACCATCACGCCGAACACCAAGAGCCTGAGCATGCTGCGCTGGGAACTTGGCTGCCCAAGCGGCGGCGACGGTTCGGGCGGCGGCGGACAGGGCGGCGGTTCTCCAAATACGTGAAACTTTCGGCCGTCCTCTGTCTGATCGTCTGCGCTGCTTGCGGACGCAGCTACGACAGCTATTTAGCGTCACTTTACGCGGAGGCGCGATCTTATCTGGATCATGGCGAGCTTCCACGGGCTCATCAGGCCAGTCAGCGGGGTTCTTTCCTCGCACACGGCAGCGGACGCGAACAATGGGCCTGGAAATTCCGTACCGTCGAGGCCGATATCCAGGTTCAGCGCCGGGAACCTGCCGCCGCGCTCGCGGTGCTCTCCGGAAAAATCCCGGCTTCCCTTGAGGGGAGCGAAACCGCGCTCCTGGTGGCTTTCGAAAAAGCCTCCGCCTACACCTGGCTGCACGATGACGCAAACGCACGCAGCTTATTTGACCAGGCCGAGCGGCTTGCCCGGCTGTCCCCGAACCAGCGCTGGCTGGCCGCCATTCAGGCTCGGCGTGGAACTTTGGCACTGCTCGAGAACTCCAGTGACGATGCTGAAACAGATTTCCTGGAGGCGATTCGTCTCGCCAAGCAAACCCAACAACCCGCGCTGGAAGCCTCTTCTCTTGCCAACCTGGGATATCTTCAGATGCAGAGTAACCGCTTCGGCCGGGCGGTCGACTGGTTCAAACCCGCCATTGCCTTAGCAAGAACACTCTCGGAAAAAACGCTTCTGCAAAGAAACCTTGGCAACATTGGGTGGTGCTACTACAACCTCGGTGAATTGGACTCTGCGCTGGCGAGCTTCAAGGAAGCAGAGCATCTCGCGGGTGAACTGGGTATCCGAATCGATCAACGCCGGTGGTTGACCGATATCGGTCTGGTTTACAGCGCTCTCGACCAATACCGTGAAGCGGAAGACTACCACATCCGCGCTCTCTCCCTTGCTCGTCAGACAAGGGATCAAGATGCAATTTCCATTTGCCTCCATAACTTGGCCATGAGCGCCCTCGACGACGGAAAGCTTGAGGCTGCAAGAACTTACAATCGCGAAGAGATCCTTCTTAAGCAGAACCTTGGCAACCTGGCCGGCCAGTTCTACGCTCGCTATAATCAGGGCCGCATTGAAGACGGATTGAAGGATTACGCCGCCGCCGAGAAGATATTCCGCGAAGTGGCGGATGGCTCAACCGATGACCCTTCCTTGCGCTGGCAGGCCCTTTGTTGGCTAGCCGGAACCCACATTGAAGAAGGCAAGGGCGCCCAGGCTCGGCAAGACTACGAGGATGCAATCAGGACTTTCGACGAATCCCGAAGGCAGTTGGGGAAAGACGAATTCAAAATCGCTTTCCGCGCGGGGGTCAATCGTTACTACAGTCCCTACGTCCGCTTCCTGATGAACCAAGGCAGTTACTTCGATGCCCTGAGCGTAGCGGAACAGAGCCGGGCTCAAGTGCTTTCAGAACGTCTCGGAGTGAACGCCGCTTCCCGCCTGGATCTCACGAAAATCAAAGCTACTGCCGCGGCACTCCACGCCACCATTCTTTCCTATTGGCTGGCTCCGAAAGCTTCCTATCTGTGGGTGATCACGCCCAACGATTTCGCGGCGATCAGTCTGCCCGAGGGAAGCGAGATCACGAAGCTGGCGGAGGCTTATCGCCAAAGCGTAGCTTCTTCTTCGCATGTTCAGGATACGCGGCTCTACGATACGCTAATCGCTCCGGCGCAAAAGTTCATCGCGCCGGGTAGCCGGGTCGTGCTCATTCCCGATGCGGGCCTGTTTCAGGTCAACTTTGAAACTTTGTTCGTCCCGGGAAAGCCGCAACCGCACTACTGGATCGAGGACGTAGTTCTTTCCACGGCTACCTCCCTTGCGCTCCTAAGCCCGCGCAATGAATCGATCGGGAAAGGGAATGTCTTGCTGATCGGGAACCCTCTCTCCCCCAGCGGGGAGTTCCCGGCCCTTCCCTACTCCGCTGCCGAGTTGCATTCCATCGCGAGCCGGTTTCCCGAAAAGCAGCGTGTGGTCTACGAAGGCGCGGATGCTGTGCCCTCCGCGTACGCTAAGGTCCGGCCGGAAGCCTATTCCTGGATCCATTTCGCGGCGCACGGGCTGGCCAGTAAAGAGAGCCCCCTTGAATCCGCGATCATTTTATCCAATGAGGGCGATTCGTTTAAGTTATATGCGCGAGACATCGCCAAACAGCGTTTGACCGCCGATCTGGTCACAATTTCGGCTTGTTATGGATCCGGAACTCGGACTTACGCAGGAGAAGGCATCGTAGGACTGGCCTGGGCGTTCCTGCTGGCGGGCGCTCACAATGTGGTGGCGTCGCTTTGGGAAGCCAACGACTACTACACAGCGCAATTGATGGATCGCATGTACGAGCGATTGAAGGCTGGAGACGATCCCGCACATGCCTTAAGAACGGCCAAGCTCACGCTTCTGCATTCGCAATACATCTGCCGGAATCCCCGCTATTGGGGCGCGTTTCAGCTCTATACAGGTTATTAAGACGCCGCCGTGAGAACGCGTGCGGTGGTCAACTGCCGGCGGAGGCTGCTCCCGGGGTTGTTCAACTCGTACACGCGCAAAGCTACCGCGATTACACTTGCCGGAATGCCGCTCTTCGAGAACTGCAAATCTTCCTTGGTTAGCGGAAGTTCGTACTTCCGACCGATCTCTTTCCAGGCGCCGCGCTGCTGACGAATCACCTGACAGGCGTATCCGTCGACGATGCGAATGCCAAGGCCGTTCGGAATGGTAAAGTCTTGTTTTTCGCTCATGAATTCTGTTGCTCACTAGATAAGACGAAAGCAAACAGCTTTTCGACTGCGATTTCCACCGATTTCATCAAGATTTCATGTTCGGAGTTAGAATGAGTACCACGCTATGACGCTTCTGGAACAGGTGCAGCAGGACATTGTCAGCGCCATGAAGGCCAAGGATGAACTCCGGCTCAGTACGGCGAGGATGATCAAGACCGCTTTGAAAAAGGTAGAGGTCGATTCCATGAAACCGCTCGACGACGCTACCGGCCAGCAGGTTTTGCGCAGCTTGGTTAAGCAAAGGACCGATGCCGCGGACATGTTCCGGAAAGGCGGCCGCGCGGAACTGGCCGAGAAGGAAGAATCCGAGCGGACGATGATAGAAGGCTATCTACCCGCCGCCGCTTCTCCGGAGGAGTTGGCAAGCGCTATTTCGGCCGCTATCGCCGAAACCGGAGCCACCGGAGCGAAACAGATGGGCCTGGTAATGAAGGCCGCACAGGCGAAACTCGCGGGAAAGAACGTGGATGGCCGCCAATTGAGCGAACTCGTGAAGGCGCGTCTGGCATGAGCATCTTCGGCCGGCTTTTCAAGCAGCCTCTCAAAGAGTGGGAGAAAGAATATAAACCCCTAGAGCGGCAGCCGCGCTTCAAAGAGAAGGCGGTGCAAGTGGTGGCGGAAAATCATGAGGCGGAAAGCTCCAGCCCCTTTCTTCCCTACATTCCGTCGCGCGTGCGAATGCGGGAGTTGAGCATTCTGCCGCTCATAGTGGGAACGATCCTCGGCATCATCTTCGGTGCATCGTCGTTATATCTAGTCCTCAAGGTCGGATTGACCGTCAGCGCGTCGATACCAGTCGCGGTGATCTCGATCACTCTGTTCCGGCTGCTGAGCCGGTTTGGCGCCGCGAAGACCACAATCCTTGAGAACAACATCGTCCAAACGGCCGGCTCAGCCGGCGAATCGATCGCGTTTGGCGTGGGCGTGACCATGCCGGCGATCCTAATCCTAGGCTTCGACCTGGAGATCGGGCGCGTCATTTTGGTTTCAGTGCTCGGCGGTTTGCTCGGAATCCTGATGATGATTCCTCTGCGAAGGGCGCTGATCGTCGAGCAACATGGACTGTTGAAGTATCCCGAAGGTACGGCATGTGCGGAAGTTCTGAAGGCAGGCGGTTCCACCGAAGACCGGCTCGCTTCAAAGGGTATCGACCCGGATTCCGGGAATGCCGAAGAGGCCGTGCTGGAGACGGATAACAGCGCCAAGACCATTTTCGCGGGCTTCGGAATCGGGTTGATTTACAAGGCCCTGAACGTCGCCTTTCACGCATGGAAAGACGTTCCGGAGAAAGTTTTCGGTCCGCCTATCGATGCGGCGTCGATCTCGGCGGAAATTTCGCCGGAACTGCTGGGCGTCGGCTACATCATCGGGCCCAGGATTTCAGCGATTATGTGCGGCGGGGGCGCGCTCGCCTATCTGCTCCTGATTCCCTTGATCAAACATTTCGGCGCTGCTTATCCTAATATCTTCCCACCCTCGGTCGTGCCCCTCAGCCAGATGGGTCCCAGCCAGATCCGCGGCGCGTATGTGCTCTATATTGGCGCCGGTGCGGTGACCGCCGGCGGAATCATTAGCCTGCTGCGTTCCCTGCCCACCATCTGGAGCGGCATGAAAGAGGGCATGAAGGATATGCCCTGGAACAAGGACACCGGTGTGGTCGCGCAGAAGGCGCGTGTTGACGACGATCTGCCTATGCAATTCGTACTCGGCGGAATCATCGCTCTCATCGCGATGATTATGCTGTCGCCATCGCTCAATCTGTTTCTCAACCCGTTGGGAGCGATCCTCATTGTTCTGTTCGGGTTCCTGTTCGTTACGGTGTCGTCGCGGCTCACCGGAGAAGTAGGGTCGTCATCGAATCCCATCTCGGGAATGACGGTGGCGACGGTTCTATTCACCTGCCTGATCTTCGTGATGATTGGATGGACCGGGCCGAATTACTTCGTAACGGCGCTCTCAATCGGCGGTATTGTCTGCATCGCATCCTCGAACGGCGGAACCATTTCGCAGGACTTGAAGACCGGATTTCTGATCGGAGCGACGCCGAAGAAGCAGCAGATCGCCATTCTCATCGGAGCGCTGGCTTCCGCCCTGGCTTTAGGACCGATTCTGCTCAAGCTAAACGACGCGGCCACGGTCTATGTTCCGGGTACGGACTTCGAAGCGGTTCCAAGCCAAATCCATGTCGACTATAGTACTCTTGACGAGTATCACGGGCTGATCAATCCGCCCACGGGCAAGAGTTACCACGTGCTCCTTTTAAAGCAGAAGCAACTGGATCTGGAGCCCGGCGACTACCTGGTCAATCCCCATGGAATCATCATGTGGAGGATGCGCCAGTACTTCCCCTCCGGATTGCATGCGCCCGATAGCCAGATCGACCCTGCCAAGGAACATCTGCGCGGCGTACAAGCGATATCGGACGAAAGCAACTACCGCGTTTGGCATAAGACGGACGATATTGGCGGTCCGGAAGGCAAGTATTTGGTGGATGCTGACGGCACCGCGGTGTACCTGGTCGATCCGGGCATTAACGGTACCCATAAGACCCGTCCGGATGGAACTTCGGTGACCAAGTTCGATGCGCCCAAGGCGACATTGATTTCCTACATCATCAAGGGAGTTTTGAGCCACAAACTCCCTTGGGGCATGGTCATGATCGGCATGGGCATTGCGGTAATCACGGAACTCTGCGGCATCTCGTCGTTGACCTTCGCGGTGGGCGTTTACTTGCCTCTTTCGACGACCACTCCGATTCTCGTTGGTGGGATGATCCGTTGGGCGATCGACAAGTTCCTTCGGGAACGCTGGAAGGGTGAAAAGCGTTCCGAGGAAGAAATGGTGGCGGAGAGCGACCGAAGCGGCGGCGTGCTCATGGCGTCCGGCTACATCGCGGGGGGCGCGATTGCAGGGGTTCTGATCGCTTTCATGGCCGGTGTTCTATCGGGCTTCGATAAGACCTTGACGGATTGGTCGGAACTGCATAACCCGTTCTTTGGCGGCCCCTGGAGCGACCTGCTCGCGATGATTCCCTTTATCCTGCTGTGCTGGCTGCTTTACCTGGTCGGTAAGGAGAAGTGGCTCGGACCGAAACAATCCTAGTCCTTATTGCTGCGGGATGGCGGAAGGAGCCCGGGAGACTTGGCCTTTATAGGCTTCCGCGATCTGTACGCCGTACTTATCGAGCGTTTGACCTGTCGCCACATCCATCTGAACGACAGCCTTGGCGTAAGTGTCAGCCGCGGTAACCTCGGCTGCTTCGGCATTCGATAAGTCGCGCTGGATCAGAATCACGTTGTAAACCGTGGACGTTCCAAGCGCCAGTTTCTTCTGTTCGGCATCGAGGGTCTGTTCTTCCAGAATGCGCGATTTGACGGCTGCCTTATATCCAACGCGGGCCTGTTGCACCCCGATCAGGGCGTTTTGGACATCGACGCGAATCTGGTTCTCCTGTTTCTTAAGCGCCAGTTCGCTCTGGCGGATAGTTAGCTGGTCGAGGATGTAATCTGCCTGCGCGGTACGGTTGCGGATCGAGATATTGAGATTCAGGCCCACCGCGTAGTCCGGAAAATTACGCCCGAAAATCTGGCCGAGCAGGTTTCCGGAACCGCCGACGAAGTAGGGATTCGCCGACCCGGCAAGAAAAGCCGAGTTCCCTGTGCCGTTAAGAACGGTATTCGCCGCTCCTGACAAACCATTGTTATCCAGGGTGACGAACGCATTCAGCGTAGGAAGAAGTTCCGCTCTACTGCCGCGCGCATTGATCTTGTTGTTCTCCACATTGATGCGCTGAGTGGCCATTTCCGGCCGCGCATGAAGCGCGAGCGCCACTTCGTCTTGATACGGCTGGATCGGCTCAACTTCAGGAATGCGTATTCGGTCCGTGGGAATTACGTGCGCGCTCACCACGGTCGGGCTTTCGACGCCCACCCGGCTGAGCGCGTCTTTGAGAATAGTTTCCTGCTGCAGAACCTGAGTTTGAGCAACGATAAGATCCTGCTCCGCGGAGGCCACCGCGGCCTCGGCTTGAACTATCGAGATCGGAGCCAGCACACCCACTTCCACCTGCCGCTTGTTGTCGCTATAGAGACGCTGGTTATAGGCGAGCGCCTCCTCCTTGGACTTCACATTATCCAGGAAACTCACAAGATCCCAGTAGAGATCGAGGACGGATGAGACTGTCGTTATGACCTGCTGACGGAACGTCAGGTCAGCCTGTTCGCGAGTGTTCTTCGCAATGATGATATTACGATTGTTCACGGCCCGCCCAAAACCCTGTAGCAGCTTTTGCGTGACCGTGACGGTTAGAGTTCCCGTCAAATTCGGATTAAAGGTATAAGTCGGCGAGTTCAACGACGAGCGAACTTCGCTGTACCCAAAACTGTAGCTTGTGCCGGTGGCGAAGCCCTGGCTCAGCGTCAACGACCCTGTGTTCTGATTATTCACCAGCGCCGTGATGCCCGCGACGACGGAGTTATTTTGCGGAGTGGTGAAATGGCCCAACTGCAAGCTACCCACAAGCGTGGGATCGTAATTCGGAATCGCTGTACCGGTTTGCTGCACGAGCGCTCCCTGACTGCTCGAAGCGGCGGAACTGGCCGTGGAGGCGGCGTTCGTAGCAATGCCTGTAGAGGTGGTAGCGACTGCGCTGGTTGGCCCTGCCGCGACCGTTGGCGTAGATCCGCGAAGCGCGCCGCCTGCCTGGGCCCGCAATATGTTGGCGTCCTGAATGATTGCGCCATACCGCTGGACTTCGATATCGATATTGTTTTCAAGAGCGCAAGCGATGGCGTCTTGAATTGAAAGGTAGAGATTGCCGCCTTTGATCAACATTTCCAGGCGATTGGAATTCGACAGATTAATCGGCGGAACTTCAGTGGGCCGGTAGGTCTTGGTCCATTTTTGCCAACCCTGGTCTGGGCGGGTGAAAGCGGGCATCTCCGGCTGGCTTCGGCCACCGGCAGCACTGGGCGCCGTGGAGGGCAAGGTGGGAGGCGTCGCCGCCGGCGGCTGCCCATAACTGACCGGGCAGATCAGCAGGGTGATGCACAGGAGTGCGAGAGCTGGTTGAAGTCGGTGCATATTTCCTGATGTATTTGATTCTTGATGGTATAGTACGCTGGAATCGTGCCGCAAGCTGATGATGTGATGGACCTGTTCAAGGTCACGAAAGCCTACCTGAAAGGTCATTTTCGCCTGACGAGCGGTTTGCACTCGCAGGAGTATTTGCAGTGCGCGCTGGTGTTGCAACACCCCCAATTCGCGGAACGGTTGGGAAAGGCGCTGGCGGAAGCGATTCAGGCGCAATTGCATGGACCGGTCCAGTTGGTGGTTTCCCCCGCTATGGGAGGCTTGATCATCGGGCATGAAGTGGCGCGGGCGCTGGGTACGCCGCATATTTTTACCGAAAGGGATAGTTCTGGCAACCCAGCAGGTAAGATGACGCTGCGCCGGGGATTCCAGGTTACCCCCGGTGTAAGAACAGTTGTCGTCGAGGATGTCGTTACCACCGGCGGCAGCACGCGCGAAGTGATTGAATTATTGAGGGAATTGGGCGCCGAACCGGTGGCGGCAGGCTCGATTATCGACCGCAGCGGCGGAAAGGCCGATTTGGGCGGGTTGCCGAAGGCGGCTCTTGTAACCATGGAAGTGACGGCTTACGACCCGGCTCAGTGCCCCCTCTGCGCTGAAGGTTCACCGGTCGTAAAGCCGGGTTCGCGGGCGGCTTGATTCGCACCGAAACGCGTCGAATCCGGTTCACCGTCACCTACGACGGCACGGATTTCCATGGCTGGCAGGTCCAACCCGATTTACCCACGATTCAGGGCACGCTCGAATCCGTGATCACCCAGATCGAGGGATCTCCCGTACGCGTGGAAGGGTCTGGCCGGACCGACGCCGGCGTCCATGCGCGCGCCCAGGTCGCCGCGATTTCCCTAACCAACCCGATTCCGCCGGATAATCTGCGCCGGGCGGTGAACCGGTTCCTGCCGCCCTCAATCCGCGTGTTCGACGTTGCGGAAGTCCACGACGAGTTTCACCCTCGGTTCGACGCCGTGGCGAAGACGTATGAGTACCGGATCTTCCGCTCCGAAGTCTGCGATCCCTTTCAGTTTCGTTACGTGCACCATCACCCCTATCCGCTGGATCTAACCGCGATGCGGCAGTTGGCCGCGGGTCTGGAGGGCGAGCACGATTTTACGGCCTTCGCCGCTGGTGATCCCAGCGATGCCGAAGGACGCAGCAAGGTCAGAACAATCTATTCTTCCGTTATGGAGGAGCGCGGCGACCTCTGGGTCTATCGCGTCCGCGGAAGCGGCTTTCTGAAGCACATGGTGCGAAATATCGTCGGGTATTTGATCGAAGGCGGCAAAGGGAATCGTCCCGTGGGAGGGGGTCCCACCGTACCCGCCAAAGGCCTGACTCTCTGGTCCGTCCAGTATGGATCTGATACCCTGAATCCGTAACCCAACATGAATCTCTACGATATCGATCCCGGTCCGGACAGCCCGGAGGTAGTCCGAACCATCATCGAGATTCCCGCGCACTCGGCCAATAAATACGAGTACGATGGCAAACTCGGTGTATTCCGCATGGATCGCGCGCTTTATTCGCCGATGCACTATCCGGGCGATTACGGCTTCATCCCCGGCACCCTGGCCGATGACAACGATCCGTTGGACGTACTCGTATTGGTCCAACAGCCAAGCTTCCCGGGCTGTATGATCGAGGTCCGGCCGGTTGGCGTTCTGAACATGGTGGACAACGACGAGCGGGACCAGAAGGTGCTGGCCGTGCCAACCAAGAATCCCCGCTACGATCAGATCCACACCATGGACCAGATCTTCACCCACGTGATGAAGGAAATCGAATACTTCTTCTCGATTTATAAGGAACTCGAAGGCAAGCGGACCAGAATGAACGGCTGGGGCGGACCGGGAGATGCGCGGAAGGCCATCTCCGAATCGCGGGCGCGTTATCTGGAATCGCAGAAGCCGAAGGTTGTAGAAACATTGTCCGCCTAAGTCAATTGACGCGAGTTCGCGAAGATTGCCATTATCAAATCGATGAGTGCATGCGCGTCTCAAACGTTTTCCGGTGTTACTCCGGCCCAATTCGAAGCGCTTGTGCGCAAGGCTTCAGCGGCGGCGGGAGTTGCGCTGGAAGGCCGCTCCGGTAGTTGCTCACGGAAGGGCTTTACCGTGATCTGGGATTACGATTCCATCGAGCAAAAATTGATGATTCAATGCACCGCCAGCCCATTCTCGATCACCTGCGGAACCGTCAACCAGAAGATTCACGATTTGGTGGATTCCGCCGCCGCACAATAAAATAGAAGAAATTGGAAGAACAAATCCTCGTCAGAGGTGCGCGTACCCACAACCTCAAAAATATTACTGTAGCGATCCCCCATAACCTGATCACCGTAGTGACCGGCGTGTCGGGTTCCGGGAAGAGTTCGCTTGCCTTCGACACTATCTATGCGGAGGGCCAGCGGCGCTACGTGGAATCGCTCTCCGCATACGCCCGGCAGTTCTTGGAACGTATGGAAAAGCCTGCGGTTGACGACATTGACGGCATCGCTCCAGCAGTCGCAATTCGCCAGAAAAATACCACCCGCAACCCAAGATCGACTGTCGCGACATCGACGGAAATCTACGATTTTCTGCGGCTACTCTATGCGCGCATCGGACAGACATTTTGCCCGGTCTGTGGCGAGCGGGTCGAAAAAGACACCGTTGACCGCGTAGCGGAACTGGTCCTCAATTTTCCGGCAGACAGCCGCTGGTATATCCTCTTTCCCGCCACCGAAGCAAAGCTGTTCGAATTGCGGAAACGCGGCTTCAACCGCCTCTTTCAAGACGGAAAAACGGTAGAGTTCTCAACCCCGGAATCGCTTCTGGAGTTGGATATGTCGCAGCCCTTCTACGCACTGGCAGACCGCATCTCGATCTCCGGCGACTTGCGCCAGCGAGTCGTGGATACCGTTGAAATCTGCTATCGCGAAGCCGCCGAGTGCATTTTCCTAAGCTCCGATAGGCAGACACGGCACCGTTTTTCGGAGAAATTTACCTGCCCTTCCGCGCATCAATCCTTCATTGAGCCCGAGCCGAATCTATTCAGCTTCAACAGCCCGACCGGCGCGTGTCCGCGTTGCCAGGGCTTTGGCAACACCATCGATTTCGATATGGACCGCGTAATTCCCGATCGCGGACTGACGATGCGGGAAGGCGCGGTCGAGCCCTGGTCCAAGCCAAAAGGCCGCGAATGGTATCGCGATTTCGAGCGGAAGCATGCGAAGGATGTACGCTTCGACGTGCCGCTCGGCGACCTGAACGACAAAGAGATCGCGCTGATCGAATCGACTGTCCGGGAATTCTTCGGCTACCTGGAAACGAAGAAGTACAAGCTGCATGTGCGCGTCTTCCTGAGCCGTTATCGCGGCTATGCCCGCTGCCCCGAATGCCACGGCCAGCGGCTCCGCAAAGAGGCTCTCTACGTGCGCGTAAACGACAAGACCATCGCGCAGTCGGTCATGCTGAACATCGCCGAAGCCGCGCAGTTCTTCTCGCACTTGACACTCTCGACGGAAGAGATCGCCATTGCAGAAAAGGTATTGGTGGAGATCCGCCAGCGATTGACCTTCTTGAACGACGTTGGTCTCGAATACCTCACACTGGACCGCCTGGCATCCACACTGTCCGGCGGCGAAGCCCAACGCATTCAACTCGCTACCTGCTTAGGCTCGCGCTTAGTCGGCGCTTGCTATGTGTTGGATGAACCCTCCATCGGCCTTCACACCCGCGACACAGGCCGCCTGATCGCGATTCTCAAGGAGCTCAGAGACCTGGGCAACACGATCCTCGTAGTAGAACACGACCCCGAAGTAATGCGCGCCGCGGACCACATCGTAGACCTCGGTCCCGGAGCCGGTGAGTTGGGCGGCAACATCATTTTCGAGGGAACTTACGAACAGTTGACCACCACACCCAACGCCTCGCTTACCGCCGCATATCTCTCCGGCCAGAAACAAGTCTCAGCGCCAAAAAAACTCCGCGACGTGGATCCCCGCAAGATGCTGCGAATCGTCGGTGCCCGTCTGCACAACCTGAAGAACGTCGACGTAGAAATCCCCCTCGGCCTGATGTGCGTAGTGACTGGCGTCTCAGGCTCCGGCAAATCGACTCTGGTTCACGACGTCATCTATCGTGCTCTCTCAAAGACGTCCACCGTATTGGACGGCGATGAAGAAACCGGCGCCGGAGTAGCTCCGAAGCGGTTCTGCTCACGCGTGGAAGGCGCGTCGCTTGTCAACGAAGTGGTGATGATCGACCAATCGCCCATCGGCCGCACTCCCCGCTCGAACCCGGTCACCTACATCAAAGCTTTCGACCTCATCCGAGCCATCTTTGCCGCAACGAAGGACGCGGAAAAGCGCGGCCTCACCGCCGGACACTTCTCCTTCAACATCCCCGGCGGACGCTGCGAAACATGCCAGGGCGACGGTACAGTCACGGTCGAAATGCAGTTCCTTGCCGATGTCGAACTGACCTGCGAAGAGTGCAAAGGGACGCGCTACAAAGCCAGCATTCTGGACATCCGCTACAAAAATCTGAACATCAATCAGGTGCTGGGACTGACGGTCCGTGAAGCGATGGCATTCTTCGCCGACCACACACGCCTCTTCCAAAAGCTCAAGGTGCTGGACGACGTTGGCCTCGGCTATCTCCGCCTCGGGCAATCGGCGACCACGCTCTCCGGCGGCGAAGCCCAACGCATTAAGCTCGCGTCCTACCTCTCCCAGGCCACCAACCGCGGCACCCTCTACATCTGCGACGAACCCACCACCGGCCTCCATTTCGACGATATAGCGAAACTTCTCGCCGCCTTCGAACGAATCATCGATAACGGCGGCAGCTTGTTGATCATCGAGCACAACCTCGACATCATTCGCGCGGCGGATTGGATTATCGACCTCGGGCCGGAAGGCGGCGCGGGCGGAGGACGCATCGTAGCGACTGGCCCTCCCGCAAGGATTGCGGCAAGCGTAGAATCACACACAGGTCGCTATATATGATCTTGCTTCTGGCGCTCCTACTGCTGCAGACAGATTACAGCGCCGAAGGCATGAAGGCACTCCAGGCCAACCAGTTTGATGCAGCCGCGGAGGCCTTCACCAAAGCCATTGCACAGGACCCTAACGATTACGGCGCACACTTCAACCTGGCGCTCACTTACAGTCTGGCGAAACAGGATGACAAAGCGGCGTTGGAATACCAGAAAACGCTCGAACTGAAACCCGGCCTCTATCAGGCTCAGTTGAATCTCGGCATCCTTCTCCTACGCGATAAAAAGCCCGAAGAAGCAATCCCGCAACTCGAAGCAGCGGCAGCTCAGAAGCCGAAGGAGCTTCAGCCAAACTTCAATCTTGCGGCAGCCTATCTATCCGCCGGACTATCCGCGCAGGCCGAGAAAGGCTACCTTGCTGTCCTCGAAATCCAACCTGCGAATGCATCGGCGGAACTGGGACTAGGCCGTGCCCAGCTCGCCCAGAATCATCTGGATGACGCCACCACCCACCTGAAAAAAGCCGGGGAGCTCGATCCGAAGTATCGCGAAGCGCTCCTCGAAGTAGCAAGCGCCTACGAGAACGGCGGACATGCCGAACTCGCCATCCCAATTTATGAACAGTACCCTGGCAACGCCGCCGTGCAGGCGCGCTTGGGAGAGTTACTGATCCGCTCGAAGAGGTTCACCGACGCGATACCGCGCCTCGAAAAAGCCGTTGCAGAATCTCCGACAACTGCAAACCGCATGGAGTTGGCGACCGCTTACAAGATGAACAAGGAGCCGCTCAAGCAACTCGATCAACTCTCCAAAGCGGCCAATTCCGCGCCACGCGAATATGACATCCACATGATCTACGGCCGCGCTCTGCGCGACCAGCACAAGTTGCCCCCCGCCGCAGAACAGTTTCTAGCTGCCGCCCAGATCAAGCCGGATTCCCTGGAAGCCTGGAATGAACTGGCCGCCGCACTCATCAACAGCGAGAACTACACGCAAGGCCTCGCCGCGCTGGACCGCGTCAAAGCCCTCGGCAAGGAAACTCCCGGCGACCTGTTTTACCGCGCTATCAGTCTCGACAAACTGCATCAGTTGAAACCGGCGCTCGCGGCTTATCAGCAGTTTCTGGCCGCCGATAATGGCGCGCATCCGGATCAGGACTTCCAAGCCCGCCAGAGAGCGCGTATTATCAATGTGGAGCTGACCAAAAGGTGACCCAAATCGTTCTGATTGCGATCCTCTTTCAGCAGGTGAACCTGGAACAGCAGGCGCGCCAGGCCCTCGATAAAGCGGACAAGGCGCTCACAGAAGCAAAAACCGCCTATGCCGCACACGACTTGGAAAAAACCAAGGCGCTCGTCCAGGAAATGCTTACCGACGTGGAATTGGCCGAGAAATCGCTGGCCGATACCGGCAAGGATGCCCGCAAACGGCCGAAGCAGTTCAAGTACGGCGAGACGAAGACCAGGGAAATGCTGAAGCGCATCGATTCGCTCGAAAACGATATGGATATCGACGAGCGCGAGCCCATAGCCGCGGCCAAAATCAAGGTACAGGAAATCCACGACGAGTGGCTTCTCGGTATCATGGGAGCAAAGTAGGGCTGCACATGAAACGCATCTTACTGTCATTACTTCTGTTGACCCCGGCCTTTGCGCAGCGAGACTTTCTGACCTCCGACGAAGCCGATCAGATTCGCGACGCCCAGGAACCCAACGCCCGCCTCACTCTTTATCTGCACTTCGCCCGCCAGCGCATCGACCAGGTGAAAAGCCTCATCGCCTCGAATAAGCCCGGCCGTAGCGCTTTGATTCACGACCTCCTGGAAGACTACGGCAACATCATCGACGCGATCGATACCGTGTCCGACGATGCGCTGAAGCATCGCAAAGATATTTCGCTCGGAACCAAGGCACTCTCCAAGACTGAGCCGGAGATGCTGAAAACCCTCACAGACATTCAGGAGAGCGCCCCGAAGGATCTTTCCCGCTACGACTTCCAGTTGAAGCAGGCGATCGGATCCACCCAGGACAGCATGGAGCTCGCCGGAGGCGACCTCAGCAAACGTACAACAGAAGTCGCCGCCAAGGAAGAAAAGGAAAAAAAGGAAATTCAGAGCATGACCACCAAGAGCGATAGCGATAAGGCCGACGACAAGAAATACGCCGCGGTCTTGCCCGCGGGCTCCACCACTCCCGACGGTAGACCTGCCCGCAAGCCGCCCACGCTGTTAAGACCGGGCGAAAAAATCGAGCAGTAAAATGGCAAGATTCTGTTCGGCGTGTGGGTCAGCTTTAGCGGGCGGCAACTCATTCTGCTCTGTATGCGGCGCGCGCCAGGCGCCCGTTGAGAGCCGGCAGCCCACTCCCCAAGCAACGCCGCCTTACTACCCTCCACCGCCGCCATACTACCCGCCGCAGCCCCAGATGACGACGGCCGTACCTCAAGGTTCAGGAGGCTCTGGCATCAAAATCCTGCTAATCGTGCTGATGCTGTTTGTCTTCATGGGGATTCTAGGGGCCGGAGCAATGTACTACGCGGTTCACCGGGTGAAGGAAGCCGTTGTCGAAAAGGCCGGCTCGTATGGAGTGGATCTTCGTTCCATCGAAAGTTCCAACCATGGACCCTCGCGGAACCGGATGTACAAAGCCTGCCAGCTTCTACCGAAGGATCAGGCGTCGGTGTTGATCGGTGAGCCGATCGACCACACGGAAGATCAGGGCGAAAGCTGCCTCTACTATGGCCCGGCGGGTCTCAGCGCGAAACTTGCGAAGGAGGTAGCTTCAAATACCTTTAATCGCGCGCAACAACCAGGCACAACAGCGAACGGCGGCGACGTCGCGACGGCGGCCACTGATCTCGCGAGAAGCATGGGCATGGGATCGAACGAGGGAACTCCGACCGACGCCCCGCTGATCACACTAGTGGTCTCGCAAGGTGGGAAGGCACAGATGACCGCCTTAACCGCGACTAAAGCGATCTTCGGCGGCGTTCCTGGAGTGGGAGCGGAAATCTCCAATCTCGGTGACCGCGCGATTAGGCTCGGGAATCTCGGTTTGAACGTCCTCCAGGGCGATACAATCATCCGAATCGTACCCGGACCGGTGCCGGGGGCCAATGAAAAGTCCATCGCCATCGCGCGAGCAATCTTGCCGAAAGTTTAGGTAACCAATACAAAACTCTTTGCAATTCCGCCTGGAAGGAGTATAACTATCGTGGGGGTGAACCCATGTCGCTTTCCCGGTTATTCCTGCTTATTCCGCTATGCTTTCTGCTATCGGCCGCGGACGATGCCAAGCCCAATCTCAGCGGTAACTGGCATCTGAAAGAGCCCACCAAGACCGCGTCCGCCATGACGATGGTCATCGAGCAGAAAGGCGCCTCCGTTCACATCACAAAAACTCTGACCTCCGCCGATGGCAAGGAACAAAAACTTGAGTTCCAGTGCGCCACGGATGGGAAGGAATGCGAGGCCAAGGGCGCAAAGATCTCGCTCTGGTTCGACGGCTCGGCCCTGGTTGAGATGGATGCCGGCGAGGCCATCAGCAAGGTCACGATGAAGATGGATGGCGATCTGCTCAAGGTTGAGCTCTCCCACATCTTTCCGGATGGCGCGCCCGAGACCTTCGTGCTAGCGAAGAACTGATAGCTTTACAGCCACTCCAGACGGTCGAACGTTCTTCCGGCGCCCACCTCGCGCACGAAGACTTCTTCCAGCGTATCGGAGCCGTTTCGCAGTTCCGCCATGGAACCCGAGCGCACGATCTTTCCTTCATTGATGATCGCGACATGGTCGCAAAGGCGCTCCACCACTTCCAGCACGTGCGAAGTGAGGAAGATCGTCGCGCCATGCTTCACCTGATCCAACAGGATGTCTTTCATCAGGCGAGCCCCCACTGCGTCAACCCCCTCAAAAGGTTCATCCATGAGGAATAGTTCCGGCCGATGGATCAGCGAAGCCGCCATCGCGATCCGCTTGCGCATACCTTTGGAATACTCCGCGATCAGTTTGCGAGGCTCGTTTGCAAGTGCGAACAGCTCCAGCAATTCCTGCGTGCGATGAATCGCCAGAGGCTTCGAAAGGCCGTACATGCGCCCCACAAATTCAAGAAACTCCGGCCCGGTAAGCCGGTCGAACAAAAGCGATTCGTCCGGCACCAGGCCAATCCGCCGCTTAATCTCCATCTCTTGGGCGGGCATCGGAAGCCCGAGCAGTTCGATCTCGCCCGACGCGGGTGAGATGAGCCCGGTCATCATACGGATTGTGGTCGATTTCCCTGCCCCGTTTGGGCCGAGAAACCCAAAGAAACAACCTCTCGGAACCTCAAGTGTCAGTCCATCGACGACGGCCCGTCCATCGTAGACTTTGCGTAAGTTGCGGACGGAAATTGCAGGCGTGGTCGGCGGAGACATGGAATCTCCAAGTGTAGCGGCATTCATAGCAGTGTTAGGATCGGCTTCATGCACTTACCGGTAAATCCTCCCGCCAGCACATTGGGAAGAGAAAACGCCGTGTTGAGCGGATCGGGCAAGCGATATTTCGTCCCTGATTTCGAGGGGTGCCTTTCCCTAAAAACGGTGCTGAAGGGCTCGGCGATCTGGGAGGCTGGCAACCGAACTTTTCGGGTCGATGAGACGAGCTATCTGATCCTGAACGACCGGCAGCGGTATAGCATCACGATCGAGTCCCATGAACCGGTTACGACTTTCTGCCTGTTCTTCGAGAGAGGTTACGTTGAGGACGTGCAGCGCTCCATGTGGAACGCGTCAGGAATTTTGTTAGATTTACCGAACGAAGCCAAACCCGGTGAGGCTGCCTATTTCGAGGCCTTGCGTCCCGTTGGGATTAACCTTCGTGACCGGCTGCGGCAATTCTCTGCGCGATTGCGCGACATGTCGTG
>Ga0302325_10006450_pt1 | contig 26365 bp, 24 predicted proteins | sample Palsa_T0_2_FD_201948 | JGI IMG/M metagenome (GOLD analysis project Ga0302325, IMG submission 201948) | Peat permafrost microbial communities from Stordalen Mire near Abisko, Sweden - Palsa_T0_2 | ecosystem: Environmental > Terrestrial > Soil > Palsa > Peat permafrost | place: Sweden: Abisko... | reverse complement strand
GACCATCGCTCGTGGTCTTCTCCTCCACGGCGGGCAGCAATTCCTCGAGGACAAAGCGCGCGTAGGCGTCGCCCATGCCGTCGTATTCGTAACTGCGGTTGTAGCGGTCCAGCGCGCCGTTCTCATCGAGCGCCTTGACCACGCCGGGGGTGACGAAAACCCCGATGGTGACCGGCATGTCGCCTTTCGCGATCAGATTATCGAATACCGTGGGCGCATTCCACTGCACGCCATCCTGGTTGACGTAGACGCAGGCGGGTTTCGTGCCGTCGTACTGTTTCGGTACGTAAACGGTCACCTGGCGCGTGGTGCCGGGAAAGATCTTTGACTGCGCAAATTCGAACGGGAGCAAATCCCCCTTGGGCACGTGGTCGTGCGGTTTGGAATCTTCGCTGACCGGATAGTCAGGCTCGGCGGCCGACGACGCGGCAACGGCGACGAGGGTGGCGACGGAGAGGGCAAAAATGAGGAGGGCTTTCATGAATGAGCGGGAGATGGGGAAACGACCATTGACGAAATCATTCCGTACCCACCAGCTTAGATTGAATTCGTTGGTGGTTTGTGTCGTCGTAATCCGCAGACCGTGCCCGAGGTGTTGTCCATCCCGGACGACGAGCGGGCACGCCAACCAAAAAACCCTCAAACACATGAAGAGCCTCATACTGCTCGCCATCGCGGGCACCTCGGTGCTGCTAACCTCGTGCACGACGACCGTCGTGTACCGCCAACCGCCCCGGCCGTACCGGCAGGAAGTCGTCGTCGTTGGCGCCCCACCGCCGCCACCCGGAGTGGTGTTCCTGTACGATCACCATGGCCGCTACTACTGGGGGCGCCATCATCGCCGCGTCTACGTGGCCGTTTATTAATCGCGCTCGGTCACGGCGCCCCGGCGCTTGGCGCAGCGCTCGGACCGGGGTGCCGTGCACCTCCCTTTCTTGCCGATCGCTGCGTTCGCCGCCTGATGGACGAGGGTAGTTGCCGGCGCGAACCGCGGCCCACGACCTGCGCACCCCCTGGCAACCGAGGCTGGCACCGCAGTTGGTCGTTCCTGCCCAGTTCGAACCCGCGCATGTCTCTCCATCTGCCACCGAATCGGCACCGTCCACGCAACTCCCGGGTTTCCCGCCGAATGGCCGGGCCGGGCATCGGTTGAAAGTCTGCGAAGCGGTGAGCCGCCAGTTCGTTCATGGGAACCAGCGACCTGCCGCCGGGAGGAACCTGGCGGCACCCCGCAGAGGTGTTGGCAAAAAATCCCTGCGGCGTTTGCGTGCATCGGATACACTCTGCCGACACACTTCGCTCCCGTGAACTTGCTTCTCCGCTTTTTCGTTCCCTTCGTCCTCAGCGCCAGTGCGTTCGCTGCCGGCTACGACGATCTCATCGCGAAAGACAAGCCGATCGCCCACTGGAGTTCCAATCCGCAGGCCACCGAACCGCTATTGCGCGGCGGCGCCGAACTGGGCGAAGGGCCGCGCCCGCCAGCGTATCCGCAATTCATCGCGAGCAACCATGCGCTGGTGCTTCACCACCCCGGCGCGAGCCTGCGCATCGCAGATACCGACCGTCGGTTTGCCTTCAAGAAGGGCGAGAAGATCACGATGGAAGCGTGGGTGCAATGCGACGAACTCACCCACGGGCAAAATGCCTATATCGTTGGCAAAGGCCGGACGGGCCGCGAAGGACTGCCGCCGCACAACCAAAATTGGGGCCTGCGGTTGCGTGAGATGGACGGCACGGCGCGCCTGAGCTTCGTCTTCCGGGACGAGCGCGACGCCACGACCGCCAGCGAGGAATTCTGGCATCGCTGGACGACGACCACCGGGTTTCTGCCCGGCGAAGGCTGGCATCACGTCGCCGTCAGCTACCAATTTGGGGAGCCGCAAAGTGTGCAGGGATGGCTGGATGGCTTGCTCGTCACGGGCGAATGGGACATGGGCGGCGCCACGGAATTGGGACCGTGGTCCGACGACGACGAGGTTTGGATCGGCACATCGATGGGGGGCTCGGCGGCCGCGAGCTTCCGCGGGCGGCTCGATGAAATCGCGGTGTATCGCGCCCAGTTGACCGACGGGGCCATGAAGGCGCGGGTAGCGAACGTTGCGCCCAAGCCCGCCGTGGCGAAAGTACCGGTTCTGCGGGCCGAAGAACTTCCGCCGGGCCTGATCCGTGTCGAGGTTCTCGAACATGGAGTTAGTGAGGTCGACACCGCGGCCTCCGAATGGACGAGCAACGATTCCGAGACCTCGAAGAATGCGGCTGGCGCGGAGCCCTCGTGGCTGAATGTTCCCGCGACCCGGACCGATGCCTGGACCGAGCGGGCCTTCGCCCTCGCGGGCATCATTCCAAAATACTCGCCGCGGGGTGTCCGCCGCGACCGTTCGATCCCTTTCCTGGTGCGCATGGCCGGCACGGTTACGCTGCCAACCGGCGAACATCGCCTCCTCATCCGTGCCATGCGCGGGGGGCGGCTTTCGATCGACGGCAAAGCGATCGCCATCTCGGACTTTTTCCCAAAACCCACGGGACCGACGCGCGCGGCCGACGCCGAGGCCGTACCCGATCAAATGGCCATCCAGTTGGTCAAGGAAGTCGCCTTGCTTCCGCCCGGACATAGCGAGGCGATGGCCACCGTCCAGGGAGATGGCAAACCGCACGTGATCGTCTTTGAGACGTTCGTCGGCGGAAAGAACCTGCGCCCCGAATCTGGCCAGCCGAGCGTGAGTATCTCGACCAACGGTTCGCCGTTCCGCCTGCTGACCAACAACGGCCAGGACTTCGAATTCACCGACAATGGCTGGAAACAATACGCGCGTACTCAGCAGGCGCAGATCGACGATCTCGCCGCCCAGCGCCGCGCCAATGCCGACGAAATGGCCTATTGGCAGACCCGCCACGGGCTCGCCCGGTCGGAAATCGCCAAAAAACCGGCGATACCCATCCCCGAACTTCGATCTCCAATTTCCGAAAATCAAAACCCCATTGATCGGTTTATTGCCGCCAGGCTTGAAACAGCCAACGTCCAGCCTGCTGCACTCACGGACGATGCCTCTTTCCTGCGGCGCGTCACGCTGGACACGATCGGCCTGCTCCCCACGCCGGATGAACTCACGGCCTTCCTCGCCGGCGCTGACAAAGACAAGCGCGCGAAAGCCATCGATCGTCTCCTTGCCGACCCGCGCTGGGCCGACCAATGGATTCCCTACTGGCAGGACGTGCTCGCGGAAAATCCCGCCATCCTCAAGGCCACGCTGAACAACACCGGGCCGTTCCGCTTCTTCCTCCGCGATGCCCTCCGCGACAATTGGCCGATGGACCGCTTCGTTACCGCACTGGTGCTCATGGAAGGCAGCGAGCGAAGTGGCGGCAGTGCCGGTTTCGGCGTGGCCACCCAGAATGACCTGCCCATGGCGAACAAGGCGCAGATCGTTTCGTCGGCCTTCCTGGCGATGGATATGAAGTGCGCCCGCTGCCACGACGCGCCGAATCATCCGTTCGACCAGGCCGACCTTTTCTCGATGTCCGCGATGCTTCAGCGTTCTCCGGTCACGGTGCCCGGCTCGAGCCTCACGCAGGGACTGAACCCAAACAGCCGCGTCGTCGTCTCGCTCAAAGCCGGACAAAAGATCGATCCGCACTTTCCCTTTGCCGAACTCAAGACTGACCCATTGCCTGGCGTCCTGCGCAACCCGGAGGATACGCGCGAGCAACTGGCCGGGATCATCACCGACCCGCGCAACGAACGCTTTCCACAGGTCGTCGCCAACCGGCTATGGAAGCGCCTGCTCGGCTTCGGCATCGTCGATCCGGTCGACGATTGGGAAGACATCCGCCCCTCGCACAAGGATCTCCTTGCCTGGCTCGGGCGCGAACTCATCACGCACGATTTCGACCTCAAGCATATCACCCGGCTGATCCTCAATTCCCAGACCTATCAGCGTGTGGTCACCGACGCCGGTTCGCACTTGGCAAAATCGGACGATCGTCTTTTTGCGTCGCCCGCGCGCCGCCGCCTCACCGCCGAGCAAATCGTCGACTCGCTCTTCCAGGTGGCGGGCAAGGAATTCGACTGCGAGGAGCTGAACTTCGACCTCGATGGACGACGCCCGCTCAAGGATTTCCTGAATGCCGGAAAACCGCGCCGCGCCTGGGAGTTTGTGGGCCTGAGCAATGAGCGCGACCGCCCCGCCCTGGCCAAGCCCGCCGCGCAAACGGTGACCGATGTGCTGCTCAATTTCGGGTGGCGCGACTCGCGGGCGGAACCGAGGAGCACACGGGAAGAAGCGCCCAATGTGCTCCAGCCTGGGATCATCGCCAACGGCATGCTGGGCACGCGCATCACGCGCCTGAGCGACGACAGCGCCTTCACCGCACTGGCGCTACGCGACCAGCCGCTCGACAACCTCGTTACGGAGCTCTTCCAGCGCGTCCTCAGCCGCGCACCGAGCGAAAAGGAGCGGGCCGCCTTCATCGGCGCCCTCAGTCCGGGTTACACGGACCGGCTCCTCGCAGTCCCGAGCGGTGATCTGCCTAAGAAATCGCGCGTGACCAAAGTCGCGATGTGGAGCAATCACCTGAATCCCGAAGCCACGAATGTGGTCTATGAAATGGAGAAACTCGTGCGCGCTGGTGATCCACCCACGCCACGGCTCGCCGCCCCATGGCGGGAGCGCATGGAGGATGCCGTTTGGGCGCTGATACTTTCACCGGAGTTCATTTACGTCCCATGATGGCCGAGTCAGCCCTACGCCTGGTAGCGGACTGCAACGCTGCGGAGAAGAAAAGGGGCGCGCGTCGCGCTCCCTTCGACTTAAACATCAACTTAAAATTATGATTTCGAATTCTTTGACACGCCGCGATTTTCTGGCCCGCGCTTCGCTCGCCGCCGGGGCGTTGGCCCTGCCGCGCATCGGCGGCGCCGCACCGTCTGTCCCTCCCGGCAAGGCCGAGCATTGCGTGTTTATCTGGCTCGGAGGCGGCATGTCACAGATCGATACCTTTGACGCGAAGCCGACTCGCGGGGATGGCAAGAAAAAGGCCGGCTGCTATTACGACATTATCGACACGGCGATCCCGGAGGCGAAGTTCAGCGAGCACCTGCCGGAGTTGGCGAAGATGGCGGATCGACTGATCCCGATCCGAACGGTCAATCACAATGTCATCGACGAGCACGGCGCCGCGACCAATCGCATGCACACCGGGCGGCTCCCGAGCGGAAGTGTCGTCTATCCGTCCATTGGCTCGATCGTGGCGCATGAGCGACACTCCGCCGCGGAAGGCGTGCCCGCGTATGTCGTGATGGGTTACCCGAGCGCGACGCGCGGCCCCGGCTTCCTCGGCCCGAAGTCCGGATACGTTTATCTCACCGACACGGCGAGCGGCCCTGCCGGCTTGAGCCGGGCGCGCGATATCGACGACGCCCGCGCCGCGCGGCGCCAGGAACTGCTCGGCGTGGTTCGCGAAGACTATCTCGGACGGATCAGCGACGCGGCGCCGCACGAATACGACGAAGCCATCGCCGAGGGCTTCCGCCTCCAGAGCGGCGATTTCATGAAAGCTTTCGACCTCGCCGAAGAGCCCGATGCCCTGCGCGCCGCCTACGGCGATGAATTTGGCCAGCGCTGCCTGCTCGCGCGCCGCCTCATTCAGCGCGGTGTGCGGTTCACGGAAGTCGGATTTAACCTCAACTTCGTGAATGGCGCCGGCTGGGACTCGCACAATGCCGCCCAGCGCGAACTGCATGTCCTCATCCGCGGGCTTGACCACGTCGTGGCCACGCTCATCACCGATCTCGAAGCCAATAAACTCCTCGACAAGACCCTCATCGTCATCGCCACCGAGTTTGGCCGCCCGGCGAATTTCGACAGCGGTGGCGGGCGCGGCCATCACGGCAAATGCTTCACGACGGTTCTGGCCGGAGGCGGACTCCGCACCGGCCAGTGCATCGGCGCCACCGACGATCTCGCCATGACCGTCGCCGCCGATCCCGTAAGCGTTCCCGATCTGTTCGCCACCATCCTCGCCACCATGGGCATCAATCCCAACAAGAGCATCATGGATGGCGAACGCCCCATACCGGTCACAGACAAGGGCACGCCGATTGCGAAGGTCTTCGCGTAAGCGAACCGTCGAGACGATCAGTCCCGCCGCCAGCTCTTCCGCATCCGCACCACCGGGAGCGTCAGACCGTTCCCGAGCGGCGCTTCGTACCTTTCCAGAACGGCGTATCCGAAGGCGGCGTAAAGCGGCTCGCCCGCTAAAGTTGCGACCAACGCCGCGTCGCGAAAGCCCGCCGTCCGGATCGCCGCTTCGCACGTCTCAAGAATCAAACGCCCCACGCCGCGGCGCACCCAATCGGGATGCACAAAAAACGCCCGAATGCGGGCGGGATCCCTGGCCGCGTCCAGCAGCGAATCCTGTTCCGTCCGACGCTGATCACCCCCGAAAACCGCCTGCCGCCGGCTCCATCCGCCGCAGCCAACCAACTTCCCAGCTTCTTCGACGACAAAATAAGTGCCGTCTCCGATGAGCTGCCGGTCTACGCCAAAAACCGGTCCCAACGCCGCCTCGATCTGCGCCGAAGAGTACGCGGAATTCAACAATCTGCGCGCGGAGAGCGGGATCAACTGCTCCAAGGCCGGGATCTCGGCATCACCAGCAAGGCGGATGGAAAAATGAGCCGTCACGGAAAGAGAAAGCTCTATCGCCAGCGAGTCGTGGCGGCAAGTGAACCGAGTGCTCGGTAGTGCCCTAATTTGAATGTTCCACACGGGCGTGGCGCGAGCGCATGAAATAAACAGCGGCAGCGGTGACGGCGATTATCGCCGCATCGATTGGGACGAATATGCGAACCGCTGCCACTTTGGTTGCGCCGGGGAACGGCGAGCCGTGGAACACCCCGTAAACAGCACCGAAATTGGTCGTGTGTACCGATGCCCAGATGGTGGGCGTCCAAAGCCAACTTGCGATGAGAAGAGCGCTTCCCGTCCCAATCGCGATCATTTGGCGGTGGTTCATTCCAGCCGGAATAGCGGATTCGATCTCTGGCAGCAAGCCTGGGGAACTTGCAGCCCACCTGTGGAACAATTTCAAATTAGGGCACTACCGAGTGCTCCGCGAGCCCCGAGCCGTCGGGGACGCCGGTTGTTGGGACAGGCGCAAACTTGCGCAACGGCACTTGCCATAACGGGTTTCATGGATCATCGGGAATGCTGCCACGCATGTCACCACCTTCCCAAAGGTTCCGAATCCCGCTGCGCGTCCAGGGCATTTTCTTCAACAGCCTGCCCCTGATCGCCGTCCTGCTCTCGGCTGGCTTTGCCTTCTTCAGCAATCAACGCCGCGAGCGCACCGAGATGTCGCTGAACCGGCATTTCGAAATGGTCGACAACCTGGTGGGCATCGACAATGTCCTGTTGAGCGCCTCAGCGGGCATCCGCGGTAACCTGCTCACCCACGATCCCTCATTCCTCGAGTCCTATACGCAGGCGCGCGACCTCGTCCCGCAGAAGCTCGCCCGCGTGCGCACCCTCATGGAGACCATCCCCAAGGAAAACCGCCGCGCGGAAAAGCTGGCACAACTGGACGCCATCCAGAGCAAAGTAAATACGGCGATGAACTCCCTGGCAGACCTGTCCAACACCGCGGCGAGGTCACCCGATGGTGTGACGCCATCCAGCGACGAAATCAGCGCCCGAATTCTGCGCAACGAACCCGCGCTCGCAGACGCAGGGAAGCAATTGAACGACTTGCGTGGCGACGAGCAGCGCCTTCTCTCCAAGCGTATCGACGAAACCCGGGTTGCGCGGCAGCGCGATTATCTGCTCATTTTCCTCTCCGTGCTGGTCGGCCTCGTGAGCCGGGCGGTGGCGCTTTATTTTTTTCACCGCCGCGTCATCCGCCGCGTCCGCCTGCTCACGGAAAACGTGCGCAGCATGCGCGACGGCGCGACGCTCGTCCACGAGCCCTCCGGCCACACCGACGAGATCGGCGAACTCGAACGCGAACTGGCCCGCGTGAGCGAATTCCTCGCGGAACGGCGGATCGGCTCGTAGCGCGGCTTTCCGTTCGGGAGCGCTCGGACTTGGGTCGCTTCCACCGCCGTGAAGTTCCGAGCCGATCTTCTTCCGGTGCCGGCACCCTTGCGGTGCTCATGGTCTGCGGCGATGCCTGCCGACGCCCTCGACGGTTGGAAAACCGCCGCTCCTTGACCTTCGCTTTCGGCTCGGCCCGCTATTTCGGCGGTGGGCCGTAGAACTCTGCGTGCAGTGCGCGCAAGCGCGCCAGTTCGTCGATCGGCTTGGGACTGTCCTCGACGCGCAGGTCCATGTAGCGGTCGTTATCGCCGCCGGGGCCGGCACCGGCGAGCACGACGAGCAGGGCGGCGCTTTGTTGTCCGCGACGGTCGCCGCCGGCGGCCTGACCCGCTTGCAAGGCCGCCAGAAGCCAGTCGGCGAGTTCGCTCCCTTCTTTCTTTTGCGCCTCCTCGTAGGCGTCCGCCATGGCGGTCAGGACTTTTTCCCCGGCCAGCAGATTTCCCTGCACGGTGTAGTTTTTGCCTTCGCGATGGCCGGCAAATTCCAGGCACTCGGCGCCGGTATGCGCGGCGGTGCGGCCTTTGGCATCGATCATGCCGACCTGCCGCTCCGCCCTGAATGGATCATCCGCGAGCAGTGTGTCCAAGGCTTCGCGCGGTGATTTGCCGGATTCCATGAGGCGCAGACCATCTGGCCCGAAGCTCATTTTGCCACGCGCCTGCGTGGCCACGGCGCCGACGCCCGCCCTGGCCCACGGAACCACGCTACCGACGCCAAAGTATTTGCTCTCGACGGCAACCCCGAGTTCGCCCGTGGCGGGATCGAACGCAACGATGGAAAACGTGTGGACCATCGGATCGGCGGCGCACGTGGCCACGGTCAGCGCGGTGGAAAGGAGAAGGAGGATGGAGCGGCGCATCGGACAGCTACGCTGCAACATCCAATATCCAACCCATTCGGCAAGCTCAGGGCAGGAATCCAACGCCGACTGGCGAAGTGCCTGGTCCTCAGCTCCTGGTTCCCGGTCAGCGCCCCACTCCGGAAGACGAAAGTCGAGTCTTCGAGAGGCCCAGGGTCTGCAGTCGCGGCAGGGGCAAACCGAAGCCCGAAGCAGCAGCTTCGGCTAGTCGTCGTCCTTCGCGTCCGGGTGAAACCATTTCCACGGGAAAGCTTCCCCCGGCCGCTGCACCTCCCAGACGGCGCGGGCGACGACGACCGGGTTCGCACGATCGACGTTTGACCAGTCGAGCCGGGCGCAGGCCTGGGCGAGGTGCTTGCGCTCGCCGCGCAACGACGAGAGCGGCGGATTTAACTCGTCGAGCGGAGTGCGATTGGGGAGATGGCTGAAGGGCGTGATGTCCGGCTGATCGACAAAGCACGCCGTCATCGGCGTGGCGGTCCGATCGAAACGGTTCATCGCCGGCAGCCCCAGAACCAGTTCCATCGTCCGGAGCAGCGAAGTGTGATTGTACACTTCCCTCACGACGGCGCCCCGCCGCGTGTAGGGCGAAATGCAGAAGGCCATCGTCCGGTGGCCGTCCACGTGATCCATTCCGAGTTGGGAGTCGTCTTCGATCACGAGGATCAAGGTCTCTTTCCAGAATCGCGAATGGCTCAAGCCTTCAACGATGCGCCCCAGCGCCAGATCGTTGTCGGCGACGGCAGCCCGCGGTGTCGGATAGTTTGGCTTGGTGCCGGTGGTATGGTCGTTGGGCAGGAGTAGGATGCTCAAGGCCGGCATTTCGCCGGAGGCCTCAAATCCCTTGAGATCCGCCAGGTACTGATCGGCCCGCCATTGATCGGAGACGACCGTCGGGAAACCGATGTAGTGCGGATGGAGGTACGGCTTGAGGGCCGCGTTTTCCGTGTTCGCCGTGATGGAAAACCTTGAACCGCCGGCGTTATAGTCCTCCCACAATTGTTTCCAGGCCGGCGTCTTCCCGGTGGCGCTGTCGATCACCCGCGGCTTGTTGACGAACTCGCCATACACGCGCAGGGATTTGCCGGCCTTGACGGCGGAATTCCAAAGAAAACCCTCCGGCGAATAGGCCAGCGGGTCTCCTCCGTCATAAGGGTAGCTGCGGGAATGGGCGGAGAAGTTTTGCTCCATGTACCCATTGGCCACGCCGGAAACCGTCCACTGATGTCCATCGGCGGAATTGGTGCCGCTGGTGTAAGTATTGTCCAGCAGGACCCATTGCCGAGCCAGGGCGTGCTGATTCGGACTCACGTCTTCGCCGAAGAGACAAAGATTGGGATCACCATTACCCTCGCGCATGTCGCCCAGGGTGCTGTCGTAGGTGTGATTTTCCTTGATGATAAAGACGACGTGACGGAACAGCGACGGCTCGCCCGAACGCTCCGGGATCGGGGCAGGCGGGACACCCGGCCGCGGCGGCAACTCGGTCCGGCCCCATCCGTTGTTGAGCGCGACCTGCCGTGTGCGTTCGGCGATCGGCTGTTGCTGGGCCGGCTCGATGAATTGCACCGTTCCGACCGATCCGACGACCTTGAACGCAGCCTTTTCCTTTGCAGAGCGCGATCCGAAACCCTTGCTGCTGGCGATGAAAAGCCGGCCTTTCTGCGCGGCCACGGCGATAGGATACCAACCCGCCGGGAAATAACCCGAAACCTTCCCGTCGGGAAGGTCGAGCGCCGCCACGGCATTCGCGCCACCGCACGCGACGTAGAGGGTCCGCCCATCGCCGGACAGCGCCAGTGAATTGGGGATCTGCCCAAAGCCGGGATCCTGCGGCGGTCGCAGCGGAAATCGGCCGACGAACTCCCGCCGGGCCGTATCGAATACGTCGACGTCGTCTTCGTCCGAATTAGCAACATACATGGTCTTTCCATCGGCGCTGAAAACCATGGCGGAAGGTTGCCGCCCGGCTTCGATCTCCACCGCCGTGAGCTGTTCGGTATCGATGATCGTCAGACTTCCCCGCAGCGCGGAGTCGGTCCGCGGATCGACGCGCACCATGCTTCCCGCCGAGGGCGCGCTGGCTTCGCCCTCGCGCGCGGCGCGCCCGCCACGATTGGCGCAAGACAAAGTTTTGCCATCGGGCGAGAGGGCGATTCGATAGGGGGCGATCCCGGTGGGAATGAGCGGTCCGCCCCGACGGGTGGCGAGATCGACCACTGAAACTGCATTGCTAATGCCCAGGGCGACATAGAGCCGCCGACCGTCCGGCGAGACCGCCAGACCCGCCACTTGCGGATCGTTTTTGCGCTTCGGTCCGGACTTTTCCTTGGCCTCGCTGGCGGGGGAAGAGTCGGGAGCGGAAAACACCTTTACTTTCTTCGCCGGATCAATCGCGGGAAAGGTGCTCGCTTTCCAAGTTTCGGCTTCGCGGGCGATGCGGTAAACCAAACCATCTTCACCGCTGGCGTAGAGCACCTGCCCGTCCGGCTGCCAGGCCAGTCCAAGCGGCCCCGGCTTCACGGCGACGCTTCCCTTCGGCGTCCCGTCGATTTTGTAGAGGAGCACACTGGCCGTCGTCAAAACAGCCACGGTCGAGCCATCCGGCGACAGCGCGAGATCCTTCGGCCGGGCGCCGTCGACGCGCTGAACTTTGCCGATTGGACTGACGATTTGATTGGTCGAAACGAGCACGCCACCACCGGCTTGCTGGCCGACGAAGGTGGGCGCGGACCCCACTGGCAACGGTGCTCCGTGGCTCAACGAACAAATGCTGCCCCATGCAAGGGCGGCGGGAAGCCCTGCTATCGACCGGCCTATGCCGTTGACGGTTAGGGAGGATTTCATGATTTCGGCTCGAACAGGGGGACGTCTCCACATTTGTGGCGGCTGCCGCCAGCGAAGTTCACCGGTTGGTTATAGCCGCCGACGGCCGGGCTGGCACGTTCCTTTTGGTTCCCTTGGACCCACGTTGCCAATCTTCCAGGCATCCTGCGCGTGGTGGAATTCGAGCGGAACCAGAGGGCTGCTAAATCCTGACAATTTGCAGTTGCCAAAGCGCGTCTCCCCGCACTTTAATTCGCGCCCGGCATGAAGACAAGAATCCTCTTCGTTTGCATTCACAACAGCGCGCGCAGCCAGATGGCGGAGGCTTTTGTGAATCGGTATTGCGGCGAATGTTTCGAGGCGGAGAGCGCCGGACTGGAACCGGGCGCGCTCAACCCGATCGTCGTCGAAGCCATGGCCGAAGATGGCATCGACATTTCCCGGAATGCCACGAAATCGGTCCACGAGATTTTGCGCGCCGGCAAAACGTACGACTACGTGATCACGGTTTGCGACGAAGCCAGCGCCGAGCGCTGCCCCATTTTTCCCGGCGCCGGCAAACGTCTGCACTGGGGATTTCCCGATCCCTTGAAATTCACCGGAATCCACGCGGAGAAGCTCGAACAGGTGCGCAACGTGCGCAACGCCATCGCCGCCAAAGTGGCCACCTGGTGCGAAGTCATCTCCGGCGTTTGCAACGCCGCGTCGTAGGCGTCTCTTCGGCGCGGTTTTGCCCGGACCGAATTTCCTCCCGGCAGACAATCATCGCACGTCGACGTGAACATTGCCGCGTTCTCCAAACACGCCGCGCCCTAGCGCGGATGGGTAAGGCCGATGGCGGCGGCGCGTCTGGTTATTTTGTGGCTCACCGGCCCGGCGGCCAGTTGGGTTGATCCATTTATCGAGTGGGACGGTCCAGCAGAGGTGAGAGGCCGTCCAGGCCCGGAGCATGGCTCCGCTAGACCACACCACAGGCTTGTGCTTACTTGTCCGCCCTTATGTTGACCTTTACCAAGATGAACGGCGCCGGGAATGACTTCGTGATGCTCGACAATCGCGATGGCAAGCTCGCGCTCGACAAGACGCAGATCGTCCGGTTGTGCGACCGCCATCGTGGCATCGGCGCGGACGGCGTGCTGGTCGTCGAGCCCGCGCAAAACGGCGCGGATTTCCGCATGCGCTACTACAACGCCGACGGCGGGGAAGCTGAGATGTGCGGCAACGGCGCGCGCTGCTTTGGGCGCTTCGCCCAGCGCGTCAGCGGCAGGGCGGGCGACGTCTGCTTCGAAACGCTGGCGGGCAGGATTACCGCGCAGTTCATTGGCGGCAACGTGCGCATCCAGATCAGCGAGCCGCATTCCCTCCGGCTCAACACGTCCCTGGAGTCCGGCGGCGAAGTGCTGACCGTGCACTCCGTCAATACCGGCGTGCCGCACGCGGTGGTTTTCGTCGAGGACCTGGAGGACGTGGATGTGCGCCGCTTCGGCGCTGGTCTTCGGTTCCACACTCATTTCGCGCCGAAAGGGACCAACGCCAATTTCGTCCAGCAACTCGGCCCGCAAACCATCGCCATCCGGACCTACGAGCGCGGCGTGGAGGACGAGACGCTGGCCTGCGGCACCGGGATGGTGGCGTGCGCCTTGATTTTCCATGAATTGACCGGCGGGGTCTCGCCCATTGGCGTAAAAGTGCGTGGCGGCGAAACACTCGAGATCGCCTTCCGCAAGGATGGGAAGGTCTACCGGGATGTCACGCTCACCGGTCCCGCGGATTTCGTCTTCGAGGGCCAGACGAACCTCTGAGACGGGTTTTCCTATCCAAGCCCCCACTTCTTGCTTAGAACCGCACGCTCTATGTTTGCAGGCACTTACACGGCGCTCGTCACGCCATTTGAAAACGACCGGGTCGACGAGGCGGCATTTGCGCGGCTCATCGAGGGCCAGATCGCCGCGGGCATCACCGGCATTGTCCCGGTGGGCACGACCGGCGAGTCCGCCACGCTCGATCACGCGGAACACAATCGCGTGATCGAACTCGGTGTGAAAGCGGCCGCCGGGCGCTGCAAGGTCATCGGGGGCACCGGCTCGAATTCCACGGCGGAGGCCGTCGCCCTGACGGTCGAGGCGGAGAAACTCGGCTGTGACGGCGTGCTGCTCGTGGCGCCGTACTACAACAAGCCCTCCCAGGAAGGGCTCTTTCGGCACTTCGGCAAGATCGCCGAGGCCACCAAGCTGCCGATCATCCTCTATTCCATCCCCGGCCGGTGCGGGATTGAGATTGGGGTCGAAGTCACCGTCCGCCTGGCGAAGGCCCATGCGAATATCGTGGCGATAAAGGAAGCGGGCGGATCGGTCGAACGCGTGAGCGCGTTGCGTGCGGCGCTGCCACCGGAGTTCACCATCCTTTCGGGTGACGATTCGCTGACGCTGCCGTTCATGTCCGCCGGCGCCGAAGGGGTGATCAGCGTGGCCTCGAACGTCGTGCCCGGGGATGTCGTGGCGCTGGTCAACGCCGCGCTGACCGGGAACTTTGGCAAGGCGCGGGCGATGCATTACCGGCTCTACCCGCTCTTCAAGGACTTGTTCATCGAACCGAACCCCGTGCCCGCCAAACACGCCCTCGCCTTGCGCGGCGAAATGCGCGCCGAGGTGCGCCTGCCGTTGTGCGAAATGGGAGACGCCACCCGAGCGAAACTTGAGGCCACGCTCCGCCAACTCGAACTGATCCCTTGAACAAGCCCCTGGAAATCATCATCAACGGCGCCCACGGCCGCATGGGACAGACGGTCATCGCCTGCGCGGCCGGCGACCCGGAATTGCACATCCTCGCGGCCATCGATGTCGGCGACGACTTCGCCAGCGCCGTGCCCGGCGCGGATGCGATCATCGACTTCAGCCACCCTTCGAGCGCCAAGCTGGTGCTGGCGAGCTGCGTGGAGCATGGCAAGACCCTGGTCATCGGCACCACGGGCCATACCGACCCCGAGGTGGCGGCCATTCGCCATGCGGCCTCGCAGATTCCGATCGTCTTCGCGCCGAATTACAGTGTGGGGGTAAATACCCTCTTCTGGCTCACGCGCAAGGCGGTCGAGATTCTCGGGCCCGGCTTCGATCTCGAAGTGGTCGAGATGCACCACCGCCTGAAAAAGGACGCACCCAGCGGCACCGCCAAGCGGCTTGTCGAGATTCTCGTGGAAGTGCGCGCCTTGACCTACAAGGATGACGCGCGTCATGGCCGCCAGGGGATGGTTGGCGAACGCACCGATGCGGAGATCGGCGTGCACGCCATCCGCGGCGGCGACGTGGTCGGCGATCATACGGTGATCTACGCCGCCCAGGGCGAGCGCCTGGAACTTACCCACCGCGCCTCCAGCCGCGAAACCTTTGCCCGCGGGGCGCTGCGGGCGGCGCGCTGGGCGCACGGCAAGCCTGCCGGTCTCTACGACATGCAGGACGTCCTCGGGCTGAAGTGATTTCATGCGCGCCGGGATCGCTCTCGGGTCCAACCTCGGCGACCGGCTCGCGCACTTGCGGCAGGCCCGGTCGCTCGTGCTCGCCCTGCCTGGCGTGTCGGCTCCGATAGTCGAATCGCGCATCTACGAAACCGAGCCGGTGCAAAGCGGACCGAACGCCGGCGCCTACCTGAATGGGGTGATGGAGGTCGAGTACGCCGGTCAGCCTGTCACGCTTCTCGACGAATTGCAGCAGATCGAGGCGGAAATGGGACGGCCCTCGAAGCGCCCGCGCAACGCGCCCCGCACGATCGATCTCGACATCCTCTACGCCGGCAATCTGGTCCTTTCCAACGAGGAGGTGGTCATCCCGCATCCACGCCTGCACCTGCGGCGGTTTGTCCTGAGGCCGCTCGCCGATATTCGGCCCGATTTGACGTTGCCCGGGCGGCAGCACACTGTAGCAGACCTGCTCGCCGCACTGGACGATCCATCGGCGGTGGAGCTTTTCACCGAAAAATGGACATGACTCCCGAAACCCCCGTTCCTGACGCACCGCGCCAGACACCGGCTTCGGTGCAGGCGATGAAGCAACGCGGAGAAAAAATCGCGGTGCTGACGGCCTACGATTACCCCACCGCTCGGCTGCTGGATGAGAGCGGGATCGAAGTGCTGCTGGTGGGCGACTCGCTGGGGATGGTCGTGCTCGGGTACCCGGACACCACCCACGTGACCATGGACGAGATGGTGCATCACGTGCGCCCGGTGGCCCGTGCGGCCAGGCGAGCGCTGGTGGTTGCGGACCTCCCGATCGCCAGCTACCAAATTCCGGACCAGGCGATGATCAATGCGCGGCGCCTCGTGGCGGCGGGCGCCCATGCCGTCAAGCTCGAAGGCGGCCGGGAGCAAGTGGACCAGATTGAAGCCATCGTCCAGGCGGGCATCCCGGTCATGGCACATTTAGGCATGCTGCCACAGAGCGTGAAGAAAGAGGGTGGCTATAAAATCAAAGGGCGGACGACGATCGAAGCGGAGCGGTTGCTGGAAGATGCCGGGTGCGTGCAGCAGGCGGGCGCCTTTGCCGTGGTTCTGGAGTTGGTGCAGAGCGAGGTGGCCGCCCGCCTGTCCACGTCGCTGGCGATCCCGACAATCGGCATCGGATCGGGGCCCGATTGCGACGGCCAGGTGCTGGTTTCGCACGATTTGATCGGCCTGTTTCCGTGGTTCACCCCAAAGTTCGTCGCGCCGCACGGGCATGTCGCCGACCAAATCCGCGCCTCCGCCGCGGCTTTCATCGCCCAAACCAAACGGTCCGACGGCAAACTGGCGTGAAGCGAGATCTCAGACGTCGCCGGCAAACTCGCCGACCCGGCGAAATTTGTCATAGCGCTGCGCCAGCAAGTCGTCGGTCGGAATCCGGCTCAGCTCGTCGAGCTGGCTGAGCACCGCCTTCTTGAGGTTGGCGATAGCCGCGCCGTGATCCTGATGCGCGCCGCCGAGTGGCTCGGGAATCATGCCATCGATGAGCTGAAGATCGAACAAGTCCCGCGCGGTCAGTTTGAGGGCCGCCGCCGCCTCCGGCGCGTGCTTGCGGTGCTTCCAGAGGATCGCCGCGCAGCCTTCCGGTGAAATGACGGAGTAATAGGCATTCTCGAGCATCAACACGCGGTCGGCCACGCCGATGCCAAGCGCTCCCCCGCTACCCCCTTCCCCGATCACCACGGCCACGGTCGGCGTGCGAAGCAACATCATCTCGCGGAGGTTGACGGCAATCGCCTCGGAGATGTGGCGCTCCTCGGCGCCGACGCCGGGATAAGCGCCGGGGGTGTCGATGAGCGCGACAAAAGGCCGGCCAAACTTTTGCGCGAGTTGCATGAGCCGCAGCGCCTTCCGGTAGCCCTCGGGGTTCGCGCAGCCAAAGTTGCGCCGGATGTTCTCCTTGAGTTCACGTCCCTTCTGATGCCCCGTGACCACGCACTTGTGATCGCCGATCGTCGCAAAGCCGCCGGGCATGGATCGGTCATCGGCGAACCTCCGGTCACCGTGCAACTCGATAAAATTCGTGAAGGAAAGCTGGAGATAGTCGAGCGTGTACGGCCGCGCCATGTGCCGGGCGATCTGCACGCGCTGCCAGGCGGTGAGATTTTCGTAAACGGTCCGCTTGGTTTCCTCGATTTTGCCCTCCATACGCCGCACCTCATGGTCGAAATTGATATCGTTGGCGCGGGAGTGCTTTTTTAAATCCGCGAGCTTTTCCTCGAGTTCGCAGATCGGTTTCTCAAAATCCAGGGGCGGAAATTTCATGGGAGATTATTCGAAGGTGACGGGGTCGCCTTTGGCCAGCATCGCATCGAGTTCATCGAGCGCGTCGGGCGTGAGGCGAATGCCGCCGCCCGGTGGTTTCTGCGCGGAATTGTCCTCGGCGACGGAGTGCAGTGTGCAGCCGGGAATGTTGATTTGAATCCAATGCGTGGAATTGATGTAGCCCTTTTCCATGAAGGTGACCCGGGCGCCATTCAGCCAGGAAATCTTGTCGCTAACCTTGCCCATTTTCTTTTCCACGGGGGTCGCCTTTCCGGCGACGGGCTTTTTGGCATGCATGGGCGGCCACTCGAGCACGTTGTACTGTTTGAAGAACTTGCCCTTGTTGAGCACGGTGACCTTGTCCGTCCCGCGGCTGATTACCAGCGAGAATTCCGCCGGGGAGACCGAGAGCTTCTGGCCGATCCGGAGCATCGGGCCTTGCAGGTTGTTGGCCCGCACGATCAGTTCACCAGTGGTTTTCAGCTTGACCGCAACCCGGCTGATCACGTCGTTTTTTTGCACGATATAGATATCCTTTTCCGGCGCGGGGATGGTGGAGAGAAAAATATCCGTATTGATCTCGCCAAGGACGTCTTTCGCTTCCTCAAGCTTCGAAGATTGAGGGAAGTGATCGATAAAGGCATACAAGGCGGTGCGGGCATCGACCATCTTGCCCGCCTTGCGGATGGCGAGGCATTTGTTGAACTCCGGCAGTGTCGGATCGGGTGGAACCGGTGTCGGAGGCGCGGCCTTTTCGTTCTTCAAGGCGATCTGCGGTTGAACGAACATCTTGTACCCGACCAATGCCGCCCCGCCAAAAACGGCGAAGGTCAGGAAGATGATGATCAGAGCTTTCACGAAGGACGGCGGGAAGATGGAGTGACGGACTGACTTAGCGGATGGGGCGTGGAATGAAAAGCGGAAGACCCGGCATCGCTAGAGCAGGCCGCGCTTGCGAAAATCGCCGAGGTTCCCTCCGGAGGAATCCTGGATCATGTCCGAGGCGAATTTCAGCAGGCAAATCTCCCAGCCTTCATCGACTCCATGGATGACCGCGCTGAGCGGGTCCTCAGACGCCTCAACCTGCGCCCGCAGCCGGCCGACGACCGCTTCCAATGGGTCATGCACAATCTCATTGGAAATGTCCGTCTTCCGAAATTGAAATCCGTATTTCAGGACGGCGAGTTGCGGCGCATGTTCCCGGAGCCAGCCAGCAAATTCCTCGGCGTTTTCCCCGAAACCCTCGACGAGCATCCGCTGGATATGACCGGGCGTAATGATCTGCGGCCGAACGGCATGCAACTGTCCGTCGCGCACCCGCACCTGGTCGACGTGATCCATCAACTCGGAGACGAGATAAAAGTGGAAACTGGTATCGCCAAAGGTGGCAATGCGGCGCTGGGGCGCGACAATGACCTGGGTATTCTCGATCGCGTATTGGATCGCGTCCTCGTTGAGCATAAAGAATCGAAGCTTACGGGGCGTAACCCGCTCTGCAACGGATTCTTTTCGGCGCGGCCTGCCCGCACCTTTACAAGCCGGCGAGCCGCCGCCTAGTGTCGCCAGCGAACGTGGACACTCCGAAGACACTCGCGATCATCGCCGGTAATGGCGTCTATCCGCAGGCCATGGCGCAAGCCGCCCGGGCCGCGGGAGTCGCCCGTCTGGCCGCGGCGGCATTCGAGAATGAAACCAATCCCGCGCTTGCGCCGTTGGTGGATGAGATCGAGTGGATGCGCGTTGGCCAACTGGGAAGGTTGCTCGGCTTCCTGCAAAAATCCGGCGCCAGCCACGCGGTGATGTCCGGGCAGATTCATCCACGGAACCTTTTCGACTTGCGCCCCGACATCAAGGCGCTGGTGGTGCTGGCGCGGCTCCCGCGGCGGAACGCAGAGTCGATTTTTGGCGCCATTGCGGAGGAAATGAAGGGAATCGGTGTCGAGCTTCTGCCGGCGACGATCTACATGGAAGAGCACCTGGCGCCTGCCGGACTCATTGCGGGCCCGAGGCTCAAGCCGCGGGACGAGGACGACCTGCGCTACGGCTTTCAGGTCGCCAAGGAATCCAGCCGCCTCGACATTGGCCAGACTGTGGTGGTGAAAAACGGCACCATTCTGGCCGTCGAAGCCTTTGAAGGCACCAACTCCGCCATCCGGCGCGGCGGCGAACTCGGCCGCAAAGACGCGAAAATGATCAAGGTCTCCAAACCGAACCAGGATTTCCGTTTCGACGTGCCGGTGATCGGTCCCCTGACCCTCGAAGCCGCCCGTGACGCTCGTCTCCGGGCGATCGGCATCGAAGCCGGCAAGACTCTGCTCCTGGAAAAAGACAAGCTCACGGCCCTGGCTGGTGAGTACCGTATCTCCATCTTCGGGCTCACTGGTAACCGGACAGGTCACGCAGATTAGCATTCGACCACGGCGGTGAACATCCAACATCCAACATCCAACACCCAACATCCAATGGCGCGAGGCCATGCGGCTTCCTCCAATCAGGGACAGTTTTGCCGCGTCGCTCAACCCCAGGAACGCTTTTCGAACCGGGAGACGCTCGCCATCGGTTCTCTGAAATTGGATGTTGGATGTTGGATGTTGGACGTTGGAAGTTTCCCCAAAAATGCGCAGCGAAATCCCGTTTGCGCGAAAGCCTGGCATCCTCGCCTTCAGTTCCGCCGATGACCGATTCTCTTCTCCACTATGAACAGCGGCCGTTTCGCGTGGGGGTGGTCGGCGCCGGCAGCATGGGAAAAAATCATGCACGCATTTTCGGCGAGCTGAAGGATTCGTACCTGGCGGCGGTGCTCGATGAACGAACCGAAGTGGCCAGGGAGATTGCCGCGCAGTATCACGCCCGGGCGGCGGCGAACCTCGACGATTTTGCGGATATGGTGGACGCGGCCACCGTGGCCACGCCGACGGTCACGCACTTTGCCATCGCCCGGCGCTTGCTCGAAAAGGGCAAGCACGTGCTCGTTGAAAAGCCCTTTGTCGAAACACCCGAACAGGCCCGGGAATTGTGTGCCCTTGCCCAGAAAAACGGCGTGATCCTGCAGGTCGGCCACATTGAGCGTTTCAACCCCGTCCTCTCCGCACTCGAAGCCCGCCTCACGCATCCGCGCTTCATTGAGGCGACGCGGCTATCCCCGTACCCGGGCCGCAGCCTGGATGTCGGAGTGGTGCTCGATGTGATGATTCACGACCTCGAAATCATCCTGCATCTGGTCGGTTCTCCCCTGGCGCAGGTCGATGCGGTCGGCGTGGCCATCCTGAGCAAACGCGAGGACATTGCCAACGTGCGCCTTCGCTTTGAAAACGGCTGCGTGGCGAACATCACCGCCAGCCGGATCAGCCAGGACAAACTGCGCAAGATTCGCGTCTTTCAACAGGACGCCTACCTGTCGCTCGATTATCAAAACCAAAGCGGCTATCTTCTCCGCCTCGCTCGCGAGGAGGAAAAGGAAAGCTCGCTGCTCGGCAAACTGTTCGGTGTCGCCGCGGATGCGACCATCGTTACGGAGTTCGCCGGCAAGCGCATCGTCCGGGAGCCCGTCGAAGTCGAGAAAATGGAGCCATTGAAACGGGAACTGGCGGATTTCGTGGCCTGCGCCCGTGCCGGCGCGCAACCCAAGGTCAGCGGACGCGACGCCACCGCGGCCCTCGAACTCGCCCTCGAAATCACGCGCCAGATCGAGAACTCCGAAGGCAAAGCTGAACGCGGATGAATGAAAAGCTCTACCTGGTGGCCGGGGAAGCCAGCGGAGATGCGCGCGGGGCGGAGCTGATCCGCGCATTGCGCGAGCGCGATCCGTCGCTCGAATTCTTCGGCGCCGGTGGCCGGGAGATGCGCTCCTTGATCGGCGACCATTGCGCCGACTGGGCGGACGAAGCGGTGGTCGGACTCTGGGACGTGCTGAAAAAGTACGGCTACTTCAAGGGCCAATTCAATCGCATGCTCGCGGAACTTGCCACCGTCCAACCCGACGCCCTCGTGCTCATCGACTATCCCGGCTTCAACCAGCGCCTCGCCCGCGAAGCGCACCGGCGCATTCCCCGGCTCAAGATCATCGACTACATCAGCCCGCAGGTCTGGGCCTGGCATCGCGGGCGAATTCCGAAGATGGCGCGCTACCTCGACCTGATGCTCTGCATTTTCCCATTCGAGAAACCACTTTACGAGCAGAGCGGCTTGCACACGGTTTTTGTCGGACACCCACTCCTCGATTCCCTGGCGGAAAAAAAGTCCGGCGTGACCCGCGACCCTCATCTGATCGGCCTTTTCCCGGGGAGCCGCGAGAAGGAAGTACGGCGGATTTTTCCGGTGATGGCGGAGGCCGCGCAACGCATGAAAAATGCCCGGCCCGAGTTGCGCTTCGAAGTGTCGGCCGCATCGCATCAACTGGCGGAGCGGATGATGGCGATTCTGGACCTGCTGGGCCAGGGCGAAGACTTCTGCGCGATCAGCGTCCGGTCGTCGCACGAGTTGATGCAGCGGGCCATCGCCGGCATGGTCTGCTCCGGCACGGCCACGCTCGATGCCGCCTTCTTCGGCCTGCCGCTTTGCGTTGTTTACAAAGTCGCCTGGCTGACGTGGATCGTCGGGAAACGACTCGTGCGGGTCCCGTTCCTGGGCATGCCCAACGTGCTCGCCGGGCGCGAAATCGCCCGTGAATTTCTGCAAAGCGACGCCACCGCCGAGGCGCTCGCCCATGAAACCTTGCGCCTGGCGACCAACACCGAACACCGCGAAGCCCTGCAAGCCGATCTCGCCGCGATTGTCGCGGGGCTTGGTGAACGGGGGGCGGCGAATCGTGCCGCTGAGGCTATATTGGATGAACTGCGGGCGCCGATTCGATCCACGTAGCCGCAGTTTTCAGTGTTAGGTTTTAAGCTTTAACTTTCCGTAGCGGTGTGAAATCCGAAACTAGTAATCTCCAATCTGAAACGCTCTCGGCGCTTTGGTCACCGTGGCGCGTGGAGTATTTCAAAGCGGGCGCCACTCCTGATTTCCTGCTCGAGGCGGCACGGGCGACCGACGATGCCGCGCACCTTGTGGTGGCGCGCCGGCGGCATACCTTTCTCATCATGAATCGCTACCCGTATGCGGTCGGACATCTCATGGTGGTGCCCTGTCGGAAGGTCAGTGATTTGTCCGAGCTGAATGATGCGGAAAGGCTGGAACTCTGGGAACTCGCCGAACACGCCCAGGTGCTGCTGCGGGAGACCATCCGCGCGCAGGGTTTCAATGTCGGGCTGAATCTGGGGAAGTGCGCCGGGGCGGGCGTTGCCGACCACCTCCACCTGCACGTCGTGCCACGCTGGGAGGGCGACAATAATTTCATGCCGGTGCTGGCCGACACGCGCGTCCTTCCGGAAGCGCTCGACGCGATGTACCGCAAGCTCATCGCCGCCCGGGACCAACTGGCCAAATGATGGACGAGACCACCTTGCACGAGCAGATCGAGAAGCTGCGCGCGGACAGCGGCGCGGGCGCCGCCAGCGTGCACGTCCACGACTACGAAAGCGAACGGACCTTCGCCCACGGCAGCGACCGGTGGTTTCACGCCGCCAGCACGATGAAAGTAGCCGTCCTGCTCGCGCTCTTTCACGCCGCCCAGACCGGGCGTTTGCGGCTGGAGGACCGGTTGCACGTACGCAACCGCTTCCGCAGCATCGTCGACCAGTCGATCTACCGCGTCCAGCGTGACCGCGATGCGGACGCCGCCGTGCACCGTCGCATCGGGCGCTCGATGAAGCTCGTCGAATTGGCCGAGCCGATGATCACGCGCAGCAGCAATCTGGCGACCAATCTGCTCCTCGAATACCTCACGCCTGCCTGGGTGCAATCGACCCTCGCGTCGGCCGGGATCGAAGGCGCCCGTGTCGTCCGCGGGGTGGAGGATACCGTGGCCTTCGACCGCGGATTGAACAACACGATCACCGCCGCCGGCCTGGTCGACATCTTCCGCCTGGTGCGCGAGGATCGCCTTCTGCCCGAGGTGGCGCGGCGGCAGGCCTTCGAAATCCTCGCCGCACAGGAGTTCAACAGCATGATTCCGTCGCTGCTGCCCGATGGCGCGCAAGTCGCGCACAAGACCGGCGAGATTTCCACCTGCACCCACGACGCCGGGTTGGTGCTGCTGCCGGGACGGCGGCCCTACGTTGTGGCGATCCTCACCGAGCACCCGCCCGGATTGGAGAACACGCAGAAGACCGTCGCCCGGATTTCCCGCCTCGTCTACGAATTCATCACCGCATGAAAATCGTCGATGGCCTCACACTTTCCGCCGAGCATCGTGCGCTGCTCAAACCCGGTGAAATGCTGGCCCTGGCCGGGCCGGAAATCCATCAGTTGCCGCGATTCTTCTATGAGATCGAGTCGTGGCAGCATGCCAAGGAGACGCAGCTCACCGCGCACTTCACGCTCTCGGAACTGATCACCGTCGATTGCCGCGAGGCCGACCTCCTGCTGCATCGCTTTCCGCACTACGTGCCGTGCGCGGTCACGGTCCTCGCGCGGTACCTCGAGGATTTTCGCGAGCGGGTGGACGCACCGGTGTGCGTGGCAGTCAACGGCGGCTATCGCTCCCCGGCGCACCGGCTGAGCGGGCGGCCGAGCCCGCACCTCTGGGCCACGGCGGCGAATATCTACCGGATCGGCGACACCTGGCTGGATTCGCAAAAGGCCATCGAGCGGTACGCGCGCATCGCCGAATCGCTCGGTCCGGATGTCTACGTGCGCCCGTACGGGCCCGAGCCGGGCGAAACCGACGATCATTTGCATTTCGACCTTGGGTATTTGCTTTGCACGCGACGCGGATACAGTGAAGCCCAATGACCGGTTCCCATGGCCAATCCCCGCAAACGTCCCACCCCCTCCCACCGTCTCGCCTCGCGGCGCGTCGGGCGCGCGCCGGTGATTGGGTTGGAGGCGGAGTTCACGCTCTACGTCGATGACGTCAAGCGGCTGCCGGAGGAGGTCTTCGGGAATGCGCAAAATTTCATCCGGCAGAAAATGCTCCCGCGCAAAGGGCGATCGTTCCAATTGCCGGTAGGCGGCGCGGTTTATTTTGACACCGGCGTCATCGAAGTGGCCACGCCGGTCATTGAAATCGAGTCCGGATGCGCGGTCCGGGCCGGGCGCACGCTGTGGGAGCAGATCGAATTCATTCGCGGCGAACTGGACGCCTGGCAGGCCGCGCACGGCAGGCGGGTGCGGCTGGAGGGCTTCAGCACGCACTACAATGTCTCCGTGCCCGCCGGACCGTCGCTCCGTCCGGCCCGTCTGCGCCAGGCGGCGCGCCTGCTCACCTACCTGCTGCACCCGCCCGTGATGCTGCTGGCCGCCAACAAGCTGAGCACCGGCGTCGGCGTGCGCCCGCGCGGCGACCGCCTCGAAGTCACCGCGGATTTCACGCCCGATCCGGATCTGGTCATTGCCACCGCCTCGCTGGTCACCGGCATTATCGTGGCCGTGCTCCAATGGCCTTTGCACAGCCTGGCGGAATTGAAACGGCGCGGCTTTCCAGTCATTGCCGGATTCAAACCCTGCAAACACTCCTCGCGCCAGGGTTTCCTCGCGCGCCATTTTTGCTTCCCGCGCAATCCCTTCACTGCCGACGTGAATGCCCCGGACTGGCGGCTCGTGGATGGCCGCCATCTCAGTTTGCGCCAGATCGCTCTCGAAATCGCCTGGCCATTCTGCGAGGCAATTCGCGCCGTCACCGACAGCGACGCCTTCACCCATGTCTTTGAGGTGCTTTCCGGACGCGCCCGCTCCCTGCTCGACTTTCCCACCCGCCCTCCGCGCTACGAGGACGCCGGCCACCGCATCGAATGGAACCGCCGGACCCATCGCACCCTGCCGCGTTCCCGCTACGAACAGATCATCCACCGGGTCCTGACGCACCGCCCCGTACGCATCGGCACGGCGCTGTATGAACCCGAGCGCATGATCGGCTGGCACGCCGTGGCCTTCCGCCACCAGCGCACCGGCCGGCGGCGGACGTTCACGCTGGATGAACTGGCCGCGCAGGGGATGGCGGATGTGTGATCGCGGTCGTGCTGGTCGAGTAGTGTGACCAACGGGCCGGTATCGACGATGATCACTTTCCGAAATCTTCCATGTATTTCAGATTGGAGTTGAGGTCGCCCGGCAAATCGTCAACTCCGTCCAAGAGGTCACCGGCAAGCTCAGCCACGGTGAATTGTTGCTCTTCAAGTCGCTCTCTGATTTTGTGATTCAGAAGGACAAGCTCCGGAGGATTGAGAGCTTCGACCTCGGCGAGAATTTCTTGAAGGCTCATGATGCTTTCCCCATTTGCTAACGTGGTTCGGGGTGGCCCGACTTTACGGGCCGCCCGTTCCTTCGTCAATCTCCGGCGATACCGAGACGTCTGCGCGTACAGGGCGGGCCATACTTTGTAAGCAATATGCCATTTAAAACCTCCCGAGTGGAGCAAAACCACCCGAAGCTGGAGCTTCGCAGACAAGTGCGTGCCCAAGCTGGAGCTTGGGCACGAGGAACCGTGGACATACCACGAGGGACCGCGGACATACCACGAGGAACCCGAGCGCAATTCTCTGGTCTTTGTGCCTTCTGTGCCTCTTTGCGGGCATCCACACCCCTTCGTTTCCCTATGGGCGTTCGTAGGAAATCGCGGCGATGCGTTCCATGACGCGTTCGCTCAGGCGCTGATAGAGCTCACGACCTTCACCGACCAGGTCGTCCTTGGTAAAGAATATCGGCTCGCCAACCACCAGGGTGATCGGCGTGAAGGGTCGTGGTTTGCCGCCGCGGGGAAAGGCTTTGTGCGCGCCGAAGATGCGCATGGGA
>Ga0302325_10006447_pt1 | contig 26372 bp, 19 predicted proteins | sample Palsa_T0_2_FD_201948 | JGI IMG/M metagenome (GOLD analysis project Ga0302325, IMG submission 201948) | Peat permafrost microbial communities from Stordalen Mire near Abisko, Sweden - Palsa_T0_2 | ecosystem: Environmental > Terrestrial > Soil > Palsa > Peat permafrost | place: Sweden: Abisko... | reverse complement strand
GACGCCGGATTGGGTGCTCTCCCGGGCGTCAGAGCCGCCCGTACGCGTGTACCGGCTCCGCCGGCAAAGAGGGCCGCCGCCGCGGCGGCCACGACTGCAGCGCGATTCGGTCCTGATGCGCGGAACGGTCCCGAAGGCGGCTTCATAACTCAGATACCATGCGCATGCCTGGGTGACGATGCGCTGCGCGCAAGCAGGGTCAAACCACCTGAGGCGCGGGAAGTTCCAATCGGCTGATGGCGTCCATGATCCGGCCCGCGGCTCGCGGGTAGCGTTCCTTGCCATCGGAGGGATGATCGAAATCCGGGGGAAGGAGGGGTCGGCCATACACGACCGAAATCGGGGACCCGAGGCGGATGCGCCCGCTGCGGCCCATCGCTTCGAACGATCCAAAGATGCGGGCGGGGACCACGGGAACTTGCGCGCGGCAGGCGATCAATCCAACGCCGGGTTTTGCCGGCTGAAGCTTCCCATCCTGGGTGCGCGTCCCTTCGGGAAAAACGATGACGACCTTCTCATTCCGGAGCGCTTGAAGAACCCGTTTGATCGCCTCGAGGCTCGTCCCGCCGTCGCGATCCACGGGAATGGTGCCGACAGCGTTGAGCCACCAGGACGCAAATCCGGGATGCCAGAGGGTCTTGCGCGCAAAGAAGCACACCTGGCGCGGAAGGTAGATCCCCACCGCAAAGGGATCGATGTGGCTGGCGTGATTGGAAGCGACGAGGTAACCACCCGTGGCGGGAAGGTTCTCCAAGCCATAGGTTTCACCTCGGAAGAAGGTCTGATGGACGATCACACCCAGTTTGTGAAAAAGGCCGTAGACGGCCTCCATCTCGAGCTGTGGGTGCCGTCTCATGCCGCTTCCAGCCGGGTGGCGATCACCGAGGCCATGCGCTCGACCACCTCCGGAACGCTGAGGAGGGTGGTATCGATCGACATCGCGCCGTTGGGAACGGCGAGAGGCGCGGTCTTCCGGGAGGAATCGATCCGGTCGCGTTCGGCGATCGGGTCGACCTGGCCCTGCGAGGCCCGGCGGCGGGCGCGCTCGGTCGGATCGGCCAGAAGGAAGAAGCGACAATCGGCTTCCGGGAAGATGACCGAGCCGATGTCGCGGCCTTCCATGACCAGGCCTTTGAAGCCGCGCGAGCGGGCCACCTCGGCCTGGCCGCGCTGATAAGCGAGGAGCGCCTCGCGCAGTTCTGGAATCGCGGAAAAGTGGGAAACGGCGGCATTGACCTCGGCGCTTCGGATCTCGTCGCCGGGCGTGCGGCCGTCGATCTCGATGCGTGCGGAAAGACCGGATACGCGCGTGCCGAGGCGCAGCTTCGAGAGCGCGGGGCGGACGGTCTCGGGGGAATCCGGCCGGACGCCCAGGCGCAGAAGCTCCGCGGTCACCGCCCGGTAATACGAACCGGTGTCGGCATGGAGCAGATGGAAGCGCTCGCTGAGGGCGCGGGCGGTCGACGATTTTCCGGCGGCCGCGCCGCCGTCGATCGCCACGATGACGAAGGGTTTGCCGGCGAGAGGCATCACGCTGGGAGGCCGGGGGCGCCGTTGGCAGGGGCGGGCGCGGCGGCGGATTCGCGCCGGAGCGTGTCGAGGAGCTCGAAGAAATTCGGGAAGGTCTTCGCGCAGACGCCCGGGTGGCGTATCGACAGCCAAGGCTGGTCGCTTCCGCCCAGCCTGTGGCAGCCCAGGACTCCGAAACTCATCGCGAAACGGTGGTCTCCGTAAGTTTCGATCGTCACGTCCCGGCGAAGCGGCTGCGGGTGGATTTCAAGCGTGTCCTCCGTCATGAGCACGCGCTGGCCGAGTCTTCCCAATTCGGCGGCCATGCTCGCGACCCGGTCGGTCTCTTGCCGGCGCGTATGCTCGATGCCGGAGATGCGCGTCGGCCCGTCGAGCAGCGGCGCGATGGCCGCGAGGGTCAGGAAGGTGTCGGAAAATTCATTGAAGTCCTGCTCGATCCCGTGGAGGCCATTGCCCGCATAGGAGGCGACAAAGCCTCCGGCGTCGGCCGAGAACTGGAGACCGGCGCGGCGCAGAACCTCGGCGAAGCGGAGATCCCCTTGCGGCGAATCGTTTCGGAGATCCGCGATGCGTATCGAGCCCGCCGTGACCAGGGCCAGTGCGAGAAAATAACTGGCGGCCGTGGCGTCCGGCTCGATGGGGAAGATACGGCCGCCGCTTGCTGCCGTCGGCGCCGTAGCGACTGCGTCGGCCGCTTTGGCCGAGGTCATTTCGTAGCGGTAGGAGGCCCTTCCGACGCGCCAGGCGCCGGGGTGCTGCGGGCCCGGCTCGGCTATCTCGGCGCCGAAGCGGCGCATGAGATCTGCCGTCATCAGAACGAAGGGTTCGCGGACCGGCCTCGCCAGAACGGCATCGACACCGGAGCGGGCGAGGGGAGCGACCATGAGGAGGGCGGAGAGCATCTGGCTGCTCTCGCTCGCGTCGATTGTCACGGGTCCGCCGGCGAGGCCGCGCGCGCGGATCTCGAGGGGAAAGTGTCCTTCGCTCTCCAGGCAATGGATTTCCGCGCCCAGGGCGCGCAACGGGTCGATGAGGCCCTGCATCGGACGGCGGCGCATCTGCGGGATTCCGTCGATTCGGTAGGTTCCCTTGGGCGCAGCCGCGCACAGGGCGGTGAGGAAACGGGCGGCCGTCCCGGCAAGGCCGACGAAGAGTTCGGCGGACTCGGCGGGAACCCTGCCGCCCCGTCCCTCGACGCGGATTGTCATGGCACCGGGATCCGCCGAGACTGCGAATCCGAGCCGGCGCAGGGAGTCGACCATCACCTCGGTGTCCTCGCTGAAAAGCGCTCCCGTCAATGTCACCGGATGCGGGCAAAGTGCCGCCAGGATCAGAGCGCGGTTGGTCAGGCTCTTGGAGCCGGGAAGGACGACGTCGCCCCGCACAGGTCGCGTGAACGGAGCGATCGGCAGCAGATCAGGGAGACGGGCGCTCACGAGGGCGGCGGGCGGAACTGGTTCCTATAGGCGCGGCCTCGTTCGAGGCGGGCGGCGACGTCGACAAAATCCCTGTTGGCCAGAGCGGATTGGAACGCTTGAAGTTCGTCCTGGAACTTGCGCAGGGCGCGAAGCACCTCGTCGCGATTCTGCTCCAGGATGGCGCGCCAGATATGGGGATCGCTTCCGGCGATCCGCGTGGTGTCGCGGAGTCCACCGCCCGCGTAGTTGCGCCATGCGGGATCGCGCGTGGAGAGGAAGCCGCACAACGCTGAGGCGATCACCTGGGGCAGGTGGCTGATGTGGGCAACGATCTCATCATGGAGGTCCGGTTCGACGGTGACCACCTCCGAACCAAGATCGCGCCAGAACGCGACCACCGCCTCGAGCGCCTTGGGCTCGGTGCGCTCGAGCGGAGTCACGAAGCAGGTCCGCTTTTCGAAGAGTGCGGCGGTTCCATGTTCCCAGCCCGTGCGCTCGGAACCGGCCATCGGGTGCGCGCCGACGAAATGCGCGCGTCCTGCCAGCGCGGCCGCGCCCAGGCGGCTGATCTCACCCTTGACGCTGCCGACATCGGTCACGATTGCGCTGGCGCGGAGGAAAGGGGCCGCCTCGCGGACCAGCTCGACGATGCGGTCCACGGGAGCTGCGACGACCACCGCATCCGCGGCGGCCACGGCCTCGGCCACCGTATCGGCCACCGCATGGCACCAGGGCTGGTCCCGGAGGGCCAGCCGCGTCTCGGGGCGGCGCGCCCAAATGCAAATGCGGCGCGCGACACCGCGTTCGTGCGCGGCGCGGGCGACGGAGCCTCCCAGGAGGCCTGGAGCGAGAATAGCGAGGTTTTCGATCATGGCTCTCGGCCGAGCTCGACGATGCGGGCGAACTCAGCCTCGGCAAGCGGCATGACGGAGAGGCGGCTGTGGCGGACCAGAGCGGTCTGTCGGAGGCTCGGGTCCGCTTTGATGCGCGCCAGCGTCACCGGATGGGGAAGGGGCTCGAGCGGGCGCAGTTCGACCGCCACCCAACCTGGTTCTTCGGCAGTGGGGTCGGGAAAGGCGGCGCGCGCGACCGCGGCGATTCCCATCACCGATTTGGAGTCGCCGGTCGCGTAGAAGAGCACGCGATCGCCCCGCGCCATGGCCTTGAGGTGATTTCGAGCCTGATAATTGCGCACGCCATCCCAGGTCGCGCGGCCATCGCGGACAAAGGCCTCCCAGGCATAGGATTCCGGTTCTTGTTTAACGAGCCAGAGTTGCGTTTTCATAATAGGTACAGTTGGCTTTGCGCACTGAAATGGAGCCAGAGCCTTCTGAAAAGGCAAAGTTGGAAATCCAGGCGCGTAGGGCGCGCGTGTTGCTCTTTACTCTGATGGCCGTCTTCATCCTCGTTCCTTTGATTTTCTACGCTTTCCGCCTTCGCGGGGGCCGCTGACCCGGTGGATACCGGACGCCCTCTCGCGCCATGAACCGAACTCTTCTGCCGATACGGGTTGTTTTCGTTTTGCTGTGCATGGCGGCGGGCTGGCTTGTCTGTTACACCGTTCAGGAATGGGACGCCTACCGCGGGCTGGCCGCGACCGTTGGGCTCTTCATGGGCGTCCTCGTGGTGCTGGTGGACCTGATGCTGAAAGGCTTTTCGCTCCGCGGACTGTCGGCCCTGACGTTCGGACTGGCGATGGGAGCCATCATCGCCTACCTGCTCGGCACCTCGCCTCTCTTTGATCAGGGCGATCCGGAAATGATCTTTCTGGCGCGGCTGGCGATGTTTCTGATCTGTGGATACCTCAGCACGGTCATCGCCCTTCGGGGCAAGGACGAGTTCAACCTGGTCATTCCTTACGTTCGCTTCGTGCCGCAAGAGGTGGATTTGCCGGGAATTGTGATCGACTCGACGGTGTTGATCGACGGCCGCATTGCTCGGATTTGCGAGACGGGATTTATCAGCGGAGCCGTTGTGATCCCGAGTTTTGTGGTGAAGGAGCTTCGATCGATCGCCGATTCTCCGGATCCACACCAGCAGAGCCGCGGCCGGCGCGGCCTGGAAGTGTTGGCGGCCCTGCGCGGGATCAAGAATCTCGAGATTCGGATTCCGGAGAGCGAAGTTTCCAAGGACGACGTCCAGGCGAAGCTTGTGTTCCTCGCGCAGTCGACCCGAGCCAAGCTGCTCACGACCGACTACAATCTTTCCAAGCTGGCGGAATTTCACCGGGTCAACCTCCTCAACCTGAATCAGCTGGCGAAGGCGCTCCAGCCCGAGATCACCGTTGGGGAGACCCTCGAGGTCGAATTGGTCAAGCAGGGCAAGGAGGAAGGCCAGGCGGTGGGCTACATGTCCGACGGCTCCATGGTGGTCGTCAACGGCGCCCGCCAGTATATCGGGCGCAGGGTCGAGGTGGAGATCGCCAGCGTGCTGCCTACGGGCGCCGGCAAGATGGCCTTTGCCCGGCTTCTCGAGGACGGACGCTCTGTCCCGCGCGATTGAAAAATGGGGTGGACTTGCGGGGCAGATTTTTTAACACCTTACCGTTCCACAGGGGCCAGTAGCTCAGTTGATAGAGCGCGTCGTTCGCAACGACGAGGTCGTCGGTTTGATCCCGATCTGGTCCACCATCCCGGATCTCCACCGTAGGGTGGGGACCGAAGGCATCCCGGGCCCAACGGGCGTTGATGATTCCGCGCCCTAGGACTCGGAGCTAATGCTGGGCCGGCCGCTCAGGCACATCCGTGGGTTGTTGCATGATGACATCGAGCGCGACCACGAAGCCAAAAATGACCGTAAAGAAGTCGAGCGTCAGTGCCGTGACGTAGGCTGCGGCGCTGTAGGGGAGCCCGGCTAAAATGTAGCCAAGCATCGCCAGGGTCACAACGGAGCCGAGGACAACGAAGACCGCGAATATTGCGGGCGGCGGTCCTTTGCCGACCACCTGGCGGCGTCGGCGCGGATAGGTGACCTGAAGGGACAGCATCGGTAGTCCGAAAATCACAGCAGGGCCTCGCCAAATCCACTCTCCCTGAAGGTCGTAGAGTGCACATAGCGGCGGCAGCAGCGCTGCCGCCGTCAATACGAAAATGTACGTCATGACCGTTTTTGCAATGAATCTGTCAAGCATCGACACCGTCGCTCCAGCGGCCTGCCGGACGACGAACAGGAGCGCCGAGAACCCCGCGAACGTGATCATCAGGCCAGCCAATGTGTACAAGAATGTTTGACCTTTGAATTCCATGTTTTTGCTCCGTTTTCGATCAATGAAGTCTTAATGATGGCGCGATATAAATGTCTAGGAGTTCTGTCATGTACCACGAAACCCACGGCAAGGGTCCCGCCCTCCTGATTCTGCACGGCGGACTGTTCTCGATTCCACTGTGGCCTCAGGCAATCGAGTATTTCTCCAAGGAATACCAGGTCATCGCCCCCGAGCAAATGGGGCACGGTCGGACGGCCGACGATCCGACGCGGCCGATGGACTACCATGCGATGGCCGACGATACGGCCGCATTGCTGAGGCAGCTGGGAATTGAAAGTGCGTACGTCCTTGGCTGGAGCGACGGCGGGGTGGTCGGCCTGGATCTGGCGATCCATCATCCGGGCCTGGTCAAGAAGCTTGCGATCTCAGGGGCCAATTATACCCCAGCGCCGCCCCCCAAGCCGGGCGAGATCGAGATGACGGCCGAGACAATTCCCACGTTCGTCCGCGAATGTTATGAACGGCTCTCGCCCGATGGGGCGGCGCACTGGCCGGTGGTCTTTGAGCGCTTGAAGCGGATGTGGCAGACTCAGCCGAACTTCAGCCCCTCCCAGCTGGGGGGAATCGCTGCCCCGACCCTCGTCATCGCCGGCGACCGCGACTTTGTTTCGCCGGAGTACACGGTTGAATTGTGGCGCGCGATACCCGGAGCCCGGCTGTGGATCGCGCCGAAGACGGGCCATGGATTCCCTTTGGAGCGGGCCCCCTTGTTTAACTTGGGAGTGGATTGGTTTTTCAAGGAGTTGCCTCCGGCGCGTTAGGGTTAACGGCCGTCCCGCGCATGAGGGTCGCCGTTCAGCAGGTTGCTGGGGCCGTTGGTACAAGGGTGGTTCAAAAAGGGGGGGGCTTCCGCAGAGTGGGGCCCGTGGAAAGCATCCGTCCTGCCGTCGGTTTGATCGAGGAGCGCGAAAGCGCGAAGAAGCGCCATTATATCGTATTTCAAGCGACCGGATGGGGCCTTCTGTGCATTCTGAGCACGTACGCGTTCTGGCAGCAGAGATGGCCCGACTTGAAGCCCGACTCCTACGCCAAAGTCCATCCGTTCGAATTCGCCTTTGGCCAGCTGATCTTTCCACCGATCCTGGGCTTCCTTCTCACCCATTACAGCCGGAGATTTCTGACGCGCTGGGTCTGGAAGAAATTGGGTTGGCGCTCGCTCATGCGGCGAATCCTTTGGGCGGGCGCGATGCTCTCGCTCGTTTTTCTCACGATCAACACGGTCGTCAGCTACTGGCTGCTGGGCAACCCGGGGATGAAGATCAAGTCGCTCTCGTTTTTCTTCATCGCTTGGTGCGGCAACTCCGTCCCCTTCGATTGCTGGCTAGGCGCCTACTTCTTCTATCATCTTTTCGAGCGGTTCAATCGCACCGAGAACGAGCGCCTGAGCCTGATCGCCAGCCAGAAAGAGACCGAGCTTCGCGCGCTGAAGTCCCAGGTGAACCCCCACTTCATTTTCAATTCCCTCAATTCGCTGCGTTCGTTGATCGACGAGGAACCGAAGCGGGCGCGTTCGGCGGTCACCCAGCTCGCAAATCTCCTTCGATATTCGCTGCAAAGCAGTCAGATGGAAACCGTCCCCCTCGAGGAGGAGTTGCACATCACGACCGACTACCTCGCGCTCGAGCTGGTGCGGTTCGAAAAACGGCTCCGGGTGCGGATCGATGTCGCGCCCGAGACTCTGGCATTGCCGGTCCCTCCGATGCTTTTGCAAACGCTGGTGGAGAACGCCGTCAAATATGGCATCGCCCAGCGGCGGGAAGGCGGCGAGATATCGATCACCGCCCAGTGCCAGGGAGACATGCTGTGCCTCCGAGTGACCAATCCCAGCGCGCCTGACGCCTCCGTCTTGACGAGCCTGGAATCGACCGGCATGGGCTTGCGCAATGCGACCCATCGCCTCCGGCTCCTCTTCGGACCGCGAGCGACGCTCCGGCTCCGCACGGACCACCCCGACCTGGTTGTCGCTGAAGTTCTCATGCCGCTGAAAATGGCGGTCATGCAGGTGTCATGAGAGCGCTCCTCATCGACGACGAGCGCCTGGCCCGCAACGAACTGCGGCGCCTGATGAGCGCATTTCCCGACATCGAGATTGTGGGCGAGGCGGAGGACGCCGCGCAGGCCCGCGATGAGATCGGCCGGCTCGCGCCTGATCTGCTCTTTCTCGACGTGCAGATGCCCGAAGAGACCGGTCTGGAACTGCTGCAGACGCTCGAGCCGCCCGTGCCGATGGTGATTTTCACGACGGCTCACGACGAATTCGCGGTCAAGGCTTTCGAACTCAATGCTCTGGATTATCTGCTGAAACCGGTCGATCCCGCGCGGCTTGCCTCGACGGTCGGCAGGCTCCGGGCCAAGGCCGGCAGCGTCGTCGAGGCGGCCGGGGCGCGGCTGCCTGCCCGCGGTCAGCTGGCGGCCGAGGACAAGGTCTTCGTGCGCGAGGGAGATCGCTGCTGGTTTGTCGAAGTGAGGCAGATTCGGCTCCTCGAGAGCGAGGGCAGCTATACACGCGTGCACTTCGAAAATGCGCAGCCCCAACTCTTCCGCTCGTTGACGGCGATGGAGGAGCGGCTGGACCCGAAGCGTTTCTTCCGCGCGAACCGCAGCCAGATCGTCAACCTAGACTGGATCGACCGAATTGAACCCTGGTTCAGCGGCGGTCTTCTCGTTCATCTCAAAGGTGGAACCAAAGTCGAGCTCAGCCGTCGACAGGCCCAGGAGTTCCGGGAGAAAACAAGTCTCTAGATCGTCCTCCGCGTCCGCTCGGTTCCCGCGGTTCAAGCCATTCCAATTTCACCAAGAATACCCCCCCCTTTTCCATGACTAAACTTCCCATCGAGGAAATCTCCCAGCCGCCCGCTCCCCGTAAGAGAAAGATCGGGCCGATGATCCTGCTCGGCGTCATCGCGCTGGTCGCGCTGGGTCTCTTCTTCCGTCTGAGCCATCGGCCGAAAGCGTCCCCTGCGGGCGGCGGGGGCCCCGGGGGAGGCGGCCCGGGCGGCGGCGGCCCTGGAGGGGGTGGCCCTGGCGGAGGGGGTTTTCGCCCCCAATTTACGGTGGGGCCTCAACCGGTCGCGGTCCGCTCGGCGGAGATCGGAGACCTCAATATCTACTTGGATGCCCTGGGATCGGTCACTCCGCTTGCCAACGTGACTTTGCGCGCGCAGACCACTGGTCAGCTCATTGAGGTCGACTTTACCGAAGGGCAAATGGTCAAGAAGGGCGATCTATTGGCGGTGATCGACCCACGCCCCTACGAGGTGGCGCTGCAGCAGGCCCATGGCCAATGGGTGCAGGCCCAGGCGCAGCTTAAGGATGCGAAGAACAATCTCGCACGCTACGTGACGCTGGCGCAGCAGGATTCCATCTCGGGACAGCAGGTGGACAGCCAGCGCGCTTTGGTGAACCAGTATGAAGGCCAGATGGAAGCGGACGAGGCGGCCATCAATAGCGCGAAGCTCAATATCAGCTACTGTCACGTGACGGCTCCGGTCGGCGGGCGCGTCGGCTTCCGCCAGATCGATCCGGGCAATTATGTGACGCCCGGCGATGCGAATGGTTTGGTCGTGCTCACCCAGGTCCGGCCGACCACCGTCATTTTCACCCTCTCCGAAGACAGTGTTCCCGAAGTGGCCGGACGCCTCCATTCTGGCGCCGCAATCCCGGTCGAGGCTTATGACCGCACACAGACCCAAAAGCTGGCGACCGGCGCATTGACAACGATCGATAACCAGGTCGATGCGACGACGGGGACTTTTAAACTGCGGGCCGTTTTTCCCAATGACGACGAGACCTTGTTCCCCAATCAGTTTGTGAATGTCCGCATGCTCTTGGACGTGGATCATGGCGCCATCATCATTCCCACCTCGTCGATCGAGCGCGGTCAGCCGGGCACCTATGTCTATGTCGTCAAGCCCGACAACACCGTGACCGCGCGTCCGGTGAAGCTTGGGCCGACCGAAGGCGAGCAGGTCGCGGTGGTCTCGGGACTTGCTCAGGGCGAACGGGTGGTGGTGGACGGAGCCGACAAGCTGAAGGAAGGGATGGCGGTGATCATTCAGGGGGCGCCGGCTCCCAAGATGGCGGGCAGTTCCCCGAAGCCGGCCAGTGGAAAGTAGTCCATGAGCCCTTCCCGCATCTTCATTCTGCGACCGGTTGCGACCACGCTTCTGATGGCGGCCATCCTTGTGGTCGGCATCATGGCTTACCGGTTCCTGCCGCTTTCGGCGCTGCCGGAGGTGGATTATCCGACGATTCAGGTGCAGACGTTCTATCCGGGAGCGAGCCCGGAGGTCATGACCTCCTCGGTCACAGCGCCCCTCGAGCGCCAGCTCGGCCAGATGGCCGGACTCAAGCAGATGTCCTCGACCAGTTCCGCGGGTGCCTCGCTGATCACGCTGCAATTCGCCCTCGATCTGCGGCTCGACGTGGCTGAACAGGAAGTGCAGGCGCAAGTCAACGCGGCGGGGAATTTGCTGCCCTCGGATCTGCCGGCGCCTCCGATCTACGCCAAGGTGAATCCGGCGGATGCCCCGATCCTCACGCTGGCCCTGACCTCCAAAACGCTCTCGCTCACCGAGGTCGAGGACTTTGCCGATACCCGGCTCGCACAAAAGATATCCCAGGTTCCCGGAGTCGGCCTGGTGCGGATCGGAGGTGGGCAACGCTTGTCGATGCGCGTGCGCGTCAATCCGCGGACGCTCGCGGCCTTTGGGTTGAATATCGACGATCTGCGCAACGTCATCGGCACCGCCAACGCCAATGCCCCCAAGGGCAATCTGAACGGACCCTCCCGGGCGTATCAAATCAACGCGAACGACCAGCTCAAGACGCCTGGGCAATATCGGGACTTGATCATTGCTTACCGCAAGGGCTCGGCCGTCCGGCTCTCGGATGTCGCCACGGTCGAGAACGCTCCGGAGAACAGCCAGCTGGCGGCTTGGTCCAATCTGACCCCGGCGATCGTCCTGAACATCCAACGCCAGCCGGGAGCCAATGTCATCGAGGTGGTGGAGAGCATTCGCGCCCTCCTGCCTTCCCTGCAATCCTCTCTGCCTCCGGCGGTCACGATGTCGATCCTGACCGACCGGACCAATACGATCCGCGCGTCGGTGCACGACGTCGAAACGGAATTGGTTTTGGCGGTGATTCTCGTGGTCGCGGTCATCTTTGTCTTCCTGCGCAACGTGCCGGCTACGATCATTCCCAGTCTTTCCGTTCCGCTGTCGCTGATCGGCACCCTTGCGGTCATGTACCTGCTGGGGTTCAGCCTGAACAATCTCTCGCTGATGTCCCTCACGATCGCCGCGGGCTTTGTCGTGGACGACGCCATCGTCATGATCGAGAACATCGCGCGCTACGTGGAGAAGGGTGAATCTCCGATGGCCGCCGCGCTGCGCGGCTCGGAGCAGATCGGATTTACGATCATATCCCTGACGGTTTCGCTGATCGCCGTGCTGATTCCTCTGCTCTTCATGGGCGACGTCGTGGGGCGCCTGTTCCGGGAATTTGCGATCACGCTCGCGGTCGCGATCCTCATCTCGGCCGTGGTGTCGCTGACTCTTGTGCCTATGATGTGCGCGCGGCTGGTCCGGCATCGTCCGGTTTCGCAGGAGCCGGCATGGAGCCGGCGCGCGGGCCAATGGTTCGACGCCCTGAGCGGCTTCTACGCCCGCCGCCTTCAGTGGGTGCTGGCCCACCAGGGACTCACCCTGACGGTGGCAGTCGGCACTCTGGTCCTGACGGGCTTTCTGGCCTACGTGATCCCGAAGGGATTTTTCCCCGAACAGGACACAGGCCTGATTCAGGTGATCACGGAAGCGCCGCAATCGGCGTCGTACGCGGCGATGACGCGACTTCAGCTGCCGCTCGTCGAGGTCCTGCTTAAGGATCCGGCGGTCGAGAGCATTTCTTCCTTCATCGGCGTCGACGGGTCGAATCCCACGCTCAACACGGGCCGGATGCTGATCAATCTGCGTCCGCGGGAAGGTCACCGGGCAGCGGCCGGCCAGGTGATTCGAAATATGCAAAGAGAGGCGGCCGGGGCGCCCGGAATCTCCGCCTATTTCCAGCCGGTCCAGGACCTCACAATCGAGGACCGGGTTAGCCGCACCCAATATCAGTTCATGCTGGAGAGCGCCAATGCCGCGGATCTGGCCAAGTGGACCGCGGAGCTGGAGGCCCGGCTGCAGCAGGTTCCCGAGCTTTCCGGCGTCACGAGCGATCTGGCGGAGCATGGGCTCTCCGCCAATATCGTGATCGATCGCGACACCGCTGCGCGGCTGGGCATCTCGGCGGCGACGATCGACAATGCTCTCTATGATGCCTTCGGACAGCGGATCATCTCGACGATCTTCACCCAATCGAACCAGTACCGGGTCATCATGGAGGCCGACCCCTCACTGCAGATCTCTCCGGATTCGCTCTACCGCATCTACGTACCTTCGTCGGCCGGCGGCCAGGTGCCGCTCTCTGCGATCGCGCGGGTCGAAATTCGCCCGGAGCCTCTCCTCATCAATCATCTGAGCCAATTTCCGGCGAGCACGCTCTCCTTCAACGTGCCGCGGGGCGGCTCCTTGGGAGCGGCGGTGGCGGCGGTCTCGCACATGGAAAAGCAAATCGGCATGCCCCCCAATATCGTCACCAGTTTCCAGGGCGCCGCGTCGGCCTTCCAGGCTTCGCTGTCGAATGAGCTGTACCTGATTCTCGCGGCGATTCTGACCATGTACATCATTCTGGGGATTTTGTACGAGAGCTTCATTCATCCGATCACGATCCTCTCGACGCTGCCCTCGGCGGGAATTGGCGCTTTGCTGGCGCTGATGGTGGCGGGCGCCGATCTCGGGGTGATCGGCATCATCGGAATCATTCTGCTCATCGGGATCGTGAAGAAGAACGCGATCATGATGATCGATTTTGCCCTCGACGCGGAACGCAACGAGGGCATGGCCCCGCGCGAGGCCATTTACCAGGCGTGCCTGCTGCGATTCCGGCCGATCCTGATGACCACCATGGCGGCGCTGCTGGGCGCCATCCCGCTGATGGTCGGAACCGGCATGGGCTCCGAACTCCGGCATCCGCTCGGGCTCACCATTGTCGGCGGACTGATCGTGAGCCAGCTGCTGACTTTGTTCACGACCCCCGTCATCTACCTCGCCTTTGACCGATTGGCGGCCCGCTTCCGGGCGAGCGAACCGCACTTTGTCGCCGTGGAAGCCCACCCGTGAACTGGTTCGAGCCCTTCATCCGGCGGCCCGTGGCGACGACGCTTGTCTTCGCCGGGGTGTCGCTTGCCGGGATGCTCGCGTACTTTCAGCTGCCGGTGGCTCCGTTACCGCAGCTGGCCATCCCGGTGATCACGGTCCAGGCCTCGATGCCGGGGGCCAGTCCAGAGATCATGGCGACAAGCGTGGCGACTCCCTTGGAGCGCCATCTGGGCGCGATCGCAGGCGTCAATCAGATGAGCTCCCGCAGCTCGGTCGGGTCGACCTATGTCATCCTGCAATTCAGCCTCGACCGGGAAATCAATGGCGCGGCGCGGGATGTGCAGGCGGCGATCAGCGCCTCGCGCGCAGACTTGCCGCCGGGGCTGAGAAGTAATCCGAGCTACAACAAATTCGATCTGTCGGAGCAGCCGATCATGGTGCTGACCCTGACCTCGGCCACTCTGAGCCAGGGCGATCTTTACGACAGCGCTTTCACGATCCTGCAGCAGCGGCTGTCGCAGGTCCCGGGCGTCGGCTATGTCAATGTCGTCGGCAGCTCGCTGCCGGCTGTGCGGGTGGAGATGAACCCGCTGGCGCTCTTCAAATACGGCATCGGCTTGGAGGATGTTCGCGCGGCGCTCGCCGCAGCCAATGCCAACAGCCCTAAGGGAGCCATCGAGGATCAAAATACGCACTGGCAGATCACGAGCAATGACCAGGCGCTCTCGGCCGCTGAGTACCGCAATCTGGTCGTCGCCTACCGCCACGGAGCGCCGGTGCGGCTCTACAATGTCGCCACGATCGCCGACTCGGTGGAAGACCCGCGCAACGTAGCCGTCTCACACGGCCAGCAGGCGGTGCTGGTCCTCATCTCCCGGCAACCTTCGGCAAATATCATCGATACGGTGGACCGGGTGAAGGCGCTGTTGCCCGAGTTGCGGGCCTCGATCCCGGGGGCCGTGGACATCACGATCACCGGGGACAGCAGCAGCATGATCCGGGCGGCGCTCCGTGATTCGCAGTTCACCCTCATCCTCGCGGTGGTCTTGGTGGTTCTTGTGGTCCTCGCTTTCCTGCGGGATTGGCGGGCGACCGTGATTGCTGGAGTGGCGGTGCCCATCTCGATCTTCGGGACCTTTGGGGTGATGTGGGCGCTGAACTACAGCCTGGATACCCTGTCCCTGATCGCGCTCACGATCGCCACCGGGTTTGTCGTCGATGACGCGATTGTCGTCATGGAGAATACGGTGCGCCACAGGGAAGCGGGCCTCGCAGCGCTTCCGGCGGCGATTCGGGGAGTGAACGAGGTGGGATTCACCGTTTTGTCGATGAGCCTCTCGCTGGTGGCTGTGTTCAGCCCGATCCTGCTAATGGGCGGAGGGGCGGGCCTCTTCCTGCGCGAGTTTGCCGGGACAATCACCGTGGCGATCGCGGTCTCGATGATCGTGTCGCTGACGCTCACGCCGATGATGTGCGCGCACATCCTCCGCGGCCACGGTGCGAGCGCGGGCGAGCCCAGAAAGGGATGGCTGAACCGGACCAGCGAACGGTTCTTCGAGCACCTGGTCCGAATCTATGAGGACACGTTGCGCTGGGCGTTGCGGCATTCGGTTCTCGTGGTGCTTTTCCTGATGGGCACGGTGGTCATGAACGTCTGGCTCTTCGCCATCGTGCACAAAGCGGCTTTTCCAGAACAGGACACCGGCCGGCTCAGCGGCTCGCTCCAGGCCGATCAAAGCGTCTCCTTCGACCGGCTCGTGCCCAAGCTGAAGCAATTCGTCGCCATGGTGGAGGCCGATCCGGCCGTCGCCACGGTCTCCGGGTATACGGCCGGGACAAATGGGGGCTCGCTGTACATCGACCTGAAGCCTCTGGCGGTTCGGAAGGTTTCGTCGGAGGAGGTGATTGCCCGCCTGCGTCCACAGCTCTCGCAAATTCCCGGAGCCACGCTTGTTCTTTATCCGGTGCAGTACGTGCCGACAGGAGGCCAACAGGGAACGTCGCTGTATCGGTACACCCTGCAGGGGGACGATTTGGCGGAATTGAGGCTCTGGAGCTTGAGGCTTTCCGATGTGCTCAAGAACGAGCCTTCCTTGCGCGACGTCGGCTCCGATCAGGAAAATCAAAAAGGCTTGGAGTCCGATGTGGTCATCGACCGGGACACCGCTTCCCGCCTGGGACTGACGACGCTCCAAATCGACAACACCCTCTACGACGCCTTTGGCCAGCGTCTCGTTTCGACGATCTACAAATCGCTGAACCAATATCATGTGGTGATGGCCGTGCAGCCGGAGTTCGCGCGCGATCCCTCCATTCTCCGGAACATCTATGTGAGCACCTCGGCAGCCAGCGCGGGCGGCACGAGTTCCACCAACGCTTTGGCGGCCACCAGCATTGTGGCCAGCGCAGCCTCCACGACGGGACCGACGACGGCGGCCGATGCCGTGCGCAACGCCACCCTTAACGCATTGGCCGCGAGCGGCCACAGTTCGGCCTCCACCGGCTCTGCGGTCAGCACCTCGCGCGAAGTCATGATCCCCTTGTCGTCTTTTGCGCACGAGGAGATCGGAACCACACCCCTCAGCGTCAATCATCAGGGCCAGTTCGTGGGATCGACCGTTTCGTTCAATGTCGCCCCAGGCGTTTCCTACAGCGAGGCGGTCAAGGTGGTTGAGAAGCAGGTGAGCCTTTTACACCTGCCCAACAGCATCAAGGCGGGGTTTCAGGACAACGCGATCTCCGCCCAGCAGGTGGTGGGCAACGCCCCGCTGCTGCTCCTCGGGGCCGTGGTCGCGATCTACGTGATATTGGGCGTTCTGTACGAAAGCTACGCCCATCCCTTCACGATCCTCTCCACGCTTCCGCCCGCGGGCGTGGGAGCCTTCCTGGCCCTGATCCTTTTTGACACGGACCTGAGCATTGTGGCGATGATGGGGCTGTTTCTGCTGATCGGGATCGTGAAGAAGAACGCGATCATGATGATCGACCTGGCACTCGAGTTGGAGCGCAGCGAGGGCTTGGAACCGCGCGAGGCGATCTTGAAAGCCAGCCTGATGCGTTTCCGTCCGATCATGATGACGACGATGGCGGCGCTCTTTGGAGCCATTCCCCTGGTGATTGGTTTCGGCAGCGGCGCTGAACTTCGCCGGCCGCTCGGCATCTCAATCGCCGGCGGGTTGATCATGAGCCAGGCGCTGACGCTCTTCACCACGCCGGTCGTCTATCTCTACGTCGATCGCATCCAGCGCTGGCTGCGCCGTCTGCGCGCCAAATTGACCGGCAACCGGCAAACCGCGGAATCGGCCCACGCTCCGGCGTAATTCCCTAGGCCAGGAACCGCGCGAGCGGTTCCAAGTAGTGTTCCTTCCACCCGGAATCCAGGCCAGCCGCTTCGGCTTCGGGAAATCCTTTATGATCGAGGAGCATCCGGGTCACATCGCCCTGGTCCTGAAACTCGAATTTGACGATCGAGTAGACGCCGGGGTCCCAATGGGCGGGCCGCCAGGCTTGGACAATTCGCTGGAACGGGACCAGTTCGATATTTCGTCCGAGAATGAGCCCTCCGAACAACGAAAAGGAGCCACCCGCCGTGGGATCGATCTTGGCTGGCCGGCCGGTCAGGGCGACGAACTGCTGCGAATCCAGCAATACTTTATAGATTCGCTGAGGGCGGACCTTGTAATCGGCCTCATAGTGAAGCGCGGGGCGCGCAGGCTTGGGGGCGCTGTCGGGCGCGGTTTTCGCGGCCGGCTCGGTATCGCCGAAAGCCCGTGTGCTTCCGGCCAGGGTGCCCAAGGCGAGGGCGATGCCCGCGATCGCCTGGCGCCGAGTCAGGGAATCGGCGGAAACGTTCGGATTCATATGGGGACGCATGGAGGAGTGTGCGCTGCGCGGTCTAGAAGGTCGCGCCAAAAAAACTTTAGGAGGAGGGCGCCAGCGCGCACGCCAGCAAACCACCCACCCGGGCATTGTTGATCAGCAGCGCGAGATTGGCCTTCTTGGATTTTCCATCCGTTAGTTCGGCCACGCGGCGGAGGAGGAAGGGGGTGACGGCCTTGCCGTGAATTCCCTGCGCGGCCGCTTCGCTGTTGGCCTGCGCAATCGCGGCCTCGGCCTGGGCCGCCGGCAATTCCGCCTCGATGGGCACCGGCACAGCGACCAGCACTCCGTGGACGGCTCCGATGCGCCGGGCGGCGTCCACAATTCGCGCGACCTCCCCGACGGAGGCGGCCGTGACGTCCACCGGCAGGCCGCTTTCGCGCGAATAGAACGAGGGGAGCGAGCCGGCGCCGAGGGCGACGATGGGGACCCCCTGAGATTCCAGGACCTCGAGGGTGAGGGGAAGATCGAGGATCGATTTGGCCCCGGAACAGACGACCGCCACCGGCGTCCGGCCGAGTTCGATCAGGTCGGCCGAAACATCGAAGGGGGCCCCGCGGTGGACCCCTCCGATGCCGCCGGTCGAAAAAACCCGAATCCCAGCGGCGTGGGCGACAATCATCGTGCCGGCCACGGTCGTGGCGCCGTCCTCGCCCAGGCCCACGGCGATGGGAAGATCGCGGCGGCTGCACTTTCGGGCCGCGCCCGGCGGCAGGGACGCCAGGCGCTCGATGTCCGCCTTCTGCAACCCCACGGTGATGACCCCGCGAAGAACCGCGATCGTCGCGGGCACCGCGCCCGAATCGCGCACAGCCTGCTCCATCGCCAAGGCGGTCTGCAGGTTTTCGGGATAGGGGAGGCCGTGCGTGATCAGAGTCGATTCGAGGGCGACGACGGGGCGCCCGGAGCGCAGCGCTTCGGATACTTCGGCGGATAGGCTGAGAGCTTCAGTCATGGGGCTTCGGTCAGAGGTGGGATCCAAGAAACTCGAGCACGTCGCGGCGGTTGGGCAGAGCGCGTGCGGCACCCCGGGAGATCTTGAGAGCGGCGACCGCATTGCCCCAGCGGAGCGCCTCGCGCAGGCACGCGCCCTCGACTCGCGCGGCGATGAATCCGCCGTTGAAGGCGTCGCCAGCGCCGGTGGCATCGACCACCGGAACGGAAAATCCGGAAACACTTTGCGGCGCTTCGAGCCCCACGCAGAAGGCGCCTTCGGCGCCAACCCGGCCGACCACCGTGCGCACGCCCGCGGCGATCCGCCGGGCGGCCGCCTGCGGATCGGTCAATCCCGCGATCAGGGTGAGCTCCTCTGGTCCGCTTCCCAGGACCACATCGGCGAGCGCGATGGCCGACTCGATCGAGGCCTGCGTCTGAGGATCCATGCCCCACACTTCGGCCCGAAGATTGAGATCGACCGACACGGTGGCCCCGGCTGCCCGCCCCAGGCGCATCGCCTCCAGGACCGCCTCGCGCACCGGCGAATGGCGCAGACAGATTCCCGTTGCGTGCACCCACGCGGCGCCGGCGAACCACGCCGGGTTCAAGTCCTGAGGCCTCAGCTGGATGTCCGCCCCCCGTTCCGGAGGCCAGTTGAGCAGGTGCCGTTCGCCGTCGGCCTGGATCAGGGCGACGACCAATGCGGTCGGATGCCCGGACACGTGGACGACACCTGTGAGATCAATGCCTTCGGCGCGCAGCTCGGCCTCAACCAAACGTCCGAAAGGGTCTTCGCCGATCGCGCCCACAAAAGCGGTTGAAATTCCCAGTCGAGCCAGCGCGACCGCCGCGTTCCCCGCCGTTCCTCCGCCGCCGACCTCAGGCGGCGTGGGATCGATCCGACCCGAGCCGCCGGATCGCGATAGCCGGATGGTCATATCCGGATTCACATCGCCGACGACGACCACGCGGGGAATCCCATTCGTGGTCATGCGGCTCAGGTTTCGACGCGGATTGGCAGGACGACGAACGGCAGATTGGCCAGGAAGAATCGCCTCTGCAATGTGAAGACGGTGTGATTGTGCAGCCAGCGGGTCAGGTACGTCTCATCGGTGAACAGCAGCTGGCCGGCAAAGAAGACGTGGTGGGGGAACTGCGTCGCCACCTCCCGGGCGAGCCGGAGGATTTCGCCGGTCGCATCGGCCCCGATCGAGGTGAAGGCCTTGGCTCCATAGCCGCGAGCCCGGGCCCAGGTCACATAGCGGTTGGCCTCCTGATTGGTGTGCTCCCGCAGCGATTCGATCTCATCGGCCCCCTTAAAATTGCCCGCGTCGACGGCGCCCACCTGAATGAAGACAAAATTCCGGAAGGTGTCCCCGAACATGCGCGGCACGTTGAGCACCGTGTGCAGACCGAGGCCATTGTACCCGTTGACGAGGATGACGGCCGTGCGGCCGCGGGTGTCGGCCTGCTCGGGCGCAGCGGGGTGCACGCCCACTTCGACGCCGGCCGCCTCGACAATGGCATCGAGACGGCGCAGCTGCTGGGTGACTCCGGTGTAATGCCGGCGGATGGCAAAGGCTGCGATCACGAGCAGGCCGGTCACCGCCAGAGTCACCCAACCGCCCTCGAAGAATTTGACGGCCGTCAGCGAGATGAGGATGAACGCCGTCAGTCCGAGGCCGAATCCGTTGATCCCGAGCTTGTGTTTCCAATTCGAATCGGTGCGCCGGACCTGCCACCAATGCCGGACCATCCCGAGCTGGGATAGGGTGAAGGTGATGAACACGTTGATCGAATAGAACACCACAAGGAGGTCCACCGAGCCGCGCGTCGCAATCATCATGACAAACGCCGCCCCGCCCATCAGCAGGATGCCATTCTGCGAAACAAACCGGTCGCTCAGATTGGCGAAACGCGACGGGAACCAGCGGTCGAGAGCCATGTTGGCGAGCACCCGGGGGCCGTCCAGGAAGCCGGTCTGCGCGGCCACCATCAGCAGGGCGGCTTCCGAAGCGAGGGTGATGACGACGAAGACGGTGCCGGTGGAAGAATTCCAATTGCCGACCATGTGCTCGAAGAGAACGGCATTGAGGGTCTTCCCCTCCTTGGGCGAAACGGAGTAGAGCTGGTAGGCCACTAAGAGACCGGCGACCGTGATCGCGAGGGATACGCCCATGTACATCATGGTGCGCTTGCCGGTCGCGACGCGGGGCTCCCGCAGGATCGGCAGACCATTGCTCACCGCTTCGATTCCAGTGTAGGTGCCGGCACCCATGCTGTAGGCGCGCAAAAGCAGGGCGAGGAGTCCGAACACGCCCACACGGGCGTCGACCATGTGAACTTCTTGGACGGTTGCCGTGGCCACGCCGCCCAGTCCGGAAGCGTGGGTGATGAGGGCGTAGATGATCGCGAAGGCGTGAGTCGCGACGAAAACCATGAACACGGGCACCCAAAGCATCACCGATTCCTTGACGCCCCGGAGGTTGAGAATTGTGAGCAGGATGACTCCCGCGAAAGCAAAGGGCAGGCGCAGCGACAGCCACGTAGGCGGCAAGAGGCTGAAGAGCGCCTCGGCTCCGCTGGCGACCGAGATGGTGATCGTGAGCACATAGTCGATCAGGAGAGCGCAGCCGGAAAATACACCCGTGGCCGGGGAGAGGAGCTTGCTTGCCACCAGATAGCCGCCGCCCCCGGTGGGAAACAGGGAAATGATCTGCGAATAGCTGGCGCAAATAGCGACGATGGTGACCACGGAGGCGAGGGCCACGAAAAGGCTGAGGTGGGAGGTTCCCCCCAGCGCCTTGAAGGTCTCCTCCGGTCCGTAACAGGACGAGGACAGGCCATCCGCTCCCAGCCCGACCCAGGCAAAGACCGCGATCAGCGAGACTTTATGAAACAAGTCGCCGTCGGCCAGGGACCGAGAGCGTCCGAGAAAGATGGATTTAATGGACATGCTTGGCTGCTGCTCGGCTCAACCGGCCGGTTCACTGTCCCACGCTGTCTCAGCGGGTTCCACGGCGGGTGGCGGGCAGGGTGACCGGGGGGCGGCGGAGAATGTGGAGAAGAGCTGGTTGGAACCTCAAGAGAATGGCGCGCGCAGAGGGGCGTTCAAGTAGACCATTTTTCATCAAGGCAAACCATTGGCGGCGAATCGAATAGCCCAGAATTTGGCGGTGCGCGAAAGGTCGCCGTCCGCTTGACACCGCCTACGCGGGGCCCCTATGTCGACCGCGTTTATGGAGGCTGCTCTCGATCAACCGGTGCTCGTCCTCAACCGCCTCTGGCAGGCGGTGAACGTCGTCGGCGCCAGGCGTGCCTTCGCCCTATTGGCCCGCGAGCACGCCCGCGTGGTTCATCAGAGCGAGGCGGATTTCGAGACCTTTTCGATGATGGATTGGATCGATTTTTCGACCCACAATCCCCCGGTTCAGGAGTTGGAGGCGGTGAGGACCCCCAGCCTGACCATCCGGCTGCCGCGGGTCATCCTGCTGACCTTCTTCGACAAGCTCCCGTGCAAAGAGCTGAAGCTCACGCGCAACAACGTGTTCGAAAGGGATAAGAACGCCTGTCAGTACTGCGCCAAGGTGCTCCCCCGCGAGCAGCTCAATCTCGACCACGTCATTCCACGCGATTACGGTGGCAAGACGACCTGGGAGAATATCGTGTGTTCCTGCGTGCGGTGTAACACGCGCAAGGCCAATAGGCTGCCCCATGAAGCGTCGATGCGACTGATCCGCAAGCCCGTGCGGCCCAAGTGGCGTCCGGTCATTTCCCTGGTTCTGGGCAACCAGAATCGGGACCTGTGGAAAGACTTTCTCGACCTCGCCTATTGGAACGTCGAACTCGAGGAGTGACCCCGGCCAGGCCGTTCACTTCGCGATCGGCAGGATCAGGCGAAGGGTGGTTCCGGCAGTGCTCGAGTCGACGAGGATGATATCCCCATTGTGGCTTTGCAGGACGCGCTTGGCGATGGCCAGGCCGAGTCCGGTCCCGTCCGGGCGGCCCGAAAGGAACGAGTCGAAGACCCGGTGCCGGATCGCGTCGGGGATGCCCGAGCCGGAGTCGATCATGTCCATCACCGCGAAAGTGCCGGATGCGCGGTTCTCGGAGTCGAGAGTGATGGTCACATCCCCTCCGTCGGGCATCGCGTGCATCGAATTGATCAGAAGATTGAGGAGCACCTGCTGAAGCTGGCCCTTGTGCCCTTCCACGATCAACGGGCGGGCCGGCGGCTCGAACCGCACCTCGATCTTGCTCTGGGCGAGCTTGAGCCGGATGAGGACCAGCGTGTCCTCCACGATTTCCGCGAGGGGGACCCGCGCGTGGAGGCTGGTCGGCGCTTTGGCGAAATTGAGGACTCGGGTGACGATGGACTCCAACTGGTCGAGCTTCTCCGCCATCACGCGCATATCGGTGCGGCGCGGATCCCCTTCGGGGAAGTCGATTCCGATTCCGCCGTGGAGCAGCTTCAGCACCGTCAGCGGATTACGGATCTCGTGGGCGATCTCGGCGGCGAGCAGGCCGAGAGTCGTGAGCCGCTCGTTCTTGCGGAGCGACTCTTCGCTCTGGAATACGCGGGCATACAGCCGCACGTTCTCAAGCGCCACAGCGCCCAAGCTCGCGAGGGCCCCGGTGAGCCTTTTTTCATCGTTGTCGAACCTGCGTATCCGGGCAGTGAAGACCGCGAGGACCCCCACCACCTCGCCCTCGTACAGCATCGGCGCCGCCAGTACCGAGCGAAAGTCGGAGTCGCGTGGAATGTCGACCAGATCGAGGTAAACCGGCGATTGGATGTCGGCGAAGGCCACGGGCTTTCGCGTATGAACCGCCGAGGCCACCAGGCACGATCCGAGAGGCATGTCCCCTTCGTGGGACGGGGGCAGTCCACCCCCCGCAAAGGAGGCGAGCCGGAGGGAACCGGCGGAAGCGTTGTACAGGTAGAAAGCGCACGCGCGCGCCTGAAGCATCGTGACCGCATCGCGGGTGAGGGTGTCGAAGAGCTCCTGTTCCTGGAGTTTGGCCACGATCGCCTGTCCGGTGGCGATCAGGGCCTCGAGCTGGCGCGCCTTGCCCTGGAGGTGCCCCACCTGCCAGAGGCGCTGAAGGACGCGCACGGCCTCGTCGGCGAAGCGCACGAGGCGCCGCAGGTCGTCCGGCTGGTAGCCGTTGGGAACATCGCGGTCCAATGCGATGACGCCGAGCACTTGTCCGTCGATGGCCAGGAGCGGGGCGGCCATCTGGCAGCGCGCCGTGGGGCGCATCGGCCGCGCCTTGGGATCGTGGGCTGTGTCCGGCGCGAGCGAGGGCTTCCCGTGTCCGGCGACCCAGCCGGAAATGCCCTGCCCGGGAGTGAGTGACGGGGGCCGATCCGGGGGCAAACCAAAGTCCGCTTCGATCTCCAGGCGGCCCGACTCGGGATTGTTGAGGGCGATCTTGCCCCCATCCGCGTGGAACACCTCTGCGATCAGCCGGAGGATCTCGCCGATCGCAGAGGTGGGATCGTCGGTGCTGGTCGCAAGCGAGGCGATGGCGAACAGCGTCGCAATCTCTGCATCCTGGGTCGGCGCCTCCATCCCGCCGAACAAAGCCGTTCGGCGACTATTTGCCAGCCCCGACTCCGATGGACGCAGGAATCGGTGCGCTGATCTCGGCTAAGGAAGCTCTTAGCGCGTGCAGCCGCTCCGGGTCCTCGAGGGGCTCGTGATTGGCGCTTTCCACATAAAACGTATCGATCGCCACGCCGCGCTCCGTGCCGATCCGCGCGAAGGTGATGTCGAAGCCGTGGTCCGAGATCGCTTTGGCCAGGCGGTAGAGGAGGCCGATCTGATCGCGCGCCTGCACCTCGACAATCGTGCGCTGCATCGAGAGCTCGTGGTAAACCTCCACGGTCGGAGGGAACGAACTCTGGAGGGTCTCGCCGGTGGGAGAGGGAAGGTAGCGTGAGGCGGCGATCTTGCGCGCCTGGGCCAGAATATCCGGATAGAGGTCTTTGTTGGAAACGAGCGCCGCCTCGATGTTGCGCGCGAATGTTTCCTGGGCGGAGGCATTTTGCACGACGCCGCGTCCAGGCTCGACCACGTAAAAGGTGTCGATCGCGATATGGTCCGTGCGGGAAATGACTTTCGCGCCTAGAATGTTAAGCCCTGCTACACTGAAGGCACCGGCCAGCTTATAGAAGAGGCCGGCGCGGTCCCAGGTGACGACATTGACGACGGTCAGGGACCGATTGAGGTCGTCCTTCCAATCGATGACCGGCCGAAGTGTTCCCACCGAATCCGCCGCGGTAATCGACTTCAGCAGGCGATTGACCATCTGGATGTGCAGAAGGATTTCGCTGGCCTCCGTGTGGATGAAATACCGATCCGGAAGCAGGCTGAAGTGGGCCGAAATCTCATCGTCGCTGATGCCCGGTATTCGCCTGGCTATAAGTTCTTGCTGGGTCATTTTCCTCTTCTCTACGTGACTCTGGTCTATCGCGGCGCCTAGTTTGAGCCTTTCGAGTGTGGCGCGATACAGGCTGGTATGCAATGTGTCCTTGTAGCCGTTCCAAAGATCCGCTGCTGTGGCTCTCGCATCGCAGAATGTATGGACGTAAAGGAATCGGAGACGTTGTGCGTCACCGACCAATTCTGCGAAACTCGCTGATGTTCTGGGGTCATCGACATCACGCTTCTGCCAGAATCGTGCCATCGCGAGATGATTTTTTATTACAAATGTGATCAGCGACTTCTGAAGCGCCGAAAGGCCTAGGCGATCGAGAATGGGGCCGGCGAGGTGAGCCCCGGCATCCGCATGGCCGTCGATCCCCTCAGCCTTGCCGATATCGTGAAGGAGGAGCGTAAGGTACAACAGGTCAGTATCTTCCGCCTCATGAAGGACCTGCCGATACTTGGCCATGATGGGCTCGGCCTCGGTAAATATCCGATCGAGCTCCCGAATCGCGTTTAACGTGTGCACATCGGCGGTGTACCGATGGTAAAATTCGTGCTGAACCAGGCAGGTGAGGGCGTCGAATTCCGGTATATACCGGCCTAGAACGCCGAGCTCGTGCATTTGGGCGAGAACCGGATACACCGCCCCGACTTGGGACAGGATGCTGCGAAAGCAGATGGCGGCGTCGGGCGAGTGAGCGATGTTGGCCAGAAGGGGGAGCGATTCGCGGATGAGCTGGGCCAGGTGAAAGTCGATTTCGCACTCGAGCTGCTGGCAGTGTCGAAACACGCGCAGCAGGCGCACGGGATCCTCTTTGAACACGTCCGGATGCTCAGCCGCGAGTTCGCCGCCGCGGATGATCAACCCATCAATGCGTTTGCTGCGCCGCAGGCGGGCGACGAGGAGGCCCTCGAGGAATGGAATCTTGGCCCCTTTCGGATTGCGCCGAATCGTCAAGGCCAGCCGGTTTTCCACCAACCGCGAGATGCGGTAGATGGTCTGGGCGGAGCGGTAGTAGTCCTGCATGAACCGCTCGACCCGGGCGAGGGGGTCTTTCTGGGTGTAGCCCAGGTTCCATGCGACCCGCGGCTGCGAGTCGAGGTTCAGAACATCGGTGGGGCGCACGCTCTGGAAATGGAGATCGTTGCGCACGCGCATCAGGAAATCGTAAGCCTTGTCGAAATCCCTGACCTCGTCCGCGGTCAGATGTCCTTCCGAGGCGAGCTCCTCGATGCGGGTGATGCCGAGCTTCACGCGGGCCATCCACAGGGTGTTCTGATAATCGCGCAGGCCCCCGACGCCGTTCTTCACATCGGGCTCCTGATTGAAGACGGTGTCGCCATATTTAGCCCGGCGGTGAGCCTGGTCGGCGAGGCGCGCGGCGATGTAGCCCTTGGGATCATCGCTCCAATAAAAAGCGCGGTAGGCTTGGGAGAAGGTGTCGTAGAGGGCGGTCGAACCCGCCACATAGCGGGCTTCGAGGAGCGAAGTCTTCGTGTGGATGTCTTTGCGCGCCTGCACGAACACGTCTTCGGTGGTGCGCGTGGAGTGGCCCACTTTCAGCCCGCAGTCCCACAGAGAGTAGAGGATTTCCTGCGTGAGATGCGCCTGGCACGCGGCGATCGCCTGCGGGCGAGTCTTGGCGCCGTACAGAAACATGACATCGACGTCGCTCCAGGGAGAAAGCTCCCCGCGCCCGTAACCGCC
>Ga0302325_10006445_pt1 | contig 26379 bp, 21 predicted proteins | sample Palsa_T0_2_FD_201948 | JGI IMG/M metagenome (GOLD analysis project Ga0302325, IMG submission 201948) | Peat permafrost microbial communities from Stordalen Mire near Abisko, Sweden - Palsa_T0_2 | ecosystem: Environmental > Terrestrial > Soil > Palsa > Peat permafrost | place: Sweden: Abisko... | reverse complement strand
TTTGCCGAAGAATGCTGTCTGGTAGCCCAGCTTCTTCATCATGGAACCCATGTTGGGCCGGTCGGTTCGCAAGCTCGGCACATAGCCCGCCTCCATCTGGTCGAAGACTCCGTTGACCTGCGGCGGTTGCCCGCTATAGAGTGCCGCGCGGGAGGGCGTACACATCGCCGAGGCGACATAGTGGTTGTGAAAGGTGAACCCACGTTGCGCTAACCGCTCAAGGGCCGGCATGTTGTAACCTGCGGCAGCAGGCAAGTCATAACGCGTTTGATCGCGCAGTACAAGAATGACGTTCAGCGGGCGGCCCGGTGCCGGGACCTTCTCCGGAACTTGCGAGTGAGCGAACGGCGCGAAGGCCGCCACCGCGAGGAACCACAGCAGTTTGACAGTGAGTCTGCCTCCGGCTACGGCGCGCGGCAACTTTGGCCAGGTGAGCGGGGAATTACTCATGAAGCCTCCTTTTCCTGTCTCAAGGCAGATAGTTTGAAACCGTGTCCTTGGCGACACTCTTCTAGACCCGTTGTCATCGAGGACACAAGATTAGCCCTCGGTGGAAGTCGGGGCAACTAGCCGAACTAAGAGTCCGCACGAATGAAATGGGAGGTTCTGGGTGTCGTCGAGCGGAAGTAGGCCCGAAACCGGCTTCGCGGAAATTACTCCCGATATGTCGGCATAGCGGAAGCGATCTGCGCGAATTCTCATACATCCATTGGAGATGAGGCGATCGGGCGTCAGGGTTCGACACTTCACTTTTTTTGTCAAGGTCGTCAGGCGCCAGGGCAGTTCCACGACTTCGCCGGGTATCGCGCGCATTCACGTCGTTTGCGGATGAGTGGGAAGTCACGGTGCGCCAAATTCGGTGCCGTTCCCGGGGGACTCGGGCTCCTTGTCTCACGCGACCCAGCGTTGAAGAGGCTGTTATGAAACCCGTGTCGCCGCTCTGCGGCTTTCATTATTTCCCCCTAGAGCAGGGGCTAACGCCCCCGCCTAACATCATGCCGCCGCGTTGCGGCTGTTTTCATCGCCTAGTTAGATCGCCTTGTTCCACCAACCAATTCTGGACCTGAGTTTCGTAACAGCCTCTGAACGGTGGGCTTTCCTCTTCCTCGCCCGAGGCGCTCGGGCAATGCCGATCCACCGTCCCACAGCGTGGTAGATGCGCCGATTCGTATCTTATGGCCGATCGTCGAACACAACGATTGGCCTGACGAAATCGCTTGAAGGCGGCGGTATCGCCCGCTTGGAAGAGGCCCGCCTGTCGAGCGAGGATTCGCTGGCGCGAAAAAGTCGGAGAAAGCAGGTCCCTCGCGGTCTGAAGACCGCTCGTGATGACAACTCCCAAGGAAACCCTGATCAGCGAAGTTCCGCAGCGGCTAAAGCCGAGTTCATTTGCTCTACTTTGCGGACCCCCCGAAGGCGGTCCCTTTCAAAGCAATACTTGATCAGAGCTTCGCTAAGGACTGCCAAGGCGGAACACGGATTCAGGCGGTGGCCGAAGTTACGAAAGTAGCTCGTTGGTACATGTACTTTCGTAACTTGACGAATCGGAATTCTGCGCTACGCTGTTAAGTAGGGCTTAGTGTGCCCGATGCCCGCCAGAGGATCTTGCTGATCTCGGTTGGGCTGAGTTCTTTGAAATCAGGTTTAGGAGTTTGGGTTGGGAGCGATGGGGAGTGCCTGGAATTGATGTCGCCAGCGATGACCCGGGTTTCGTCTGAAGCCTCGGTCTGAAGGCTCTGAAGGACCACCTGCAGCGTCGCCTGTTGGGTTGGTTGGCTGTAACCAGTGCCGAATCAAGATTTTAGCTGCAACTTCTACGGGCTCAATATTTTGCGGACGCTACCTAGTGTTTTCAATATTTTACAGACAAGAGGGGGGAGGGGGTACAGTATCCATTCCCCATTGCCCGAGGACACACGGCGGGGTCCGGGCACGCGTTTTCCATTCTTAACCCCAGCCGAATCAAGATTTTAGCTGTAACCCTTACGCGTTCAAGATCTTGCGGACGTTACCTAGTGTTTTCAATATTTTACAGATTAGAGGGGGGAGGGGGTAGCGCATCCGTTCCAAGCTCCTGATCGACCGCTTGGCCGGTTAGCCGCTTTACGGCGGGGGCGACTTGGCTGGGACAAGGTCGTCAGCATTGTAAGCGCGCGAGGGCAGCAGGAACTGCACCCCGAAATATCCCCCAAAGTAGGGGTGGTTCGGACTGGCGGGTTCAGGGCTGCGACCTGCCATCAGCAGGAGGACGACCGGATTGTGGAGGCGGTAGCGGGCACCCACGTCAAGCGTGGGCTGGCTCACGTAAGGGTTGTAGGTGCTCTGGGAATAGAACTCCGCGTCCATTTCCAGCTTTGAGTTGAAGCGGTGTCCGACAACGAGGCCCGTCAGCCAGCCGCTGGATCCATCGTGAACAAAGTTGTAGCCAAGTTCGAAATTCACATCGACGGGACCGAGTTTGTGGGAGAACTCGAAGGGCAGCAGGAAAGCGTTGCTCTCGGGCGTGATGCCACGCCGAACGGAATCATTGGGATTATTGATGAATGCCTGCGGGAACGTCGAGATCGACCAGCCGGACTCACCGGCGTCATAGAAGCGCCACTTGACTCCGAAGTTGGATTGTCCCAGGCCAAACTTGGCTGCTACCGGAAGATCGTGGACGCGCAGCCACGCATTCTCGTAGGTGAGTTGGATGCGGTCGCCAATGCCGAAATTGATATCGACATCGGGAGTATGGGTGACTGCCTGACCGCTGTATAAGAAGGGCATGTAGGCCAAGTTGATTTCCCAATTGCGAGGGCCGGGTGTGCCGGGATCGTTGGTGTAAAAAGGCGGACCGCCCTGGGCGCACGCGGAGCGGCCAATGAGAAGTCCGAGTACCAACATCAGGATGCGCAACATCGTATGTTGTCGTTCCACAGGAAGCCGAGAGCCCATAGAGAAAGCACCAATGATTGCATCCAGTCTAGGCATTGCCAAGTCGTCCAAGAAATCTTCCTGCGTTGGCAAAACGCTGTTTGAGCAGACAGCGTAAGTAGTTTAGCCGGATTCGCGCCAAGCTGGCCTCTAGGGCTTGTGACGCGCGTCATAGCCCTGCTGACCGGACGAATGATACGAATACTTGTTTGCCGGAACAGAACTCGCCTGCACAAGGACAGGCGTTTCACTTCCCTCTTCGCGACGGTGCAATCGATGCGTGATGCCATTCTTAAACTGTGGCCCGAGCTCGAGTGGATCCGCTCACCCCAGCTGCGTGAACAGGTGACGAAAACCTGGCAGCGGGCTCTCGAACTCAGCCCGCTCGCACCCGACGACCTGAACCGCATCCCCTTCACGCTGCTAGTACCCAATTGTCCCACGACGTTTATGGAACACAAGCGCTGTGTGGTACACATTGCGCGCAAGGCCGCCGAGAGCATGACCGAGTTCATGGGCCGCGCGCTGCCCATCGATCTGGACACCGTGATTGCAGGCGCAATCCTCGCCGACGTAGGGAAGCTGCTGGAATACGAGAACGTAGAGGGCAAGACGCAGCAGAGCAAGCGCGGCGAGCTGCTGCGTCATCCCTTCACCGGCGTAGCATTGGCGATGGAATGCGGCGTGCCCGATGCGGTGTGCCACATCATTGCGGCGCATGCCGCCGAGGGCGACCTGGTGAAGCGCACCACCGAAGCCTACATTGTGCATCACGCCGACTTCATGGCATTCCAGCCGTTCAAGAATTTGGCGAAGTAACGGAGACGATCTTATGGCGACCACTACAGCCCCGACCAGGACCGCCAGCCAACCAACCATTACTGCCACAATGTCAGAGTGGGCCGCGGGCGCCAGGTTCGAGCAGCTTTCAGCGGACGCCGTCTATCAGGCCAAGCGCTTCCTGCTCGACAGCATCGGCTGCGCTCTCGGCGGATATCAACAACACGACGTCATCATCGCGCTCGAGGTGCTGGACGAGATCGCCGGTCAAGGCAAGGCGACCGTGATCGGCAGCGGCAAGCAGATCGATCCGGTCTCGGCATCACTGGCCAACGCCTTGATGATCCGCTGTATGGACTACAACGACATCTACTGGAAGCAGGACCCCTCGCATCCTTCCGACATCTTCCCTGCGGCGATCGCCGCCTGTGAGCGCGCCGGAAGCGATGGCCGCGAGCTGATTGTCGGCCTTGTGCTCGGCCACGAATTCGAGATGCGCCTGTGCGAAGCGGCCTTCCCCGGCATCCGCGAGCGCGGCTGGCATCACGCCACACTGACAGCCTTCGTGTCGCCGATCGTCGCCGGGCGCATGCTGCACCTAAGCCCCGAGCAGATTCAGCACGCCATCGGCATCAGCGCCAGCGCTCGCGCCACATTGGGCGCGGTCACCGCCGGCAAGCTGACCATGATGAAGAACACCGTCGATCCCTTGGCCACACAGAGCGGGATGTTGGCTGCGCTACTGGCGGAGAAGGGCTACACCGGCCCGGAGCACGTCATCAACGGCAAAGAAGGGCTGGTGCACTGCCTTGGCCCAGAATGGAAGCTGAGCCTTCTGACCGACGGCCTGGGAGAATCCTGGCGTATCACACAATGTGGGATGAAGGCATTTCCTACGGAAGCGCTGACCCACACGCCGATTTCCGCCGTGCTGGCGATAGTGAAGGAACACGACCTGAAACCCAACGCCATTGCCAGGGTGCACATCCGCACCACGGCACGTGGCGCGGACATCCTCAGCGATTCCAGCAAGTACGATCCGCACACCAAGGAAACGGCGGACCACTCCCTGCCCTACGTCATTGCGGCTGCCATCGCCGAGCGACAAGTTACGCCTTTGCAGTTCACGCCAGCCAAGATCATGGATCCGGTGATTCGCGAGCAGCTCAACAAGATCGTCGTCACCGCCGATCCCGAGATCGAGAAGGTCTTCCCGGCACTACAGCGCGTGATTGTGCGGATTCACACGATTGATGGCCGCGAGTTCATGCAGCAGCTCGACTATCCCAAGGGCGACCCGCGGAACCCGCTTAGCGATAATGAGGTGGAGGAAAAGTTTGAAGCACTGGCCGAGCCGGTGATGTCGCGTGAGGCACGCCGTCGCGCCATCGATGCCATCTGGGAGCTGGAGAAGCAGGCGAGCGTGAGCGGACTGATGAAGCTGTTCAAGGCTGATCGCGGCGGTGCAGCTGGGGGCAGCTGATGGCACAGACCATCGTCGAAAAAATCTCGCAGTCACACATGACGGAGGGCCCGAGCCGCCCGCTGCGCGCTGGGGACTTCCTTTCCATCCGCCCCTACCACGTGATGACCCATGACAACACCTCGGCGGTAATGAAGAAGTTCAAGACCATTGGCGCCACGCGTGTACACGACCCTGCACAGCCCGTCTTCACCGCCGACCACGACATTCAAAACCGGGAAGAATCCAATCTTGCGAAGTACCACGGCATGGAGGCCTTCGCTCGCGAACACGGCATCGACTTCTACGAGCCGGGCACGGGCATCGGCCACCAGATCATGGTGGAGAAAGGCTACGTGCTGCCCGGGACCTTCGTCGTCGCGTCGGATTCGCACTCCAACATGTATGGAGCTTTGGGAGCCATCGGCACACCGGTGGTCCGCACCGACGCTGCTGCCATTTGGGCCACCGGCGAATTCTGGTGGCAGACTCCGCGGACCATTCAGGTTGTGCTGGAAGGAAGGCTGTCGCCGGGTGTGACAGGGAAAGATGTGATCGTCACCCTCTGCGGCCTGTACAACCAGGAGGAGGTCCTGAACGCCGCGGTTGAGTTCGCCGGTCCGGGCGTGGCCTCGCTCAGCATGGACGCGCGCTTGAGCATCGCCAACATGTCCACCGAGTGGGGCGCGCTGGTGGGCTGGTTCCCGGTTGACGAAATCACTCTGGCATATTTAGAGGCGCGGAATCGCGAGCTACAAGCGCAAGGCATCGCGCGTATACCGAAGGAGAAGTTCGCGGAGTGGCGGACGAATCCTCCCGCGCCGGATTCCGATGCGACGTATGCCGGGCGCATCGTGCTCGACCTTGCCGAGGTCACACCGCACGTTTCCGGACCGGACACGGTGCAGGTGATGCAGTCGGTCGCAGAGATCGAAAAGCGCAACGTCTCGATCCAGAAGGCATATCTGGTTTCCTGCGTGAACTCGCGACTGGAAGATCTTGAGGCAGCGGCGAAAGTTTTGCGCGGCAAGAAAGTTGCCAGCGGTGTCCAGTTTTATCTCGCAGCCGCCAGCCGAGCAGTGCAGGAAGATGCCGAGAGGCGCGGCATCTGGCAGACGTTTCTAGATGCTGGCGCGCACCCGCTGCCGTCGGGATGCGGACCTTGCATCGGTCTGGGCACGGGATTGCTGGAAGCAGGCGAAGTCGGCATCTCGGCCACCAATCGCAATTTCAAGGGACGCATGGGCTCGCGCGATGCGCAGTGCTATCTCGGCAGCCCGGAGGTGGTTGCGGCCTCGGCAGTTGCGGGCTACATTTGCGGGCCAGGACAACCCCACTCCCGCAATGTCAGACGCCGGTTCGACGAATTTTCCGCAGCATCTTTCGAGGCGGAAAAAGTCGAACTCCTTCCAGGATTTCCGGCCAGCGTCCGTGGCCGACTCGTTTTCCTGCCGCAGGACAACCTGAACACCGATGGCATTTACGGCAAGGACTACACCTATCGCGAGGACATGACGCCAGGGATGATGGCGCGCGTGGTAATGGAGAACTACGATCCACAATTCTCCAGTCTCACGCTCGCAGGCGATGTTGTGGTCGGCGGATTCAACTTTGGAACTGGCTCCAGCCGCGAGCAGGCGGTAACGGCGCTGAGGTACAAAGGCATTCGACTGGTGATTGCGGGCAGCTTTTCGCAAACCTACCTGCGCAACGCCTTTAATAACGGTTTTCTTTGCATCGAGTCGCCGGGGTTGGTGAATCGGCTGCGCTCGAAGTTTGCTGATGCCGTAGCGAAAAAAGAAAAGACGATCGTTCCCGGTGATGAGATCGAAGTGGATTTCTCCGCCAGCACAATTCGCTATGGGGGCGAGACGTTCGCTTTTCCAGCGTTGGGCAGCGTGCCGCAGTCGCTGGTGATTGCCGGAGGGGTAGAGAACCTGGTCAGCCGCAAGCTGGGAACGGAGATGATCACGGCGTCGGTTTAGGTGATTCCCACAATGTGGGAGTAGGTGTTCTGGGGGTTGGAATGTGATTATAGGGGTCCTTCGACTCCAGCGGCCAAGAGCGGGCCGCCTCCGCTCAGGATGACACTTAGGAATAATAGGAGCACGCAATCGTGGCAAAACATACTATCGTGACTATGCCCGGCGATGGCATTGGCAATCAGGTTCTACCCGAGGCGATTCGCCTGCTTGATGCAGTCGGCTTCGAGGCTGACTACGTTCACGCCGACATCGGTTGGGAGTGCTGGATCAAAGAAGGAAACGCCCTGCCTGAACGCACCATCGAGTTGCTGCGGCAACACAAAGTCGGGCTCTTTGGAGCCATCACCTCCAAACCCAAGAAGGAAGCTGAAGCCGATCTCAACCCCGCGTTGAGAGGTAAAGGCTGCCAATACTTCAGCCCCATCGTTTCCATGCGACAGAGGTTCAACCTCGACGTCTGTATGCGGCCGTGCCTGTCGTTTCCAGGCAATCCGCTGAACTTCATCCGCAAGAAACCTAGTGGCGGATTCGAAGAGCCGGAGGTCGATGTCGTGGTCTTCCGCCAGAACACCGAAGGGCTGTATGCCGGCGTGGAATGGACGGATCCTCCGCAACAGGTTCGGGATGCTCTGGGCTCGCATCCCAAGTTCAATCCGTTCGAGAATGTCGCTGGCGAAGATCTCGCGATCTCGGTGCGAATTATCACCCGCCCGGCGGCGCGCCGCATTTGCGAAGCGGCCTTCCAGCACGCGCGCAAGTTCGGCTACAAGTCGGTGACGATCTGCGAGAAACCTAACGTGCTGCGCGAGACTTCAGGCCTGATGGAAGAAGCCGCCAAGGAAGTGCAGAAGCGGTACAGCGATATTCCGCTGTGGTCCACCAACATCGACGCGCAGACCATGTGGCTCACAAAGAATCCGGAGGACTATGGCGTCATTGTCGCCAGCAACTTGTTCGGAGATGTGATCAGCGACGCTTTCGCCGGACTGGTGGGCGGACTCGGCTTTGCGGCCTCCGGCAATATTGGCGAGGAGGTCGCAGTCTTCGAGCCAACGCATGGCTCGGCGCCGAAGTATGCCGAGTTGGATCCCGCGATCGTCAACCCGATTGCCATGATCCTCTCCGTGGCGATGATGCTCGACCACATTGGCGAAAGCGAGAAGGCAGAGAAGATTCGCAATGCGATCGCTGCGGTGGTCGCCGAAGGCAAGGTCCGGACGTATGACATGATGCGCATGCCCGGCGGCGCGCGGTCGCTGGCGCAGGGCGCGACTTCGACAACGCAAATGACCGACGCCATCCTTGAAAAACTGGGGGTTGGAGTGGAGAAGGCTTATGCCGGCAGCGGCAGAAACTAGCGTGGCACGACGCGGGGAAGCTGGACGCGCCGGACTGGACGTTCGTTCCGATCTGCACGTCAGTTTTGAGGAGCGCTTGAGCGGCGGCATTGACCTCGATCTGCGCTCGCGGGTCGATCTCTATTATGGCGAGAGCATCCGGCAGCAGGTGCGAAGCGCTCTGCAAACACTGGGCGTCAAGCACGCCCGTATAGAAATCATCGATGAGGGTGCGCTACCGTTCGTTATTGCGGCGCGGGTCGAAGCAGCGGTCCGGCGCGCTGGCCTCGGCCAAGACAAGTCTGCGCTGCCAGAGGCGGTAGCATTGCCAGCGCCTTCGGCCAGGGACCGGCTCAGGCGCTCGCGTCTCTATCTTCCCGGCAACGAGCCGAAGTACTTTATCAACGCCGGACTGCACGGGCCTGATGCCATCATCCTCGACCTGGAAGACTCGGTCCACTGTGCCGAGAAAGATGCGGCTCGTATTTTAGTGCGTAACGCGCTGCGGGCGGTGGATTTCGTCGCGGCCGAACGCATGGTCCGCATCAATCAATTGCCGGTCGGACTTGCCGACCTGGAGGAGATTGTTCCTCAGGCTCCCGACCTTATTCTGATTCCCAAAGTCGAAACACCGGAGCAGGTGTCTGACGTTGTGGGAGTTATGGAGTCTATAGCGAAACGAAGCGGTGCGACCCGTCCCATCTGGCTGATGCCGATTCTGGAGTCAGCGCTTGGCATTGAGAATGCCTTCGCCATTGCTAAAGCTTCGGATCGCACTGCGGCCCTGACCGTCGGCCTCGAAGACTACACGGCCGATCTCGGCGTCGCAAAAACACCTGGCGGGACGGAATCGCTCTACGCCCGTATGCGGGTAGCCAACGCGGCTCACGCTGCGCACGTGCAGGCCATCGATTCGGTGTATGGCGACGGCGCCGACAGCGATGGGTTGCTGCGCTGGGGCCAGGCGTCGCGCGCCATGGGCTTTGAGGGCATGGGCTGCATTCATCCCATTCAGATCGAAATTATTCATCGCGCCTTCGCTCCCACTCCGTCAGAGTTGGAAAAAGCGTTGAATATAGTCGCGGCTTACGAAGATGCTCAAGCGCATGGGCTCGGCGTCGTGAGTCTCGGTTCCAAGATGATCGACGCTCCAGTTGTCCAGCGCGCACTAAAACTGGTGGCCCGCGCAAGGCAGGTGGGACTGGTCGCTGAACAGACTGGGGCAGTCGGAGCAGAATCATGAGCGCGGGTGTCGCAAGCGGCTTGATCACGAACGCCATCGGACGCCGCGTGCCGACCCTGGTCAACGGCCGAGAGCAAGTACCATACCAAGGGGTTGACGGATATCGGCCCGCAGGCCGTAAAGCGGGGCCGCCAGTTCGCAGCAATAGCGACTATCCCACAAACGGGGACAAGCGCGTGCCCGATCTCGAGACTGCGCTAAGGCTTTGCGGACTGCGCGATGGCATGACCATCAGCAATCACCATCACCTGCGTAACGGAGACCTTGTCGCTCTCGGGGCATTGCAAACCGCCGCGCGCATGGGTGTCAAAGACCTGGTGTGGTTTCCGAGCGCATCATTTCCGTGTCACGAGCCGGTAATCGAGCTGATGAAGTCGGGCGCGGTGCATCACATCGAAGGCAGCATGAACGGCCCGCTGGGCGACTATTGTTCGCACGGCCACATGCACGGTCTGGGCGTGCTGCGCTCGCACGGCGGACGCTGGCAGGCCGTGCAGGATGGCGAGGTACACATCGACATCGCCGTCATCGCCGCACCCACAGCCGACTACTTCGGCAACGCCGACGGCTCGCATGGCAAGTCGGCCTGCGGCTCGCTGGGCTTTGCGCTGGCCGATTCTATCTATGCCGATCGTGTCATCGTCGTGACCGACAATCCGGTTCCCTTTCCGTGCATTCCCTGGCAAATTCAGGGCAACAACGTCGACTATGTCGTGGAAGTCGACTCTATCGGCGATCCGTCGAAGATCGTCAGCGGCACTACGCAGATCACGCGCAGTCCCGACCGGCTGCGAATTTCAGAGTTGGTGGCACGCTTTCTGCGCGACAGCGGCATCATGCGCGATGGCTTCTCGTTTCAGGCCGGCGCCGGCGGCATCGCGTTGGCGTTCGTCGACTACCTGGCGCACATGATGAAGGCCGCGAACGTCAAGGCCAGCTTCGTGCGCGGCGGCTCGACGAAGTACCTGGTCGATCTGCTGCAAGAGGGCCTGATCGGATACATCCTCGACGGGCAGACCTTCGATCTCGACGCCGTGCGCTCGATCGCCAGCAACCCGCGGCACGTGCCGACCAGTCCATTCACGTCCTACAACTTTCACGGCAAGGGAAACTTCGCCTCGATGGTGGACGCGGCAGTGCTCGGCGCGACCGAGGTTGACGTTCACTTCAACGCCAACGTGGTCACGCATTCCGACGGGCGACTGCTGCACGGCATTGGCGGCTGGCAGAATTGCCTCTTCGCGGGATGCACCATCCTCGCAGTGCCGTCGTTCCGCGACCGTATTCCCGTGATTGTCGATGAGGTGACAACCGTCACGGGCCCAGGCGAGTTGATCGATGTGATCGTGACCGAGCGCGGTATCGCCATCAACTCCAAGCGTCGGGACTTGCTCGATGCGGTGAAAGGCAAAGGCCTGCCGATTCGTCCGATCCAAGAGATCAAGGCGGAGGTCGAGAAAATCTGCGGTGGAAAACCGGCCAAGCCTCGCCTACTCGACAATCCAGTTGCGGTTGTGAAGTGGGTGGATGGGACCGTGCTCGACACCGTCTGGCAGGTTGTGGATGACAATCCGTATGCACCGAAAGTTAGCGGAGCGGAATAGGCGGGCGGCTATTTCGGCGGTTCCTCTCCTGATGGCTCCTGCTTCTGCGCCTCGGCGACGGCGCGCTCCGCTCCCTGGAAACCAATACGGGAATGGGTTCCATCGCAAAAGGGTTTGTTGGTGGAACCTCCGCAGCGGCAAAGGGAAAATGCTGGTTTGCCGGTCAGGTCGTATGCTGTGCCATCAGCATCTACCAACTCAATTGTGCCCTCGGGGGCTTCGATCCGCAACGGTCCATTGTCGCGAACCGTGATCTTCACTTGCGCCATGTATCCTCCAGAAGTGCTCGGCGCCATAGCGCCGTTCGTCCATTGTATTGGGTGACTGGGGAATAGTGAAGGAACGTTTCGCCCAGCCTTCACGTTCCTCGAACTGTTTCAGGGATAAAGGGCGGTAGCGCAGCGGGGACAGAGTCCATAACTTATCTTCAGGTCCGAGCTCTGAAGGAGTTCGGGGACCCAGTCCCAGGTTGCAGGATCATCACGGCGTTCGGTTTTGCGGCAGTTGGCGCACCGGGTCGCGAAACCATCCGGAGAAATGTACTTCGGAATATCCGCTTCGTGCAGCGGCGGCCTTATAGCGCAGTCCTCCTCGAGGAGGAGGTGATTCATCACTAACAATTCCGTTCCAACAGGGGTAATGCCCATCCTGAAAAGTCGAATCTTCTCCGGGCTGGAACAGTGGTAGTCAAGTTCCGTCCATCCCTCGAGTCTCCTTGCGAACCAATATTTGTGCACGTAGAAGTCACGCAGCACGTCAGGCACAAAGTCGAAAATCGATTTACCCAATATGTCGGCCCGAAATATGCCCCTTCCTCCATTCTGAGCGGCGAAGGTGCCCCACCCCGGATTGCAGTCCACGAAGCGCAATTCATGGTCAAGCAGGAATATGACATCCACACGCCGACTTTTCATTACGTATTCAGCGAGCGGGCCAGTTTTCGGCCTGCCGTCGGTTCACCCAGAATCTTACCTTGCGGTGTGCAACGAGCGGCAAGATCGCATAGCAACATCCGATTTCCGGCGGTCTGAGCGTTATTGCACAGCCACAACGCGCCAAGAAGGAAACAATCGACGCGTTGAGGTTCCGGTGTAGAGTCTCCGGCTTATTCGCCGGCCAAGTCGAAATTCAAGAACGGCACTCCTGATCAACAACAACTGAAAAGCCAAAAGGGAAGGACCCGAATGTTGAATCGATGGAGATTCCTATGTGTGCTAGTAGCGGTGGCAAATCTGGCGAGTGCCGCTGGCGCACAGCAAGTCCTGACGAAGTCCGGCACGATATCGGGTGTAAGCGCAAATGGCTTGAGTGTCTACAAAGGAGTCCCATTCGCCGCTCCACCGGTCGGCGATCTGCGTTGGCGCCCTCCGGTGCCTGCCGCCCCGTGGACTGGCACGCGTAAGGCGGATGCGTTTGCTACGGCGTGCATGCAAGTTGGCGTGTCGATGCCGGGCGAGACGCCGCCAGCCGTGAGCGAAGATTGCCTTTACCTCAACATCTGGACGCCGGCTCAGGCCGCGCACTCGCAATTGCCGGTGATCGTATGGATCTACGGCGGCGGATATGTGAACGGGTCGGCTTCGATGCCCTTGTACTGGGGAGATCGGCTCGCCCACAAAGGCGTCATCGTTGTCACCATCGCCTATCGGCTTGGCCCGCTCGGGTTTCTTACTCTTCCTGAGCTGACGCGCGAGTCCCCGCACCACTCGTCCGGGAACTACGGCCTGATGGACCAAGTCGCCGCACTTGAATGGCTGCAGAGGAACATTGCGGCCTTTGGAGGCGACCCGAAATGCATAACCATCGCTTGCGAAAGGCTTGTTTCAGCGCGCTATCGGAGAGAGCGGAGGCCTGTTTGAGCCGCTCCAGCTCGGACCAAAGTTCCTGCTGGCCAATGCGGAACGCGACGGGGAGAAGTACGCCGTTTCGCTGGGTGCGGCCTCGCTCAAGGAACTGCGGCGCCTGCCGGCGTCCCTGCTCACCAGCAACGCCGGCGGCATTGTGCATGCGGTGATCGAACCCTGCGTGCTTCCCGTTTCTCCCTACGAGGCGTTCGCATCGGGGCGGCAGAGCGATGTCCCGCTGCTGATCGGTTCGAATGCCGAGGAGGCGATGGCGATGGTGGATGTTTCCCACGAGACGGCCGCCACGTTCTCCAGCGACCTAGAGCGCAGCGTTGGCCAACTTCCCCCTGCGCTGATCGCGGCATATCCCCACGCGACCGACGAAGAGGCGCGGCAGGCGCAACTCGACCTCGAACGCGACCTCCGCTTCGGCTGGGACATGTGGGCCTGGGCGAGGTTGCAGGCCGGAACCGGGCAGAGCCCTGTCTTTTACTACTCATTTCGACAGCAGCCTCCGTTCCCGGTCGGCTCCGTGTACGCGGGTTGGGGCGCGAGCCACTACGCCGAGCTTTGGTATGTCTTCGACCACCTGGAGCAGTCGCCCTGGAACTGGACTCCGGGAGATCAGAAATTGGCCGGCGAGATGTCCAGCTACTGGGTCAACTTCGCGAAGTCGGGCGATCCAAACGGACCGGGCCTCCCCCCGTGGCCTGCCTTCACCAATACCGACAGCAAGGTCCAATATCTCCGGGATCCAATCACCATTGGTGACGTGGCCAATATCAAGAGTCTGACCGTCTTCGATGCCGTTTACTCGACGGTTCGTGGCAAGCCATTTGCCGCACGCTAACGGCCTCTGTGAGGTGGAAACTGGTTCATGCGGAGCTTTGGCGCCGGCTATGCCGAGGCGCTCCTTGGCGACTACAGTGCCCCGCCCCAAAGTCTGTCTTCCCGAGGACTAGGCACAGGACACTGTCGGCTTCAATGTCGTCAAAACGGTATGGGCGGAGTTTATATCGGACGATCCCGCGGGCGGGGTACAGTCGGCGCAGGAACTAGCGCACGCAGGGCGGCCGGCCGCAGGGCTTGATTGCCCAAACCGACTTTTTGAGCTCTGACCTCGAGCACACCTTGGATATCTATACCCTCCATGGATCGGGTTAGGCTGTCCGCCAGCATCTAGCTTGGCATCCAGCGAACCCGTTGCTCCGATGCGCCTCACGCCTCGATCTCTTGTCTGATCCGACGCGGGTAATAAACCGAATTCCTTTTCTCAGTGTGCTCCGTGTTCTCCGTTGTGAAAGCAAATTCTGAACTCTGTGTCGCTGTGGTGAGAAGTCACTCATTTCGCAGCGCTTGCATCGGCTCAATCGTCGCTGCGCGGCGCGCCGGCACCAGGCTGGCCATCAGTCCAATGACACCCAGACCGAAAGCGAGCAACGCAATCGCCATTGCATCACGACCCGTCTCCACCGGAATGACGCTGGCCAGAAGACGTCTGGAAAGCACGCTGCCGATCACGCCAATGACTACTCCGACCGTCATCAACAGCGCGGCCCGGCTCAGCACCAGGCGCACGATGTCGGGTCGTGACGCGCCTAGCGCCATGCGCAATCCGATATCGCGCGTTTGCAGGCCTACTTCCTGGCTCAACACGCCATAGATTCCAGTCAGCGCCAGCAGCAGCGCGATCACCGCAAAAATGCTGAACAGCCAGCCCTGCATGCGGTTGAAGACCAGCGCGTCAGCCAGCACGTCGTCCATGGTTTCAGGTGTGCGGAACGGCACCGACGGCGCGACCTCATGCAACGCCTCCCGAAGCTGGCCCACAATCATTTCCGGTGGCACCGTCGTGCGCACAAACAACGACATGGTGCTCAGTTCGTCAACGTTGTCCTTGAGTTCCACCTCAGACATGGGATAGTCCGCCTCCGCCATCACTGGTTCGTCGATCGCCTGACGGCCATTGCTCACTACTCCGATAATGGTCTGGTTATCGTGGTCCTGTTTGATGTGCTGCCCTAGCGGCTCTTCGCCAGGCAGAAACGTGTCGACGAACTTCTGATTGACCACCACGACTTGATGCGGTCCGGGCTTATCGATCGCCGGATCGGGCAGGCGACCACGCAGCAGACGCAGTCCCATCGCCTGATACCAGCCCGGCGATACCATGCGAACCTCCGCCAGCCGCTCGTGGTCAGGCGGATCGGGCGGCTTGCCGACCATGTTGATCCCGCTGTTCCAGCCCCAATTCAGCAACGGGACGAGCCGGTTGTAACCCGCAGCCGTCACGCCCGGGATCGCACGCACTTTTTCCTCCAGCGGCCGGTACAACACGGCGTCCAGGTCTTTGCCGGTGTACTCTCCCGGCGAGATGTTGATTTCAAGCGTAAGCAGATGGTCTGTCGTGTAGCCGAAATCCACATGCTGCATGCGCCAGAGTTGCATCAGCACCAGTCCTGTACAAACCAGCAGCACCAGCGACAGCGCCACTTCCGTAACCACAAACGCCGACCGCAGACGGTAGTCGCCGCGCTCCGTTCCCACGCTCGCACCTGACTTCAGCGAACGTGTGGGCTCGGCCGATGACAGTTTCTTCGCCGGGATGATTCCGAAGATGAGACTCGACAGGATGGCAATCGCAAACGCCGCTACAAACACCGCCCAGTTGAGATGAATGTCGCCGCCACGCTGGAACGACTTGCTGAGGAACTGGCCCATCCCGGCCGTGAGGCCCCATGCAATCAGCAAACCGCCCAGGGCCGAAACCACACCGAGCACGCAGTTCTCCAGCAGGATCTGGCGGACGATGCGCACGCGTCCGGCGCCCAGCGCGGTGCGAATCGCCATTTCGCGCTGACGGCTGACGCCGCGCGCCAACAGCATCACCGCAACATCGACACAGGCGATGAGCAGCACAAACACCACGCCCACGGCCATGATCCACAACGCCTGTCGCTGGTCTTGCCCGGTAACGTGCATCGTCAGCGGCATGACGCGCGCAGTGCGGCCCTTATCTGTGTCGGGATAAGCCCGGCCGATGTTCGTCAACACGTTGTTCATGTCCGCTTGCGCCAGCGCCGCCGTGACGCCCGGCCTCAACCGGCCAATCACCTGCAGCCAATGATCGCCACGCGCGGTGCGCAGCTCTTTGGGAATACGCATCGGCGTGTAGACGGTATTCGGAACGCCGATTGGAAAGCGAAATCCGGCCGGCATCACGCCGACGATGGCGTAAGGGAAGCCATCGATGTGTACAAAGCTCCCAACGATGCTGGGATTGCCGCCGAAATTCTGCTGCCAGACCTCGTAGCTCAGCACCGCAACGCTGTTTCGTCCGTCCTGCTCCTCACCGGGAAGGAACGTCCGGCCCAGCAGCGGCTGCACGCCGAATACCTCGAAGAAGTGATCTGTCGTTGCGGTATTGCGCAGATGGAGAACCTGCGAACCGGTGTCGAGGTTGACACCGGTGTACCCGCTGAATCCAGCCAGCGCCGCGAAGCTTTTGTTCTGCTCGCGCTCTTCGAGGTAACTGGGCCACGACGCCGGCTGAATATAAGTTGCCGCCGCGTGTGTCTCCACATACACAATCCGGTCAGGAGCATGAAAGGGCAAAGGCCGCAGCACAGTGGAGTAAATCACGCTGAACATCGCCGTCGCCGCGCCAATGCCAAGCGCCAGCGTAAGTACGGCCACAATCGTGAACCCGGGCGATTTGCGCAGTTGTCGTAAGGCGAAGCGAAAGTCATGACGAAACGAATACATGGAGTCTCCGCGAGCAAAAAATCTTGGATGATAGACGTAGGGGACGGGAATTTAGTTCCAACGAAAAAATCTGTCCGCACGCGGCCCAGAAAGCCCGCAAGGGTCCTCTTCAAGGGGCCGACTATAGGCGAGGATCAGTGCAGGCGAGGAATCTTCGCGTGACTGACTGCAGGGCTCCGCCGGTTGACCGGGATTCGCCTAATTCCTGAGCAGCACAGCTAATCCGTCGCTATTCTGCAACTCCGGAGAGCTGGCAAAGCTCATCAGCTCATCCGCGAACTTTACATTGTGTTCCACTCCCCGCGCGAACGTTGGCACCAGCTGCACCGCCTGGGCGATAGAAAACGCGTTCCCATGCCGCCAGGCTGCTCCGATAAGCAGGCTGTGAAGCAAACGATAGTGGAACGCCATTAAGAGGTAGCTGATAAGCGGACCAATACTCCGCTCGACTGGATCGGTGATGTCGACGAATGGGAAGCCGGTCCGGAAGACGTAGTTGAGCAGGTAATTTTCCATGAAGCAGGGGTAAGCTTGGTCGAAGGGGTCGTAATAGCGAAGATAAGCCTGGTGATATCGAGTGGCCGGGTCTGGTCCAGCGCTCTCCTGGGATTCGCTGATAGCCTGCAAGAGATCGCTAACACAGGCGACGAAGCCCTCGTGCGGCTGATCGACCTGGTAGCGCCGCTGAATGAGCTTCAGGGCCAAGTCAAGCTGCAGGCCCGGACGCGCGGGTATGCCAGCGAGATGAGGACGGAGCTTGCCTTCCAGGATCATGGTGGCATACTGGGCCAGCAGTTGCGGAATCTGCGTGGTCTGTTGCGCCGCGGTCAACTCGTGGACGCGCCGGCAGACAGTGCCCAGCAGGAACAGCCGTTGCCATAGCGGATAAGTGCGGTCCTGCAACAGATCAAGGGCAAAGCTGCGCATCTGCCGGACCAGCGCGGACGAGCCTGAGTCCGAATTCTGAGATTGTTCTAATGGAAATTCATGATAGCGAGGAGCATCCTGCGGCGGTAGCAACTGCGGACTCAACAGCACCAGGCGAGCCGCCTCAGGGCACGACAGATAAAGCGCTTTTTGCAACTTGCCGTCGAAGCGTACCAGCGCCCGGGGATAGCGCGCGCACGTCTTGGAAAGAAATTCATCGCCGTGTTGCTTCTGAATACTGCACAGCTTGTTTGAGGCGAGAAACGGGCAGCGATTGTCGGCTGTGAACTTCATGCGGGCGTATTTGAAGTTGTCCCGGGCGCCTGGATTTAGCTCGATGTGCTCGGTTGCGGCGCGGCGCAGCGCAGGCGTGGCCCGGTATTTCTTGTAGGCCGCCTTATCGACATATACCCCCCAGCCCTGGCAGCAGGTATCTTCGCACTCGGAAGCGATACAGTGAAAGTCTTCGGCGTAGTGGGGCTGAAGCAGATCGTCTGACATGATTCCTTCCCAGCAAGGACCCTGCACGTCAGGCTCCAGTTGTTCTTAGAGAATTGTTCCCCGCTTCCGGCGTTTCCCCTGAAGCGCTGGAGAATGCTGACGATCAGCCTGTTCAGCAATCAGAACGGCCACTCTACACGCAGCTGCTTTTATCCTCGTTTTCGAGCCGAAGCCGTCTTCTTCGTCGTTGGACGCTTTGTTTTGACCGGCGCCGCGCGCGATGTGGACTTCTTTTGCGCGGTGTTCGTTGTTCGAGGTTTGGCAGCACCTCCGACTTCCATCCCTTGCAGCGCTTCCAGCGCCGGCATCCCCTGCTTCAACTTCAGCACCGGCGCGAACACGTCACCGTATTTCTTCGCTCGCTCCAGCACTTCGCCCGCCTCGAACACCAGCAAACTCGGATCGCCTTTCTCCAGGCAGCCCTCGACCTCTTCCCACTTCACCGGCGTGGAAGCCGTGGGCCGCTCTTTGGCGCGCAATGAGTACACGCACACGGTGGTCTTGTGATCGTCATTCTGACTCCAGTCCACGAAAACCTTGCCTGTGCGCAGCGACTTCTTCATATCGGAGACAACCATCTGCGGATGTTGCCGCTCCAGCAGCCGTGCCAGCTCATGCGCAAAGGACTTGGTTTGGTCATAGGTGACGGCCGTATTCAGTGGAACGTAAACTTGCAGACCCTTCGATCCTGAAGTCTTTGCGAAGCTCTGCAAGTGTAGTTTTGCGAAAATGTCGCGCACCCACAATCCCACCCGGCAGCATTGCACAATGTTGGCTGGCGGCCCGGGGTCAAGATCGAAGACCAGGAACGTGGGCCGCAGGATGTCCTTACCCAGCGAGAGGCTGCTATGCAGCTCCAGGTCAGCGAGGTTGGCCGCCCACACCAGAGTCGGCAAGTCCTCGAAGACGCAATACTCCATCCAACGGTTGTTACCTTCGCTCCAGACGCGCGCCGTCTTCACCCATTCAGGACGGTGCGATGGACAATTCTTCTCATAGAAAAACATTCCGTTCACGCCGTTGGGATAGCGCTTCATGGTGAGCGGCCGGCCGTGCAGATGCGGCAGCAGAACGGGCGCGATGCGGACGTAATAGTCGATTACCTGCCCCTTGGTGAATCCAGCTTCGGGATAGAGCACCTTGTCGAGGTTCGACAGCTTCAGGTGCTTGCCTTCCACGTCAACGACGGTGTCTTTCGGCATCGCTCCTCGCTTGCGTATAGGAATGATGCCGCGTGCTGTGGCAAGTATGCAAGCGCAGCAAAACGGGGAGTGTCGTCGTGCAACGTAGCCGGGTGCCCCGTTCTAGCCAGCTTTTGGCTAGGGCGGGGCCGGTTCCCATTAGAAGGTTGAGCTCCTAGAGTTTGTTGAGACCGTCGAGGGCTGCCACTTTGTAGGCCTCCGCCAATGTGGGATAGTTGAAAACGGTGTCGCGAAAATACTCGATCGTCCCGCCCATCGCCAATATTGCTTGTCCGATGTGGACGATCTCGGCGGCACGCTCGCCGATGATATGCACGCCGAGCAGCTTCAGGCTGGTGGGATCGAAGACCAGCTTCAGAAAACCTTGATCGTCGCCCAACATCTGTCCCTTTGCCAGCTCCGCGTAGCGCGCGATGCCTGTCTCGTACGGAACCTTGTCGTTCGTCAGCTGCTCTTCGGTCGCTCCCACCATCGAGATCTCGGGAATCGTGTAAACGCCATATGGAATCAGGTTGGGCGGCATGTTGCCGGAGATGCCGAAGATGTGGCAACTGGCGAGCCTCCCTTGCTCCATGGATGTACTGGCAAGGGCCGGGAAGCCGATGACATCGCCAGCCGCGTAGACATGGGGAACAGACGTCCGGAAATTTTCGTCGACGATCAGCCTGCCGCGCCCATCAGGCACCAGGCCAATCGCCTCCAGGTTCAGCTGATCGCTGTTGGCCTGTCTTCCCACGGTGTAGAGCAGCGCGGAGCCGTGGACTGTCTTGCCGCTCTCCAGCCTGGCGAAGACGCGGTCGCGGTCGTCGTCGAAGCCCACCTGCACAACTTTTTCGCCCAGGCGAAACACCGTGCCCAGCTGGCGAAGCTGGAAGCACAGGCTCTCGACAAGTTCGCGATCGACGAAGTCCAATACGGTGGGACGTTGATCGAGCAGCGTCACCTTCACGCCCAGCGCCGCGAACATTGATGCATATTCCAGTCCGATGATGCCCGCGCCGACGACGATCAGCTCGCGCGGCAGGTCTTCCAGTTCGTGGACCTGGTCGGAGTCGAAGATGCGTTTGCCGTCGATAGGAATGTCGGCGTGGTGCGCGGGCCGCGTGCCGCAGGCAATCACGAAATTGTTGCCGCGCAGCAGTGTGTAACCCTCTTCGTTGGCGACCTCCATGCTGTGGGCGTCGAGGAAGCGCGCGTTGCCTTCGTAAACCGTGACGCGATTGCGGCGCAGTTGCGCCTTGATGACCTCGATCTCGCGCGCCATCACGGCGTCGGAGCGAAAGACAAGGTCCTGCATGGAGATGTTTTCTTTCAGCGCATAGCCTCGGCCATAAAAACTGCGCTGGCGCAGGCCGCTAAGGTAGAGGATGGCCTCGCGAAAGGTCTTGCTCGGAATGGTGCCGGTGTGAACGCAGACGCCGCCGATGGTGCGCTTGCGCTCGATGACCGCGACCTTCTTGCGCAGCTTGGCGGCGCAGATCGCAGCCTTTTGTCCCGCCGGGCCGCTGCCGACGACGATGAGGTCGTAGATGATGTTGTTGTTGCCGGTTTCCGTCGCGGGCAAGACAGTGATCTCCTGACTGGATTAGGTTGGCAGGATTTGAAGCTATCACCAAACCCGAGGGAACGAAAGCATGGGAGGCCGGCTGGCAGCGCGAATTCATCGGGGATTTACACTGCGCTGGGTCGGTAGCTCACCACAGGCTTGGAATATACTTCAGGGTTTGCCTATCGGCAACTGCCTTAATCAGGTAGGAGTTCTCTTATGTCATCCGCAGCCGTTTCCTCCGCAATTTCTTATGCCCGCGAGAACCAGAAGCGCTTTCTCGAACAGGCCTTCGACTATCGCGGCGACGTCACCATCACCCGCTAAGACGGATCGCGCGTGGAAGGCTACATCTTCGATCGCCGCAACGGTGCGACCCTCGCCGAATCAGTCGTGCGTCTCATCCCGAAAGATTCCGCGCAGAAGATTTCCTTCCCTTGCTCCGACATCGCCGCCTTCGCCTTCACCGAACGCGACACTGCCGCCGGCAAAAGCTGGGAAGCCTGGGTCCGCAAGTATTGGGGAGAAGAAAGCTGCCGGCGAAAAGCACATCGCGCTTGAGCCGGAGAATCTCGACTAGCCGAGTTGCATTTGAAGGGGCGCAGCTTTAGCTGCGCCGTTGCGACCTTGCCCTTACCCTTATTCCTATCATCCCGAATGGAGACTAGCTAAATCAGTCTACACCTCGAAAAAGAAATGGGTTGTTTTCCAAGTGGGTCGGAAGCATAATCGTTTCCGGCTGGGACAGAATGGAAATCCCGGAGAAAAGTACGTGTTCGAGAAGATAGGGAAAGGGCTGAAAACCGTCCTGGGCTTGTCGGGCGTCGCCTATCTTGCCGGGTTCATCGTCGTTAATACGCGCTTCCTCGGCTGGGGCGTCGGCGAGGGCGATCTCGTGGACGCGCGTTACATCGCTGCTGGCGCCATCTTTCTCTTCGTCGCGATACCCACCACGCTGTTCCCGTATCTGCGTGGGCTCGCATCGCTGAACGCCTTGCACCATCGCATTGCCGGCGCCTATTTTTCCGAGCCGCTGCACCTCCTTCACGTGGCCAATCGCCGTTTCATCGACAGGTGGTTCGGCCCCTTGCTGGTAATCGTCGCACTGTTCGTCGCCTTGCTCGAATTCTATGCGCCGAAGGGAAGACAGTGGGAGATCAGGACCTTTGTCCGTGTCTTCACCCTCTGGTACGTCGGCAGCATTGTATTTTCCCGCTTCGCCGTTGTTCTATTCAATCTGAATTACTACTGGCGGGCGAAAATGCTGCTTGGAGAAGGCAGTTTCTGGTCCAACTTCGGAAAATCCTTCAGGCGGAGTTTCGTGACTTCGTTCAAGCGGAGCTTCGAGTTTTCCCACGGCAAGCCCCCCACGGATGAGGAGGTTAAGGTGGGCTTGTCCGAGTCTGTGCTGAGCGGGATAGGCCCAGAGGGATTTCTTGCGTCCGCCCTCTACAAGGGCGTCGCCCTCTTCCTGTTGAGCGCCACCACCTTCGGTGCCTTTGTTTATCCGGCGCTCCCCGCCTCGATCGGCGGCGGTAAGTCGCAGACCGTCGTACTGCTTCTTTCGGCGGACAAGTCTACGGGGCTGGCGGAATTGGGCGTGCCGGGAAAGCGAGTGCATATGAAAAGCAAGCCGGGCAAGGAGATCGATCAAGCGGCCGGTTTTCAGCTATTGACCGAGCCCTTGCCCCTGCTGGCCAAGACTTCCGAAGGCTACTTTCTGCTGATTTCTAGCGCGACCGGAACCGAGGTGGTCAAGATTCCCTCCACGATCGTCGACGCCGTGTCCTATGGCGGGCAGCCTGGCGTCTCAGGTTCGCGTCCGTGGTTTGGACGCTAACCTGGGCAGAGGAAGGTTCCGCGCGAGCAGCGCAACCGCATCGTCGCCGGAGTGAAGCAGACGTTGGCCGCATATCTCTTCCCGAAGAGCTCCGCCAAGCGTTCAAGGGGGGAAATAATTTAATTTCTGGTTACGGATTCCGGTTCTTTGAGGAAAATCGATGGCTTACTGTAACGCGGCAAAAATCTGAGACGCTTCGGCACTGTTAATGCCTTTGGCTTGGAGACGGTCTCGAAGTGAGATGACCATGCCGCGAACATCCGGCTCCTGCGCAATCGTTGTCGCCAGTTCCGCGTGGCTGCTCTGGTTCACCATGATGTCAGCCAATTCCCTTGAAATATCTTGCCTGACACGAGCGCTTTCGAAATTGGATGGATCGTAAAGGTCAATGTATGTGTTTACAATGCTGAGTTTTTTCAGAATAAATTCCCGATTGTCCCTGCGCTTGTGTTCGCGGAGCAAGTCTTCTTCCATCTGAGCCGCCACCCCCGCCGCTTCCTTCCTTGCCAGCTCTTGCTGTGCCCGAAATGCCTGCTCGGTTTCTTCCAGGCGCTTATTTTCTGCTGCGGCAAACTCCGTCAAGCGTCTTTTGGATTGGCTTTTTTCGCTGAAGTAAAAGAATATCGCCACGCAGGGTATGATCCCACTGGCCGCCCCGACCGCGATAAGAACACCGACGACGGCCCAATAATGCCCAGCAACAGCAAAGGGCAAAAAAATCAGGACGGCAACGATAGCGGCAGTAATGAGCGTTTTGCGCCAGACATTCCCTTTGACACGTTCACGTTCGGCTTTCTCTTGCAGAGTTTCGTTTCTGACTCGCGCCATCGGGCCAATTAACCTATCCGAAGCTGTGAGTAAGGAATGGAGAGTTGTTGAACAAAATTCAAGCCCGCCTCGCCACAAATACTAATAATCTGAGCGGAAAAATGATGCAGCGCTTCCATGTCGCGCCGAATGGCCTTCATCCGGTCGTCAATGTTATTTATGTGGGCCGTCATTTCTGCCCGCGACAACGGATCAGTCGTGTTGAGGTACTGGCCGCTGAATTTTTCCCGTTCCACCATGTAATGCTCCAAATTGTTACTTAGGGCCTCATGGGTTTGCCGCGTCAGCATGAGTATGGCCTCAATTTGTTTTTCCGTAATGGATGCCGTGGTCTGCGATATAACTTGCCTAAGCATTCCCGCAAGCTGAAGCCCGTAACCTAACTCAGCGCGCTTTTCCAGAAACTGAACTAGTGTGGCCGTGTGTTCGCTCATGACCTGAGTGGCAAGAGGAATCGCTGGGTGCATGGTTTTCCTTAGTCTTAGCGCTCTATGTTCTGCTCCGGCGCCTTGCGCTCTGGCTCCTGCTCCGGTCTTTGGTTGATTCCGCCTCCCTCGCCCGGGGCCATTGCGGGCCGGTGGCTCCCGGCCCTTGGCGCTCCGTGACGGCGCGGCCATACATGGGTTCTTCCACGACCTTCTGGCGGATGTCGGTCACCGTACCCTCTATTCCCTTGGCAAGCTAGCCAGGCAACTTCTCGTCTGGCGATGAGAAGCATTATACGTTTATTGTCAAGGGGGACCAGCTATCGCCAGGGGCCCCGCACATTCGCGGTTTTCGAATGTGTGGGACGCACGCCATCGGGCACCCAACTATAATCGGTCAAGAGAAACCCCCATGCTGTTGAATCATCTTTCCCTCCTCGCGCTGGCGGTGGCGCTGGCATTATCGTCCACCGTCCACGCCGACATTCCCTTGGTCGGCAAATGGACGATCGACGAGGCCGCGAGCCACATCGCTGGAGCAACCGATTCCGCCACCGCCGTGGGACCGAATACCTGGAAGTTCCAGTACGGCTCTTTTTCCTGGACCATCAAAGCCGACGGCACCGACCAGCCAAATCCCTTCGGCATCAAGCTAATTGCTAACTGCTAATTGCTAATTGCTGTCTTCTACGGAAAGCTGACCTTCAGAATGGTTCCATTCGTTCCTACCATCCAGCCATTCTGCGGATTGGCGAAAGCCACGGCCCAATATCCCGTGACGCCGGGCAGGACATTCCACGTGGTCCCTTCGTCGGGCGTCCACGCTGCGCCTCCGATATCGGCCGTGATCACGACGTAGCGTGTGTAATCCGTCGGGCTCGGCTTCGCATGGCCGCGAGTGTCGTGCTGTCCGCCGCCGCCGACACCAGTCGTGTTGCTCAGGTAAGCCAGGCAGAAGATGGCGTAGGCCACGGGCGGCGTCCTCGTGAGCTGCCACGTCTGACCGCCGTCATTCGAGGTTGCGGTCTGCGCCTGTTCGACGGCCATTCCCGGAGCGAGACTTCCACCGCCCAAAACGCCGTTGCTCGCATCGCGAAAGGCAACGCTAAATCCGCCGGCAATCGGTCCGCTGGCTAGCGGAGTATCGTACGCGGCCCACGTATTGCCGCCATCGGTAGTGGCCAGAATTCTGGCGATGCTTGAACCGCCGGTGGCAATCCAGGCGTTACTCGTGCCTTGCGTTGCCACGCAAGTTCCGCTCGAGGAGAATGACGCCTCGCCGGACAACGCGGGCGGCATATTGTTGGCGATGCTCTGCCACGTCATGCCATCGGTGGTGATCAGGTCGGGAAAGACGCCGTTCACCGAATCGCTATGCGCAATTCCGTTGGTGGGAGTCCAAAACGCAAAGCAGTCGTAGAACGCGCCGACTAGCTGGTTCTGGAACTGTTGCGTCCAGGTCGCGCCGCCATCGGTGGTCTTGTAGATGGCGAAATCGCCGGTGAGGTTCCCGATCGACAGCACGTACGCCACTTGGTCGCTCACGCCCTGCACATCTCGAAGCTGAACGTCTCCGGCGTTGGGTGTCGGGACCACGCCTGTTCGCCAGGTGTTGCCGCCGTCGGTGGTGACGACAAATACGCTGCCCGTTCCCACTGCCCACACCACGTTTTCGTCGACCGGGCTGACCGCGATCAGCAGTTGGTTGGTGTTGCTGTTTTGGGGCGTGAGAACTGGTTGCTGACTGAAGGCCGCTGCTGCGCTGAGCGCCATGAAAGCCAGAGCGGCAATGAGGAAAACGGCTGGCGTGCGTTTCGACATGACCCATCCTCCGAAACGAGATTTGCAGCGGAGTATAGGTCGCGCCGCGAAACGGTGTCAAACGCGCACAGGGATAGGAGGTAGGGCCATCTGAAACCGGTCTCCAGTAGTAACCAATTAGTAATAGGGGGTGGATTCCGAGGAGCACCGAGCCGGAAATCGGGAAAATCCAACGCGCGCGCAGGGCGAGCGGGGCTGGCGCTGTGCGTGCGGAGCCGGGGCCCTGGAGCCGGGCGCATGGGGCTGAGGAGCAGCGCTGGGGCAAGCGTTGCCGTTCAACCCGGTCGCCAAGCACCGTGAGCGCGCAGAGTGCGGTGAAAAGGATACGGAATCGGGGATGCACAGAATGCAAG
>Ga0302325_10006442_pt1 | contig 26387 bp, 20 predicted proteins | sample Palsa_T0_2_FD_201948 | JGI IMG/M metagenome (GOLD analysis project Ga0302325, IMG submission 201948) | Peat permafrost microbial communities from Stordalen Mire near Abisko, Sweden - Palsa_T0_2 | ecosystem: Environmental > Terrestrial > Soil > Palsa > Peat permafrost | place: Sweden: Abisko... | reverse complement strand
AAGCGACATGGCAGCGCTGCTCTCGGTCTGCACCCAGTCACCCCGCAACATGCCCATCATGCGAAAGACATTAAGCACCGGCTTGTCGATGCCGTTCGTAGCTAACTCACGAAAGCCTGCGAAGTAGGGCTGATTTTCAAATTCGAAGGCCCATGTAACGGCGCCCTCCACGGTCAGGCCATATTTGCGCGCCAACTCATAGGTGCGCATGGTAGCCTCGGTCACGCTTACGCCGTAAAGCGGTCCATTGCGATAACCGTTGGCCGCACCTTTGCAGGCTGCGCAGCCTTCGGGGTCGCTTTCGCCGAGGACGATTGGCGTCTGCTTCCATTCAGGGTAAGAAGCGATCACTCTCATGCCGCGATCGATGGCCCGCAGTTGATGGCCAATATCCATGCGGACAAAAGAGCCTGCGGGGCCATCGACATTTGCCGGGCGGCCTTTAGGGTGGTAGCTGATGAAGTCTAGCGGCGCACCTTTGCCGCCGGTAGCCGTGTTCACCCCATGCGAGCAGTGCTCCAGAAACTGTCGCAGGAAAGCCTCCGCGCGACTCGACGCTACGCCGGTCGACTCCGGACCACCGATGCGCGCCTTCGGCAGCGCAGTGCGGATAGCGTTGGCGGTTACGTCATAGAGATGGTCGTATTCCTCAGGAGTGCCCTTCCAGTAGCCAATATCCGGCTCGTTCCACACCTCCCACATCCAGCTATCCACGGCGTTGCCATAGCGCTGCCTGAGGTGCTCTGCATATGCATGGACAAGCTTGCCCCACTTGTCGTAATCCTTGGGCGGATAAGCCCATCCAGTGTAGATGTCGCCTTTGGGGAAGGTGTGCCGGTAAGGCTCGGGATGCGTCGAGAGAGCCTCGGGCATGAAGCCGATCTCGACCAGCGGCCGCACATGCGCCGCAGTGAGTGCGTCGAAGATACGGTCGGTGATGGTCCAGTCATAGACTGCCGTACCGTCGGGCTTTTCTGTATAGGCATTGGTCGAGCCCCACTTCAGCGAGCCGTCGCCGTTGCCCGTAGTGAGCAGATTGTGGGGTCGAAAATACACCGGCACAGGGCTAAGTGCGCTAAGTTCGTGCAATAGCTTTTGCCCATTGGGCGCATAGATGAAGTTGGGCTCATCCGCGCCAAAGAAGTTCCAGATGGGCTTGTAGACGCGGGTGGTCTGATCGGCATGCACGGTGATCGTGACTGGCTTCGGCGACTGCGCCTGAGCGGGGAAAGACGCGAGAACGCAAAAGAGCGCTCCTGCTACGCTGCGAAGTACTGATTCGGTTACCGCCCTCATGCACACTCCGGGAAAGCGCCCAATATAAGCTCATTCAACAGAGCTGATCCTAATCCAACCAGAGCATTAGCACGACTCTAAGGCGAATTCAGAGGAGGATCTGAGCAATCCTTTCGAAATAGAATAGTTCCCTCTTCAAAACCTGCTCCCACATAATGGAAACCGCTCTTCTCAAGCACGCGAATGGAGCTGCGCAGGTGAGCAAATGTCTGTGCGACAAAAGCTGCGATCTCGCGCCGCGTCTGCATCCATGGCAGCATAGCGGCGACGGCTTCGACCGCGAATCCCTGGCGCTGCCAGGCAGGAAGGATGCCGTAGCCTATCTCGGCCTGTCGTGTTTCAGCCTTAGGAAAACCGGCACCGAAGCTGCCAATCAGGATTCGCCCCTCGCCATCCGCATCGCGCAACATCAGGTAGCGGCACCAGCCGATGGCTTCGGAATCCTCGGCAATGAGGTTGAGCAGATAATCGTAGACATGCGGTTCCCAGTTTTCGTGGGGCCACGAGTCGGGAACCTGAGCGTGAAGAATGGCGCCAAGTTCCGCTCTCATATTTGGGCCGTTTCTCGCCTGGCAGTGCAGCGATTCGGCAGTAACTGGAACGAGGTCGAGGCGAGGGGTCTTTATATCTTCAAACAGAGGCGTCGTGAGCGATGTGCTCTGAGAAATTCCCGGGTCGTGTGTCATGGGACTCGCTTTCAGGTGCCGGCTCTCCGGGTACAGTCGGAAATTGCGCGCAGCTTCACCGCCGCTTATCGCAGCGGTGAAGTACAGATCAAAAGCACGCGTTTAGCGAGAGACAGTCATAGGCGACTGCGAAATAGTAGCATGTTGGGATGCTCTTTGAATCCAGTTTCCGTTTGCTGCGAATACTTTTGCCTGCCTTGGCGGTGGTCATTGCTGTCACCGCGCCTGCTTCGGATTTTTTGGCCACTTACAAGGGCACGCCGTTCGAAGACAGCCGCTATCATGGCGGCGCGCAAGCTATACCGGGTCGAGTGCAGTGCGCCTACTACGATCGCGGCGGCGAAGGCGTTGCCTACCACGACACCACGCCAAAGAATGAAGGCAGCGGCGGCCTGAATCCTGCGGATGGAAGTTATCTGAATGAGTTCCGTATGAGTGAAGCTGTCGATATTTCTTATACCAAGTTTCACGACGGCATCGATAACAATCCTTATAACGTCGTTGTACCGGAAGAGAACCAGCTTTATGTGGGATGGACTACGCCGGGCGAGTGGCTCAACATCACGGTCGACGTTGCGCGTGCGGGCACGTACAGGGCCGATCTGCTCTATACATCCAATCGCGGCGGAAATATCTCACTGGATGTGAATGGCGCGTCCGACACTAAACCCATCGCCATTACTTCAACTTACAATGCTTCTGATCCTATCGCATGGCGGCAGTGGCACCATTGGAACCTGATGAAAGATATGGCGCGAGTGAAGTTGTCTGCCGGAAGGAATGTTTTGACAGTTCATATTCTCACCGAAGGCAATATGAATCTTGCTTACTTTCAGTTCAAGGCAGTGTAAGACTCCTAACGCAAAGAATATGCGTAGCGGCTTAGTTGCCGCGGAAGATCTCTATCAGGAGCCACGCGTTCAGGCCAGCGATGACGACGGCGACAGTCCATGAGAGCAGCTTGAGCCAGGCGGCGTTGACAAACTGACCCATCTTGAGCCGGTCGCTCGTGATGGCTACCAGCGGAAATACAGCAAAGCTCAACTGCATGCTGAGGATCACCTGGCTGAAGATGAGCAGCTTGGCCGTGCCATGTTCGCCATAAAGCGCAACCACAATCACCGTGGGAATGATTGCTACGAGGCGCGTGATCAGACGTCGCTGCCAGCGCGGGAGCCGAATGTTCAGGAAGCCTTCCATGACTACCTGGCCGGCAAGCGTGCCGGTGAGGGTGGAATTCTGGCCAGAGGCGAGCAGAGCAATGGCAAAGATGGCTGAGGCTCCAGTGACGCCGAGCAGCGGCGAAAGCAGTCGGTATGCATCCTCGATTTCAGCAACCTCGGTGTGGCCGCTGCGATAAAACACTGCCGAGGCGACAACCAGAATTGCGGCGTTGACGAACAGAGCCATTGTCAGCGCTGCCGCCGAGTCCCAGTTGGCGAAGAGGATGGCTTCACGCTTGCCGCTGGGAGTTCGCGGATAGTTGCGCGTCTGGACCAAAGACGAGTGCAGGTAGAGATTGTGCGGCATCACTGTTGCGCCGAGGATGCTGATGCCAATGTAGAGCATCTCGGAGTTGGTCAAAAGCTGGCGTGACGGCACAAAAAGGTTGTGCAGAATGGGCGCGAACTCGGGCCGCGAGAGCACGATTTCGATGCCAAACAAGGCGGCAATGGTGCCGATTAATACGATAACGATTGCTTCCAGGGTCCGAAAGCCGCGATGTTCGAGAAGCAGGATCAGCAGGACGTCCAGCGAGGTGATCAACACGCCGGTCATAAGCGGAATGTGAAAGAGCAGTTGCAGCGCGATGGCAGAGCCGATGACCTCAGCCAGGTCACAGGCAGCGATGGCAATTTCGGCGATGATCCACAGGCCGATTGCTACGGGTCGGCTGTAGCGGGCTCGGCAGGCTTGCGCCAGATCCTGCTCGGTGGCCACACCGAGTTTGATGGCCAGGCTTTGCAGCAAAATCGCCATCAGATTCGACAGCATGATGACAAACAGCAGCGTGTAACCGTAGCGCGAACCTGCGGCCAGGTCGGTGGCCCAGTTGCCGGGGTCCATGTAGCCGACTGAGATAAGAAATCCGGGCCCGAGAAAGCCAAGCAGACGCCGCCACATCTGAGGCGAACGGGACACATGCACCGACGAGAAGACGTCGGGCATCGAGTTTTCCGGGACGAATTCGCCGATCTGGGTAGCCATCGTGAGCGCGGGCGGTGGTGCCCTTAGCAACAGTATGGCACAGGATGTTAACTATGGTTAATAAAAAATTCCGGCAATTTCATCGCGTCGAATCCCGACCGGATTCTTTGGCTGAAACGCGTTTGACCCAGACTCGTTCGGCTGCGGGACGGCCCAGGGTTATGGCTCCCAACGGGGTTTCAATGGCTACGGTCTGGTCGTAGTTCTTAGCTAACAGGCGCACCCTGGTTTCGGGGTTGATGCCGGACTGATGCAGGAAGACGAGCAGCTTGGGATCGCGCTCAAAGAGCGCCATCACCGTGTAATCCGTGCCCTCTGTGCCTTCAGAGAGTTGAATAAGGCCGCGTTTGCGTCTTTGAGCCGGGCTTTCCGGCAGAACGGTGTTGCCATGGGGACAGGTTCCCTGCTCGCCGAGCTTCTCGATAAGACGGGCTTCAAAGGCAGGGGAGACGGCGTGCTCCAGGCGCTCGGCCTCGGCGTGGATCTCGTACCACTCCATGCCGAAGACTTCGGAAAGCATGCGCTCGATTAAATGATGTCGGAGCGCTGTCCGGTAGGCGGTTTCTTTGCCGCTGGCGGTTAGCCGGACGATACCGTCAGACTTCACGTCCACAAATCCATCGCGCTTGAGGCGCTTGAGGGCCATGGTGACCGCTGGAGCGGAGACTGAAAGCCAATGCGCCAATGTGGCTGGGATGACATGGTGGCCTTCGGATTCGGCTTCGAGGATGGCTTTTAAATAGTCCTCTTTGGAGACGGTGATGGATTCGGTCATTGCGATTGGCTCATTTGACGAGGAAGCTTCGAAGGATTCTCCTTCATCGTAACTTCAAGAGCGGCTCGGTCCCAACCAGCACAGTTAGCCGCCGCTTCATAGGTACTCTGCAGGAACTCAAGGAGAGCCGAATCAGGATCGGAGGACAGACGCATCGCTTCGTACCGCAGCACGAATTCGCCCATCTTCGGGTCAAAGCTTGCCTGCGCAGGAGCGATGGGGCTTTCACGGTAGCCGGGCGGTTCGGGGTATGCATAGCTGTAGAAGAAAGGCTCAATGCCGGGCGCTCCGGGCCAGAAGCCGCAACTGCTGACCTCATGCGAATAGGCGTCTCGTGTCACTCGGTCTGCGAGACCCGGCACGCTCTGATGCTGAGGCGCGGTGCGACCTGAGAAGCGAGTGCAGGCGAGATCGAGCGCACCCCAGAAGAGATGAATAGGACTTACCTTCCCCACGAATCGGGCGCGAAAGACGGTGAAAACTCGCGTGGTCTGGAGCAGAATATGCCAGAACCGCTGCGCATATTCCGGATCGTAGGCGCAATGAGTTTCGTCCTGCTCAAAAGGGATGGGCTGGGCCACTTCGACGGGCATGTGCCATATGTGGACCGGCGTGCCAAGGTCGTCGAGCGCGGCCATTACCTGCGCATAAAAGACTGCGACGCTCATTGGTTTAAGAGGAATGAACTTGGTGCGCCCCACGCTGGTTTCAATGCGCAGCATGTGATCGATGAAGTCGAAATCGATTTGGACGATGCGCACTCCGCTGGCCATTGGCGATGTGGTGAGGCCGCGCACGCTGGGATAAAGGGTCACGCTCCAGGTGTGGTTGATAGGCGGCATGAGCGCGAGGCGAATCTTGCCGACTATCTGCATCCAGAGCTGAAGCGTTGCGCAGGTATCGCTCCAAGCGGCTTGGGGCAAGGCAGGCCAGACGTCAGCAGCATCTATGTTCACTTGGAATTCCTCCCGTTCTGTGTCTTTTCCGGTCATACTTTTCAATCCTGACGACGGCAGCGGCAGTGTTGCGGAGCCATCGCACGTTGAATAGGAATCATAGATAAGATTGCCGGCTCTTGCGAATCGGCGCGTCGTTGGGCGACGGTTATGCAGACTTCTCCCTGGCTGCGTACTCGTCTGGAGGACCTTGGCAGCCGCTCAATTCCATTGTGCGCGTTTGATGATAGTTCCACGCAAATGCGATTTTGAGGGGCGGTTCTAGCCCAAAGACTTCAAGGCTCCTTGGCTCGAGACAAAAGCAGATCCCCTCCGGGGATGACAGTAAGAAAAGCAAGAGCAAAGGCCGAGCCTGCTGCTTGTGCTCAGGCGGGCGCTGAGGCTGTAGTCGCCGCTACCGGTGCGAGGGCGGCGGATGGCTCCAGCGGGTCGTTGTCGCGGTCAGTTACGTCTACCAGGTCGGCTAGGCCGCGGGAGATGCCTTCGTTCCAGGAGCCTTCTGGGGCGCGCCAGCTCCAGTTGCCTGCGGCTACAGCTGGGGTGTTCATGCGAGCTTCGGAGCCGAGGCCGAGCAGGTCTTGCGCGGGGACGATAGCCATTTCAGCTACGCTGGCCGAGGACGCGCGCATCAGCGACCAGACCGGGCTTAGACCCACCGGGCCGACGTATGTTTCCAGCGCGACGCGCTCGCCTTGAGTGGCCTTTTGCCACCAGCCCTGGGTGGTGTCGTTGTCATGCGTTCCTGTGTAGGAGACGGTGCCGGGGACGAATTTGTGCGGCAGATGATTATGGGCCTCGGCTGAGCCAAAGCCGAATTGGAGAACTCTCATGCAGGGCATTCCCTGCGCCAGGCGCAGTGCGTCAACTTCAGGAGTGATTAGGCCGAGGTCTTCGGCGACCAGGGGCAGCGGGCCGAGGGTGTGTTCGAGACGGTCGAAGAGTTCCTTGCCGGGAGCCTTGATCCATTCGCCGTTGACGGCTGTTTCTTCGTTGCCGGGTATGGACCAATAGGCTTCAAAGCCACGGAAATGGTCGAGGCGAACGATGTCGTACTGCATGCAGCTGCGGCGGATGCGCTGCACCCACCAAGCGTAGCCGGTCTCGGCGAGCACATCCCAGCGGTACAGAGGATTGCCCCAGCGCTGGCCGGTTGGCGAGAAATAGTCGGGAGGAACGCCTGCGACGCGGATGGGCTGGAGGTCTTCGTCGAGCTGGAAGAGGTGCGGATTGGCCCAAACATCGGAGGAATCCATGCTGACGAAGATGGCGATGTCGCCGAGTATGCGGATCTTTTGCTTGGCGGCGGCAGCGCGCAACATGCGCCATTGCTCCTCGAAGGCAAATTGCAGCACCTGTTCGGTGGCCAGATCGTGTGCGAACTGGATGTCGGCTTCGGCCATTGCGGCCGGCTCGCGGCGGCGCAGAGGCTCAGGCCATGCGGTCCACGCGCCGGTGTTGAAATGGCGGCGAAAGACAGCGTAGTGGGCGTAGTCGTTGAGCCACGAGGTTTCCTGCGTGCAGAAGGCTTCGAATCGCTGCCACTGGCCCTGAAGGCCTTCTTCGTTGGGGCCGCGGTCGAGGAAATTGCGGGCCGCTTCGTAGAGCAGCGGGAGCTTGCGGGCTTCTACATCGTTGAAGTCGACGTTGCCGTTGCGACCTGCCAGGTTGCCGATGCGGTCGACGGCGATCCAGCCCCAGTCGCAGAGGAATTCAAGGCTGATGAGGTAGGGATTGCCGGCAAATGCGGAGCTGCCAGCGTAGGGCGAGTTGCCGTAGCCGGTGGGGCAGAGCGGCAGAACCTGCCAGATGTGCTGCTTGCCGTGGGCGAGGAAGCTGAGGAATTTGTACGCCTCCGGGCCGAGGTCGCCGATACCGCCGTAAGAGGAGAGAGAGCTGACATGCATCAGGACGCCGGAGGAACGTTGAAAGCGCATTGATTCATTATCCGCTGGATGGGTTGAGATGGGCGCTCAAAATGCGACAGGACCGTCACTGTAGTTGACGGTCCTGCGATTTTCTGGATTTAGTCTGATCCGGCGCGTTTATTGGCCTGGCATCGGCGCTTGGGCGGCCTTCGGGTTGATCAGGATGAGCTTGGCTTTCTTGTAGCGATCCTGGGTGGAGCTTACGTAGATGCCGAAGACCTCTTCGCGACGCTGATCCAGGATCTGCTCGCGGGTCTGGTCGAGGTTCTTGGCGATCTCGTCGGCGGTAGGCTCCTGCTTGTCGAGGATTTTGGCCACGACACCGGTGCGCTGAGCGTTAATGGGGCCGCTGATATCGCCAACCTTAAGACCGAATAGCTCAGGGGCTACGCTGCCGACCTGACCGAAGTCCGGCACCTGGCCTGCGTCGCCGACCAGATCGCTGGTTTTGACGGTTGCGCCGAGTTCCTTGGCGGCCTTGGCTAGATCGCCGGAGGCATGGGCCTTGTCGGCGAGTTCTTTGGTCTTCTCAGAGAGGAGAGCTGGCAGGCGCTCGTCTGCGTAGTCCTTGGCGATGTTCGATTTGTAGTCGGCGAAGGTGGGCGCGTGAGCCGGGGTGATGCCGTCGTCCTGGAGGATGGCGAAGCCTTCGCCGGTGGGCGCGAAGACGGGCGCCGCGCCTTGCTTGGAGGCAAAGGCTTTGGCGACGACTGGCGCGCCATCCGGAAGGCCGGCAATCACACCCTGAGCGGGAATAAAGGGGGTGGTGACCAGTTCCAGATGATGGGCAGCGGCGGTCTTGGCGAGACCGTTCTTGCCCGCTTCAGTGGTAAGGGCCTGCGCGTAGCTGGATTCCGCCCCAGTCTCCTGCTGGCGAATGAGCGTGGACTGGATGATGGGGGCGACTTCACTCAGGGGCTGAGTGTGCGCCGTCTGGCGCTCTTCAACCTGGATGATGTGGTAGCCGTACTGGGAGTGGACGAGGGTAGTGTCGCCGATCTTTTGCGTGAAGATGGCGGTATCGAACTCAGGAACCATGGTGCCGCGACGGGCGAAGCCGAGTTCGCCGCCCTGAGCGCCGCTGCCGGGGTCTTCGGAGTTCTTCTTGGCCAGATCGGCGAAGTTGGCTCCGCCCTGGATCTGCTTGAGCAGCGCTTCAGCTTTGGCCTTGGCTTCGGCGTCCGTCTTGGCCGCGCCGCCGGGGAACTTGATCAGGATGTGGCGCGAACGGGCCTGTTCAGGAACCTGGTAGTCAGCCTGATGCGCGTTGTAATATGCCTGGACTTCCTGATCGGAGACCTTGGGCGCGCCGCCGGGGATCTGGTCGGCGGTGAAGGCGAAATAGGTAATTTTGCGCTCTTCCGGAACGGCGTTGGCGTAGCGGGCCGCATTCTTGGTAAAGAAAGCCTGCAGGTCCGCATCCGAGGGGTTGATCTGCTTGCGCAGATCGTCGGAGGAGATCACCGCGTAGTCGAACTTGATCTTGATGTTCTGCTTGCGGTACTGGTCGCGAATCTCGTTATCGTTGACCGTGACTCCGGCGGTGATGAAGGAGCGGAGGCGGTTGATGGTGATGCCGTCCTTCAGCTCCTTTTCAAACTCGGTGGTCGAGAGGTTGAACTGCTGGCTGATGAAGGCCTTGTACTTGTCCTCGCCGATGAAATTGCCATTGGGAAAGAGCAGTTCGCCGTACTGGCCGGTGTGCAGGAAGTTGCGCACATCTTCGTCATTGGCCTGGATACCGAGGCTGGCAGCCTGGGCAAGCAGCAACTGCTGCGCGATCATCTGCTGGCCGGCGCGCTGGACCATGTAAGGAAGAGCGAAGTCAGGCAGACGCTGCCGCTGCAGCTCCTGCTGGGCAACCTCCTGGACGCGCTCCATGCTGACCTTTTGGCCGGTGAAGGTAAAGCGGCTGTACCAGTGCGGATACACGGTGGCGTAGGTGTCGGCGGTTACGGCTGCATCCTGGAAGATGCCCGGAATCAGCGTAATGACCATGGTGACGACTGCCGCGCCGATGATTACGACGAAGATAGCCTTGACGATGCGATTGTCTTTACTTTGCAGGAAACGAATCATGTGCGGGTGACGACCTTCGGGATGGGCGCTTTCCGATAAGCAGCGGTATTGGGCTGGCCTGGAGGAAAGCGAACTTCTCCTACAGAAATTCTTGGTTCTCTGCGATTATAGACGAGGTAAGGCGGTGTGAGCGTGAGTGCGGAGTGTGACGTGTGGGGGTCGGGTTGAGTTCGGAGGTTGAACCGCAGGCAGATGACAGAAGCGGATTGACAGGTGGACTCCCCGGGGAGGGTCCGCTGCGCGTGGATCTCTACAAGGTTCCCAGCGATACTCCGCTCAAGGTTAAGCTGCTGCGGGGGCTTTGGAGCCTGTTTCAGATTCCCTTCTGGCCGCATACGCCGCAGGCGTTGAGTCCGCTGCGGATCGCACTACTAAAGCTGTTTGGTGCGGAGATTGGGCCTGCCTGCCTGATCGGCGCCGGGGTCAAGATCTGGGTGCCGTGGAACCTCATCATGGGCGAGCGCTCGACGATCGGCGCCAATACCGAAGTTCAGAACTTTGTGCCGGTAACGATCGGACAGCATGTGGTGATTTCGCAGAGGAACTACATCTGCACCTCGACGCATGACCATACGCATCCTTATTTCCCAACCATCTCGACGCCGATCACAATCGGCTCGCAGTCCTGGGTCGCCTCTGAGTGCGTGCTCGGGCCGGGCGCGGAAATTGGCGAGGGCGCGGTGATCTCCGTGCGCTCGGTCGTTTCCAAGCCGATGCCGCCGTGGATGGTCTGCGGGGGTAACCCATGCCGGCCGCTAATGGAGCGGGTGATTCGAGAGACTTGATCTCGGCTTTGGATTGGCCTTTGCAGGCCTAGCCTCCTGTTAAAGATCACTTGGGTTGACATTCGACCCAAACGGGCGGATACTTTGGTCGAATGGCTACCCAAGAAAATAACGAAGATCGCATTGCCTTGTTGCAGGGCACGCTGGACCTGCTGATTCTGAAGACGCTTGTGCTCGGGCCGTGCCATGGGCAAGGTGTGGCGCGGTTGATTCAGCGTCAGTCCGAAGAGGTATTTCTGGTGGATCACGGCTCGCTGTACGTGGCTCTGCAAAGGCTGGAAGACAAGAAGTGGATCAGCGCCAAGTGGGGCGTGAGCGAGAACAATCGCAAGGCGCGGTTTTACTCGTTGACCGCAAAGGGACGCGAGCAGCTTGTGGAGAAGATCGGTGAGTGGCGGCGGCTGACTCGGGCGATGGGTCTAATTCTGGAGCCCGGTAACGGCCTGCAAACCGAGGAGGCATAGCATGTTCAGACGCAAGCGAAGTGCCGAGGATTTTGCAGAAGAGATCAAGATGCATCTTGATCTCGAAGCCGAGGAACTGCGGCACGAGGGCTTGAGCGAAGACGCGGCTCGGCGCAAGGCGCGGCGTGAATTTGGGAATGTGCGCGCGGCGCAGGAAGGGTTTTATCTGAAGGACCGCTGGGTGGGCTTGGACAGGCTGTTGCGTGACGTGCGGTTCGCCTTGCGGTCGTTGCTGAAGAGCCCTGGATTTGCGATTACGGCGATTCTGACGCTTGCGCTGGGAATCGGCGCGAATACGGCGGTCTTCAGCGTAATGAACGCCGTGCTGCTGCGATCTCTGCCGGTGGCCGATCCAGATACCCTGGTGTATTTGAGAACTTCCAACCCCCCTCGCGGTACGGGCACTATCAATTCCAATGAGACGTTTTCCTATCCCGTGTACGATGCTCTGCGACGGCAAAGCGGGGGGCTCTCGCCGGTGATCGCCTATGTTCCCCTATCGGGCAGCAAGGTCGCGGTTCGCTACGGTGGGCAGCCTGAAGAGGCGGAAGGCGACATGGTGAGCGGCACGTTCTTTTCGGGGCTGGGCGTGAAGCTGATTCGCGGCCGTGGTTTCAGCGAAGAGGACGAGACGAACCATGCGTCCATTGCTGTTATCAGCTACAACTATTGGACGCGGCGATTTGCGCGAAACCCGGATGTGTTGGGAACGACGCTGTATGTGAACGGCGTAGCCATCACGATTATTGGAGTTGCCGCGGAGGGCTTTGAAGGCGTTGAGGGAGGCGGGTCGACGGATTTCTGGATACCGATGCAAAGCCGCCCGGAGCTGAATGCGTGGGGCAATCCGCTGGAGGACGGAAAAACTTATATTACAGACCCCACCTGGTGGTGCCTTCGGCTGATTGGGCGCGTTGCTCCGGGCGTGACGCGGACACAGGCGGTGGCGCAGTTGCAGCCGCTTTTTCAGAGAGCGGCCTATATTGGCTTAGGTGAGCCGACGCAGGGCGAGAAGCCACCGATTTTGAGCGTGATCGACGCTAAGAATTTTCCGGGATATGACACGCGGTATGGCAGTCCTCTGCGCATTTTGATGGCGATGGTGGGGTTGGTGCTGTTGATCGCCATGACCAATGTAGTAATGCTGCTGATGGCGCGGAATGCTGCGCGGCAGCGCGAGTTTTCTGTACGGCAGGCGCTCGGTGCGGGACGCGGTGAGTTGCTGCGCCAACTGCTGGCGGAGAGTCTGATCCTGGTCTCGGCGAGCGGCGCGTTGGCGTGGGCCTTTGCAGAGATGGCGACGCGGATCTTGGGACGATGGGCGCAGATTGAGTCCAGCCTGGCGCCGGACAGGACGGTGTTGTTGTTCACGCTGGGAGTGCTGGTGCTTGCCGCGGTGCTGTTTGGACTTGCGCCGCTGCGCGTAGCGCTTGCCGGAGGAGCGGAGCTGGCGCTGGGAACTTCCGCGGCCACGTCCAATGCCGACGCAGGCAAATCGCGCACCGGGAGAATGATTGTGGCTCTTCAGATGGCGCTATGCGTGGTCCTGCTGGTGGGTGGAGGGCTACTGATTCGCACACTGCGCAACCTGCAAAATACTTCGCTGGGCATGCAGGTTGACGGGCTTGTGGTCTTCGGAGTGCAGCCGAACATCACTTCGATACCGGATGGCATTGCGTTTTATGGGAAGCTGATGGAGAAGCTGCGCGCATTGCCAGGCGTGGAGTCCGTGACGGTGATGGGAGAAAGGCTCGGCTCAGGGTCGTCGGACAACAGCGCCATGAAAGTGGATGGGAAGCTGCCGGATGTTGCGAATGGATCGTCGAGGACGGTCCGAAGCAATGAGGTAGGGCCGGACTTCTTTCACACGCTTGGCGTTCCGATACTTGCAGGCCGCGATTTTGCCGATTCCGATACCGCAACTTCGCCGCATGTCGGCATCATCAACGAGGAGTTCGCAAAGCGATTCTTTCCCAATCAGAATCCTCTGGGACATCGCATTGGGCCTGACAGCATCAACTGGGAGATGACGATCGTCGGCGTGGTGAAGGATCACAAATATCGCAGCATCGACGAAGAGCCGATTCCCATGGCCTGGTACATGTACGCGCAGATTCCGATCACCGGAGCTATGCACGTTGAAATGAGGGTCCACGGCGAGCCGCTGGCCATCCTGCCCTCTGCGCGCAGGGCGCTGCAACAGATCAATCCCAATCTCCCCTTGATCCAGCCCATGACCCAGCGCGCACAATATGACACGACCATCTCTGGACAGATACTTTTTGCGCGGTTGGCGGGCTTTTTCGGCTTCCTCGCCGTGGTTCTGGTGGCGACCGGGCTTTATGGATCGCTGTCCTATCGCGTCAACATGCGGACAGCAGAGATCGGTGTACGCATGGCCGTGGGCGCGCGGCGTGGGCAGGTGGTCTGGATGATTCTGCAGGATAGTCTACTGCTCACAACAATAGGGGTAGTCATGGGCGTTCCGCTGGCGATGCTGGTGGGTCACGTGTTGGCTTCGTCCTTGTATGGCGTGAAGCCGCTGGATGCGGTGAGCTATCTTCTTGCGGTCGTGGGAGTAGCAGTTGTCGCACTGGTGGCGAGTGCCGTGCCTGCCGGGCGCGCGGCGAGCGTGGACCCAATGAGAGCGCTACGAACGGAATAGGAGCTCCGGATCTGGACCGATTTCAGAGGAGGGAGTGAATTGATGGTCCCCGTCGAATTCTAGGCAATGCGGAAACTACAACCTTCCTGCACATGATGATGTTCAATGCCATTCCTGCTCGTATATGGTGCTGAGGAACGGGAGTGGGAGAAATGCCGCAGTCGTCTGTTCAGTCGTCCGCCATTAACCGGAGATTGTTTTGCAAGCTGTGCACTGCTGCTGCCATTGCGACGGGAAGCCGAAGCTGGGGTGAATCTGCTACCGTGCGCGGCGAGGATGGTTACCGGCTTGTCGCGGAGACGGATCGCCAGCGAATACTCAAGGCCGCCGCCGCTTATGTGGAGTTGCAGCCGGCGACGATTACTTCCTTCCCTTCCTCAAAAAGTCCGGGCGGATTGCATGATTTCTTTTCGCAGGCGGACTATTTCTGGTCCGATCCGAAGAATCCCAACGGGCCGTACATCAATCGCGATGGTCAGAGCAATCCTGACAACTTCGATGAGCACCGCAAGGCTATGATCGCTCTGTCGATTCGGATGCCGGCGCTGACGGCGGCGTGGCTGCTCACCAAAGATCGGTGTTATGGACAGCGGGCCTGCGACCAACTGCGGGCATGGTTCATTACGCCTGCCACGCGTATGAACCCGAACCTGGAATTTTCGCAGGGCGTGGTCGGCGTGGCAACTGGACGCTCCTACGGCATCATCGATACGCTACACGTTGTTGAGGTGGCGCGTGCGGCGGGGTTGGTAGCTCCGAAGCTGATGAATGCTCACGACAATGCGGTGCTGAAGGATTGGTTCCGCAGCTATCTCGCATGGATGAAGACCAGCGACAAGGGAATCAAGGAGCGTGACGCGCTCAACAACCATTCAACCTGCTGGGCTTTGCAGGCCTCGGAGTATGCGCGGTTCATCGGCGACAGCGAGACGCGCAACCAGATTCATCGCCGGTACACCGGCGTTCTTTTGCCGACTCAGCTAGGCGTGGATGGTTCGTTCCCCAAGGAGCTGGTTCGGACCAAGCCTTACAGTTATTCGATTTTCAACTTTGATGTGATGGCTGCCCTTTGCCAGTCGCTCAAAGGCGTGGGTGCGGATTTGCTCACATATCAACTGCCAGATGCGCGCGGCATTTGCAAGGCAGCGCAATTTATCTATCCATATCTGAAGGACAAGAGCACATGGCCATACGCGAAAGATGTCGAACACTTTGATGCGCTGCCGGTACGCTCGCCGGGGTTGCTCTTCGCCGGGCTGGCCTGTGAGCAGCCGCAGTATATCGCCCTGTGGAAGACGCTCAATCCCGACCCCACGGACGCTGAGATCATTCGCAATTATCCAATTCGCCAGCCGCTGCTGTGGGTTGGATAAGCGAGCAGGCGCAGGCGACGGTTCAGGCAGCAGTTTAGGATAAGAAAATGCGTCGCATACTCTCATCTTCAGCCGTCGTCTTTTTCATATTCGCCCTCATCTTTGGTTTTCAACTAATCCCCGATGCAAATGCGCAGGCCTACAATGCCAAGCCCAAGCTGGTGGTCATTGTAGTGATCGACCAGTTTCGCGGAGACATGCTGGAGCGCTACCGCTCAAACCTGAAAGGACGCGGGTTCAAGCTGCTGCTCGACGAGGGCGCGTGGTTTCCGGATTGCTATTACAACTACGCCAATACCAAGACTGCTCCGGGGCACGCGACCATTGGGACCGGCGCATATACGGATGGGCACGGCATCGAGTCGAATGACTGGTGGGATGCCTCGCGCTCCTTCGATCACAAGGTGACCGCGGTCGAGGATGAGCGCTACAGCCTGGTGGATCTGCCTGCGGGAAGCGCGCCTACGCCGGGAGCTTCGCCACGGAGTTTGCGCGCCTCGACGCTGGGCGATGAGCTGCGGCTTGCGACTTCAGGGCGCTCACGGGTGTTTGGCGTTTCGCTGAAGGATCGCGCAGCGATTCTGCCTCCGGGGCAGGCGGCGAATGGAGCTTTCTGGATTGACGGCGACAGCGGCAAATTCACCACTTCGACCTACTACATGGAGCATCTGCCGGGCTGGGCGACAGACTTCAATACCGGTGGCCGTCTGACCGAGGCGCAAAAGGAAGCCGGCGTCGACGGCAAAGGCAAATTCACGGCTCAGGTGGAAGTGACGCCTGCGGCCAACCACTATGAGCTTGATTTTGCTGAGGCACTGATTACGGGTGAGAAGCTTGGCCAGAATTCGACGACGGATCTGCTGACCGTTTCTCTCTCGGCTCACGACATCATGGGGCACAAGTATGGGCCGGACTCGGACCAGGAGCGAGCCATGGTGATGGGGCTGGATCGCGATCTTGACCGCTTCTTCAGCTGGCTGAACAAGCAGGTGGGGCTCGGCAATGTGTGGATTGCGCTGACGGCGGACCATGGCGTCGCTCCGGTGCCGGCGACGGCTGCGGGTTGGGGCATGAATTCGGCGGCTGTCGACTTGAAAGCGCTGACGGCGAATGTGAATGCGGCTCTAAGTCAGCGGTTTGTGCTGGCGAAATCGCGGTATCCGGAACATGCACTCGTGAATGCCTTGCTGCCGGGTGCTGATTTGCCTTATCTGACGCTCGACCGGCGCGTCTTTGAGGCTGCTGGAATCGACGAAAAGACAGCCGAGGATGCACTGGCGGACGTGCTTCCGGAGGCGATAGCCAAGCTGGCGCCAGCCGCTGAAAAAGCTCCTGCGACGCATCGGCTGCCGCCTGTGCCGGTCTTTGCCGCGGCCTACACCCGCCTGCAGATGGAACACGGCGAGTTACCGCCGACCGAGTTAGGGCGCGAGATTGCCCATAGCTACGCCAGTCACGGCAACTGGTACGTGATGCTGCTGCTGGGCGGCTACCAGATGCAGGACCTGCACAGCACCGGCACCACGCACTTCAGCCCCTGGTCGTATGACCGGCATGTTCCGCTGGCTTTCTATGGCGCGCCGTTTCAGCCCGGCACGTACCGGGGTCGCGTGGAGCCGGTCGATTTGGCGGCTACGTTCGCTTCTCTGCTGAGCGTGAATCAGCCTTCAGCATCGGTGGGGCGGGTGCTTACGGAGTCTTTTAAGAAGTAGCTGCCTCACCACAAATCCTGTTCTTTGTTCTTTCGGAGGGAGCAGGGGCATTCATGTCCCTGAATCATGAGGTTCGCGGATCGGCCTTCAGGCCCGGGCACTTACCAAATCTAGGCGGAAGGCCCGCGGCTAAAGCCGGACGGATCGCGCAACTCTCCAGGGGTATGAATGCCCCTGCTCCCTCCGAAAAACCCATTTGCGCAATCACCCGAACATGAGAATGGGCGAGTCGAAATGAAGATACGCAAGCAGCGGCTCTTATACTTCATAGTTAGATAGAGAGAAGACTGCCTTTGAAGCCCGATATGACAGTGCGGTTTGCCGGCATCGAGCTGGCCAATCCAATCATCGCCGCCAGCGGTACATTCGGTTACGGAATCGAGTTCGAGGAGATTGTTGCGCTCGAAAAGATTGGCGCGTTTGTGAGCAAGGGGCTGTCGCGGGAGCCGATGGCCGGCAATGAGGCTCCGCGCATTGTGCAGACAGCCGCGGGAATGCTGAATGCCATCGGCTTGCAGAATATCGGCGTCGCTGAGTTCATAGAGAAGAAGCTGCCGCTGCTCAAGCGCTACCCCAAAGCGCGCGTGATCGTAAACGTATTCGGCTACAAGGTTGAAGACTATCTGGCGGTGATCGAGCGGCTCAATGACGCCGATGGAATTGTGGCCTACGAGCTGAATGTTTCCTGCCCCAATGTGCATCTGGGCGGCATGACCTTCGGAGCCGATCCGGGCGCGCTTGAACTTCTGGTCGCAAAGTCGAAGGCGATTGCCAAACGGCCTTTGATCGTGAAGCTCTCGCCCAATGTCACATCCATCGGGCAGATGGCGCGGGTCGCGGCGCTGGCAGGCGCGGACGCGATCTCGCTGGTGAATACCTTCCTCGGCATGGCCATCGATGCGGAGACGCGCCAGCCGACGATCCGCAACGTGACTGGCGGACTGTCCGGGCCGGCGATCAAGCCGATTGCTCTGCGCATGGTCTACGAGGCGTCGAAGGCGGTTTCAGTGCCGATCCTGGGCATGGGCGGCATTGTCACAGCCGAAGATGCAGTGGAGTTTCTGCTGGCTGGAGCGACTGCGGTGCAGGTAGGGACGGCCAGCTATGCCGATCCATGCGCGGTCGAGCGGCTGGTGAAAGGGCTCGAAGGCTGGTGCCGCGGCCATGCAGTGGAGCGGGTGAGCAGCTTGACCGGCGGGATGACGATTCCCTGGCAGGCTTGAACGCAATCTTGATGCTTGATGGCAGTTCTTAGCATCGATTGTGGGGGTCTATTCGGCATTCAACTTCTTGAACTCCACCTCAGCCTCGTCGCACCATTGAAGCAGCGCGCGGCTGACTGCCTGACCATAGCGAAGCGTCGCCAGCCAATATGTCTTTTGCGCTTGGGTGCCGGATCCCGTTGTGATGTAGCCTTCGATACCCGCGAACTTTCTCAGAAGCGCCGCGTGATATTCGCGGTGCGCCCTCACAAGCGCAAGCGGCTCTTGTGGAGGCACCTCAGCGCTGAAAAAGAGCTTCAGCAGCAGTTCGCTGTCTTCAGGCGTGGGAGCAGCCGGCTGCCGCAGCCAATCCTCAAGCAGTTGCCTGCCCGTGGGCGTGATGCTGTAAAGCTGTTTCTGGCGGTTTCCGGCTGGCGCGTCGTCGACTTCAGTTCGAATCGCGCCCTGGGCAAGCAGCTTTTTCAGTACCGGATAGATATTTCCATAGCTTTCGCTCCAGAAATTGGCAGTGCTGCTGGCGATCGCTTTCTTGATGTCATAGCCGGACAACTTGTGTCCCAGGGTCAACATGCCAAGCACCGCGAAGCGGCTAGCCTTTTCGCGGCTCTGACGGGACCATCCGGATGAGAGAGATGGCTGGAATTCCACAAAAGCTGTATCGGGAGGCTTTTTTTTCATTTGCAATCATTATAACGACCTGCTATATATCTATTCAATATACCGACTCAACATGTTGACTCGGTAGGAGGGCAACTGATGCGAGCTTCTATCCTGGACAATCCGCTTCCCGGCCTCAACCGTCGTGCGCTGCTTAGCAGCATCTCTGTTCTCACCGCTGCCGGGCTTATCGAGCCCCAGCTTGTCGCCGGCGTTCTTGCCGGTGAAAGACACCTGGGACGGCTTGCCGTGCAGCCTCCCAGCGCCGAGGGCACATGGACCGGCCTCAAGATCGAGGGCGAAATTCCGAGGGATCTCAACGGCACGCTCTACCGCGTAGCGCCGGGCCAGAAGAGCAATCACGGCGTCCAACTTCAGCATTTCTTCGATGGCGACGCATTCCTGACCAGGTACCGGCTTCGCGAAGGAAACGCGACGGTAAGCGCCCGCTTCATCCAAACGCCGGAGCGTCAGGAGGAAACCGTTGCGGGCAAGATGCTCTACAACGAGTTTGGAACCATGGCTCCCGCTCCGAGCCGCGGGGGGAAAAATCAACCCAGCATCAACGTGATTCGCTGGGATGGACGGCTGTTGGCGCTCTCAGAAGGCGGCCATCCAAGCGCAGTGAACGCGGAAACGCTGGCGTTTGAAGAGCATTGGGACTTCCACGGCACGCTGCCCAAAGATGTCAGCTTCACGGCGCATCCCAAGATCGATCCTGAGACCGGCATTGGCTACGGTTTTGGGACGCATCAGGGGCACGATCTTGCGCTGATCGTCTACCGGATGGAGCTGGATGGGCGGCTCACGCAGATTGTCAAAATGCCGCAGCCCGACTTCTTCATGGTGCATGACATGCTGCTCGGCAGCGAACACCTGGTCTTTGTGGTGCCGCCGGTTCATTATGATCTGCCTTCGCTGATGACCGGCCAGGTCACGCCCGCGCAGGCGCTGCGCTATGTGGCCAGCGAGCCCACGCGGCTTATCGTCCTGCGCAAGGACGGCACAGGCTCGCCCATTACGCTGGAGCAGCCTGCCGGGATGGTCTTCCACCATGGCAATCTGGCCGAAGCTGGTGACCTGCTGACCATGGACAGCCTGCTCAGCGCGGACGACTCGGTGTTGCGATTCCTCGCCGGATGGGCAAACAACAGCGAGATGAAGTTCCAGCCAACGCAACTGACGCGGCTCTCATTGGACCTGAAGCAGCGCCAGGTCACCGGGCGAAGCGTGCTTTCGGAGTCGCAGGAGTTTCCTCGCTTCGACACGCGGATGAGCGGCAAGCCGGCGCGTCACCTGTACACACTCGAAAGCAGAGAAGATTTCTGCTCGCAGACGCTGGTCCGGCACGACTTTACTGCCAAGACCACGCAGCGCGCCGAAGCAGGCGACGGACACGCATTTGAGGAAGCTGTCTTTGCCGCGAAGCATGGCGCTACGGGAGAAGATTCAGGCTGGATGCTGCATCAGGGCTACAGCGCTGTTCGGGATGAAACATATCTCGACATTCGCGACGCAGCTACGCTAGATCGTGCAGCACGGGTGTGGACGGGCCAGCACTTTCCCATCGGCTTCCATGGGAATTTCTACTATGACGTTTGAGGTCAGCCCGAGCGCTTGGCTGCAATCACGAAAAAGCCCACGCTGGAAGATCCAGAGCGGGCTTTCGATTATCTGCTGAGACTCTAAATCTAGCGCGGACGCAGGCTACGGATGGACTCCGGCAGTCGCGCCTCGATCAAGCGAGCTCGCTCCGCGGCCATGCCGCCAAGATACGCCGACGCCGGCGTGGTGGCCAGCACCAGCACAAAGGCGATCAGCGAGAAGCCGAGCCCCGCGAAGGCTGCTGAGACCAGCATCTGGTACATCGAGACCTTATCCAGGCCAAGGAGGTTGAAAGCTACATGCTCCATGTACTTCACGCGCTGCAAGACGGCCAGGGCGAATAGGAAGCTGATCATGGAAAGCGCAGTGAGAACGGCTAGCGTTCCGTCGAGGGAGCGGTGAAATTTTTGACGGGATCTGCAGTGCGCGCATTCAATAAGGTGCTGCTCGTAGTCTCTACGCATCTCGGGAGAAATACCTGAGATGTCATAGCGCCAGCTACCCAGAATGGCCCCTACTACCCTGTCGGTGCATTGGGTTCTTGCCATAGTGTTTAGACTCGCTTTGCTGCCGGTTCGGTTCGCAAAAGTTTTCAGGCCCGGTTTGGTCCGATTACGCCCTACAACCTTCGGGGACTATGTTTATCCCACAATTGTAACCGAAACGAATTACGAAAACGCGGCTAAAAACACACCGGAGTCAACGGTTCGTGTTGGCTTGCAAGGTACAGCCGGTTTGCCAGCAGGCTTGGCTTGGCAGTCAGCGCGCGTTCAGCAGCCAGGCGCGCCAGCTCCGGCAAGTTATTGCTTTCAGATAGATGCGCCAGGATCAGATAGGTTGCCGTGCCGTCGTAGGTATCTTCGAGATATGCCGCAGTGGCATCATTCGACAGATGGCCCACGCGGGACAGGACGCGCTGCTTGACCGACCATGGATAGGGGCCATCACGCAGCATTTCCAGGTCGTGGTTGGACTCAAGCATGATCAGGTCGCAGCGGCGAAGCTGCGCCTGCACATTGGGCGGCATGTAGCCAAGGTCTGTGGCCACGGCCAGGCGAACGCCCTCGGCGGTAAAGACGAATCCCACCGGATCAGCGGCATCATGTGGAATGGTGAAGGCGCTGATCGAGACATCGCCGATCGAAAAGCTCTCGCCTGCGCGGAAATAAGCGACCGAGGGCAGATTTGCAGGGTCGAATCCCGATTCGGGACGAGGATCCGATTTGGGATCGCAGTCGGCGGATTCGACAGCGACGGAGGAGGTTTCAGGCTGGTCGGGTCTGGCGTCCTGTTTTTTCTGCCGGTACTGCTCGGCCCATTCGGCGTAGGTGATGCGTTGGCGCGGAGTCACCTGGCGCACCCACGCGCGATGCGTCGCTTCGGTGAAGTAGACCGGTATGCCGAGCTTTCGGGCGGTCACGGCGAGGCCGTTGATGTGGTCCTGGTGCTCGTGGGTGATCAGGATTGCGTCGAGGGTCGCTGGGTCTTCGCCAACCTCTCTCATGCGGCGGAAGATTTCGCGGCAGCTGAGGCCGGCGTCCACCAGGATGCGGGTCGAGCCGCCCGTCGCCGAGATGCAGGAGACAACCGAGCTGTTGCCCTTGGAGCCGGACGCGAGGACGGTGAAGCGAACCATCTTCTCAGCATAGTCCCAATGGATGTGGAAGGTGCGGCGGGAATCATGGCAGATTCCCCAATTAGTAACGATTTCGCCAATAGTATGCCCTAGTAGCTGTAAAAGCCGCGCCCCGACTTGCGCCCCAGCCATCCGGCATCGACCATTCGAACCAGCAGCGGGCAAGGACGGTATTTCGGGTCGCCTAGCCCCTGATGCAGCACGCGAAGTATGTCCACGCAGACGTCAAGGCCGATGAAATCCGCCAGCGTGAGCGGGCCCATTGGGTGAGCCATACCTAGCTGGAAAACCTGATCGACGGCTTCGGCAGTGGCGACGCCTTCCATAACGGTGAAGGCGGCTTCGTTGATCAGCGGCATCAGGACGCGGTTCGAAACGAAGCCCGGCGAGTCATTGACCTCGATAGGAGTTTTGCCTAGCTGAACGGCCAGGTCACGGACGGTGTCGTAGGTGCCTTGGTCCGTCTCCAAGCCGCGGATAACCTCAACCAGGGCCATCACCGGAACCGGATTGAAGAAGTGCATGCCGATGACCTGCGCGGGACGGCCGGTCTGCGCAGCCAATTTGGTGATGGAGATGGAGCTGGTGTTGCTGGCCAGGATGGCAGCGCGCGGCAGAAGGCTGTCAAGCGAACGAAAGAGTTCAGCCTTGAGTTCGAAGCGCTCGCTGGCCGCTTCGACTGCAAGATCGGCTGAGGCGAGAGCGGCGCGGTCGGTGGTGGTCCGGACGCGGGCCATTGCCGCCTCGACCTGATCGGCCGCGAGCTTGCCCTTTGCCGCTTCCCTGCCCAGGTTGGTGCGGATGCGATCTACCGCTTTTTCCAGCAAGCTCTGCTGCACGTCGCAGAGCAGCACATGGAAGCCGGAACGGGCGAAGACGTGGGCGATGCCGCTGCCCATGGTGCCTGCGCCGATTACTGCGATTGTTTGAATCTTGCTCATTTAGTCGACGCGGACAAGCAGGCAAGTAATGTTGTCATGCCCGCCGGCTTTGTTGGCGGCCTGGATCAGCTGCGTGCAGAGTTCTTCTAGCTCAGCGCGCTCGCTCGAGGACGCCCTGAGGATCGACTCGACTTTCTCGTCGGAGAGCTCGCGGGTGAGGCCATCGGAGCAGAGCAGAAAGAGATCGCCCGGCTCCAGTTCGGCTTCGATCACGTCTGGAGTTACGCTAGCCTGGGTGCCGAGGGCCCGCGTGATGACGTTGCGCAAAGGCGAACGCGCGGCCTCGGCGCGAGTCATGCGGCCGAGCCGAATCTGTTCTTCGACCAGAGAGTGATCCTCGGTGATCTGCTCGATATGGTGGCCGCGCAGGCGATAACAGCGGCTGTCCCCGACATTGAAAATCCAGACGCGCGGATCGTCTTCAATCCGCCCAGCCATCAGACCCACCAGCGTAGTGCCCATGCCACTCAGTCGCGCGTTGCGCTCACCGCGAGAGTGGATGGATTCATTGGCGGCATCGACGGCCTCGCGAACGATCTGCGGGATGGGAGTCGACTCGGATTCGCCAGGCGCAGGGCCTCGTTGCGAGATTCTTTCAGAAACTACTCGGAGAACTTCATCGACAGCCAGAGAGCTGGCGATTTCGCCCGCCGCTGCTCCGCCCATGCCATCACAGACCACGTAAACGCCGTGTTCAGCGGCGTAGCCGAATGCGTCCTCGTTGGAGGAGCGCTTGCGTCCACGATCGGTGATTGCAGCAGCAGTAAAGCGCGCGATGGCGGTAGACACAAAACTCTCCCAGCAGACAAGTTTACAACGAGTTGACCTTATTTGCCTTGATTTGGCTTGATGTCGGCATCAGGGAACCTATCAAGGGTGCTGGTCCGTATGCGTGGGGCCCGAATGAGCCGTCGTTGGCAGTGCCGAAAGCGCCGGAGCGAGCGCAGGGGCCGGCGGAAGATCGTAGATCTGTATCGCGCCCGCATTGAGCACTGCAAATCGCTTGCCGGAGGGTGAAAGCGCAAAACCGCCGCCGCCATCCAATATGGGCGACGCTGCTGCGGTCAGTTCAAGCTTGCCCGTGGCCAGATCGTAGACCTGCACGCTCTGGCCGCGAATGTCATCCATATCCAGCGGAGTGCTGGGACTCACGGGGTGAGTCACATCCAGGGTAGCGCGGGCGATTCGCAGGCCCTCGGAGGCGCGCGTAAACAGCGGCCACACCTTGGTAGGCGGTATGGAGACATCCCAGAGACGGCGGTTGCTCTGTTGCTGAGTCTGGACCCCTTTAGTTTGGGCGACGTTGGTTTGGATCCCGTTCTGCGCAGAATCCGGGCCCTGGCTCCGGTACCGCTTCGGGTCCCGCGCCAGGACGGTGAGTCTGCGGCCTCCGTAATCAGTGCAGGCTGAAGCCATAACCAGCCCCGGCGCCATCGCATCCAGCGTGGGGTAGCAGGTCGATTCGACCTCCTCGACAGGGGTGGCATTGCCGGAAAAGTCGGCGTAGGTGATCAACCAGTTAAGCCCATTGCCGCGCAAAGCCTCGTAATAGCCCTCCCCGTCCAACGAAAGGTTGATGATCCCTGAAACCCGGCTCACGAGCATGACTTTGCCGGTATCCATGTTCAGAATGCGAAGCAGGTTCTGAGTTTCTGGCACAGCCGGTTTGCCGCCTGAACCGTCAAGCGTAAAAGATCCGGGCGCGGCAGGAGTAGGAAAAGGGGACGGCGCGGAAGAACTGCCGCGGCTCGAATCAGGACTCGAATCTGGACTCGGATTCGGACTCGGACTCGAATTTGAGGCCGAAGCCGGGCCATTTCCTGTACTGGTTCCAGAACTGGCCGCGGAACTGGTTCCCGAGGCTGCTTCCGCACTCTGTTTCGCCGTGACAGGGGCAGGTTCTGAAGTGTCGGCTACCAGCAGATGCTGGTTAGGATCGAGTTCAATGTACTTGACCATGCCGGGAAAGCGCAGAAATGGCTCCATGTGGAGGGAAGAATCGCCAAGCTGCACCGTATTCCGGTCGCGCAGCAGAAAATGCTGGTCTTCTAGCATCCACAGGAAAGGACCGTAATCATGCAATCTCCACATGGCCTCGGCTGTAACTTTGCCGGTGGGCAAAGACAGCACCAGGGCGCGAACATGTCTTTCAGCGCGGCTTGGGTCTTCCGAACCGGCCTGCTCCGGCTCGGCATGCTCCCGGGCGATCAGGCCGGGTACGCGAAAGGCGAAGAGGACGCTGTCTTCATCGAGGAAATTGAGCGAAACCTGGGCCACGCGGTCCCCGAGATAGAAAGCCGCAGGCGGCGCGAATCCCAGCGGGCCGACGGGAATCACAATACTGGGCTTGGGCAGCGGCGGTTCCGGTGGAGGATGTTTGGCGTGCTTGCTCGGGGGCTGAGCTGAACTAAGCGCAGGCAGCAGAGGATTCTGCGCCTGACTCGGGATGGGCCTCTGTGCGCAGACACGTATCCCTGGGGCGATCGCAGTGCCGCCGCACAGCAGAAGTGCGAGTCCAAGCGGTCTGACCGGACTGAGACTCCAAGTTTTCATCGCACCCTATTGTCGCCGATTTTAGGCAAATCTGGCGTAGCGGCGCAGGACCAATTCTTCTTGCCTGCACTCAGGAATCTGGATAGACTCTGGTAACTCGTTGGATACTCGGTTCACTGGGTACTATGCAAAGGCGACAGAATGCCCTTCGATGTCTTCATAAGCTACTCATCCCAGGATAAGATTGCTGCCGATGCAATATGTTCGATGCTGGAACGCAACGGCATCGGCTGCTGGATCGCCCCCAGGGACATTCTGCCCGGCCAAAGCTATGGCGGCGCCATTATCGAAGCCATCAGCAGCGCTCATGTAATGGTGCTGGTATTCTCGCGCAGCGCCAACGCTTCACCCCAGGTCGAGCGTGAAGTGGAAGCCGCCGTCCGCAAGGGGCTTCCAGTCCTTCCTGTACGGATCGAAGACGTCAAACCCAAGGAGTCGCTGGAGTTCTTCATCAGCGTTCAACACTGGCTGGACGCCTTTACGCCTCCAATGGAACCTCACCTGGTGAGGCTCGCCGCCGTAATCAAGCGGATTCTGCCACCGGCGTCAGCTCCAACACCTGCACAGGGGCCACCACCACAGGCGCCAATCCCCGCCCCCATTCCGATCCCAATCTCGCAGCCGCAAATAGTCGGGCAACCACCGCCACCGCCAAGGGGAGTCCTGTTCGTCACACTCGTCAATCCAAAAACGAGGCAGCGCGTGCAGATGAAGACCGGCTTCAGCGGATCTCTCTTTATCGGCTCAAGCTTTTTGGGGTTACCGCTCTTTGGCATCGTGTTCTTCTCGCGGAAACTCTACGGCCTGGGAACCGTTTATTTGTTTGGCTCGTTTATCTTCTACCAGCT
>Ga0302325_10006441_pt1 | contig 26387 bp, 22 predicted proteins | sample Palsa_T0_2_FD_201948 | JGI IMG/M metagenome (GOLD analysis project Ga0302325, IMG submission 201948) | Peat permafrost microbial communities from Stordalen Mire near Abisko, Sweden - Palsa_T0_2 | ecosystem: Environmental > Terrestrial > Soil > Palsa > Peat permafrost | place: Sweden: Abisko... | reverse complement strand
TGCGCCCCGGCGATCGCGGCCGTCTCGTCGATCGCGATTCGCACCGCGACGCGGTCGCGTAGCGCACGGGTGTCGGCCAGCCCGTGCACGGGTTCCTCGATCAGCTCGAGGCCGTATTTGTCGAGCGCCGCGATCATCCGCTCGGCCTGCGCGAAGGTCCAGGAGCCGTTGGCGTCCAGTCGCAGCGCCGTCTGGCTGCCGATCGCGCGGCGGACCGCCGCCACGCGTGCGATGTCCTCGTCGGTCCCGACCTTCAGCTTGACGCACGTGTAGCCGGCCGCGACAGCGTCGGCGGCCGCCCGCGCCGCGGCAGCCGCGGAAGCGGCGCCGATGCTGGCGTTGACGGCGATCACCCGCGCGGGCGTATCGCTCAGCAGCTCACAAACCGGGCGACCAGCGCGCTTGCCCGCCAGGTCCCACAGCGCCAGGTCGACCGCGGCGAGCGCCGCGGGAAGCTCGTCGATCTCGCGGCAGCGCTCCAGCAGCCGGCCTGCGGGGCGCTGCGGGGAGGCCTCGATCACCGGCCGGTAGGCCTCGAGCGTCGCGAGCGTGCGCTCGATCGAGACGCCGTCGTAGGACTGCAGCGGCGCCGCCTCACCGCGACCGATCAGCCCCTCCTCGTCGGTGAGAGTCAGCTCGATCAGCTCGCGCTCGCGCAGCACGCCGTGAGCGCTCTGGACCGGCTGGGCGAAACGCAGGACGACCCGATGGAGCGAGAGCTCCATCGCCCTAAGAAACCAACACGCCGGCGCAGAGCAGCAGGCAGAACAGCAGCGCGAGCTTTGCTGTCCGGGCGAGGGCCGAGTTGAGCGAGGGGCCGTCGGTGTGCGTGCGCACCGTCTGCACGACGCCGTAGGCGAGCGGCGTGCCCGCCGCCGTGAGCAGCAGCCAGGGTGACAGCGCGCCCGCGAACCAGGGCACCCACGAGCTGACGAAGGCGACCGCGACGATCGCTGCGAACAGCACGCGCGTGCGCTCGCGGCCGAGGCGGACGGCCAGCGTGCGCTTGCCCGCGCGGCGGTCGGTGTCGATGTCGCGCACGTTGTTGACGACGAGGATGCCCGCGATCAGCAGGCCGACGGGAACTGCGAGCACGAACGCCTCCCACGGGAGCCCGCGCCGCTGCACGAAGTAGGAGCCGGTGACCGCGACGATGCCGAAGAAGAGGAACACGAACACCTCGCCGAGGCCCTCGTAGCCGTACGGTCGCGGCCCGCCGGTGTAGAGCACGCCGGCGAGGATCGAGGCGGCGCCGACCGCCAGCAGCGCCCAGCCGGCGACGGCGATCAGGTAGATCCCGCAGAGCACGGCGGCGCCGAAGGTCAGGTAGGTCGCGATCAGGACCTGGCGCGGGGGCACGAGGCCGCCCGCGGTTACGCGGACGGGGCCGATGCGCTCGTCGGTGTCGGCGCCGCGGCGCGCGTCTGAATAGTCGTTGGAGAGGTTCGTGCCGATCTGGATCGCGAGCGCGCCGAGCAGGGCGGCGATGAAGGCGAGCGGATGAAAGGTGCCGTAGTGGATCGCGAGCGAGGTGCCGACCAGCACCGGCGCGACGGCGGCCGGCAGGGTCCGCGGCCGCGCCGCCATGAGCCAGATCCTCACGGGCGGCGGGGGAACTGCGAGAAGTCGGCCGGGCGCTTCTCCGCGTAAGCGCTGCGACCTTCGCGCGCCTCCTGCGAACCGTAGAACAGCAGGTTCGCGTCGTGCGCGAGCTGCTGAACCCCGGCGAGCCCGTCCTCGGCGGCGTTGAAGCTGGCCTTCAACAACCGCAGCGCGAATGGGGAGAGCGCAAGCATCTCGCGGCACCAGGCGACCGTCTCCGCCTCGAGACGCTCGAGCGGCACGACCGCGTTCACAAGGCCCCAGTCCAGCGCCTGGCGAGCGTCGTACTGGCGGCATAGGAACCAGATCTCCTTGGCGCGCTTCTGGCCGATCTGGGCGGCGAGCAGACTCGCGCCGTAACCACCGTCAAACGATCCCACGCGCGGGCCGGTCTGGCCGAAGCGGGCGTTGTCGGCCGCGATCGTCAGGTCGCACACGACGCTCAGCACGTGGCCGCCGCCGATCGCGTAGCCGGCGACCATCGCGACGACCGGCTTCGGTGTCCGGCGAATCTGCAGGTGCAGGTCGGTGACGTGGAAGCGCCCGACGCCGCCGGGCTCGGACTCATAGCCGGAGTCGCCGCGCACGCGCTGGTCGCCGCCGGAGCAGAACGCCTCGCCGCCGGCGCCGGTCAGCACGATCACCCCGACCGTCGTGTCCTCGCGTGCGCGTGTGAAGGCGTCGGACAGCTCGACCACGGTCTGGGGCCGGAATGCGTTGCGGACCTCGGGGCGATCGATCGTGATCTTCGCGATCCCGGGTTCGCGGGAGCGCTCGTAGCGGATGTCGGCGTAGTCGCCGTCGGCCACCCACTCGAGCGCCGCGGCGGCGCTCACTTCGTCAGGCACGACCGCAAGGCTAGCCTTTCGGGCATGCAGGTCGAGGCGTGGCTGACGCGGGCGGCCCAACGGGCGGGTGATCGCATCGCTGTGGAGACGCCCGATCGCTCGCTGACCTACCGCGAGCTCGACGCGCTGGCCAGCGCCGGCGCGCGAGAGCTCGGCGTCGCGCCGGGGAGTCGCGTCGCGATCGCGCTCGCCCCCGGGGCCGACTTCGTGATCGCTCTGCATGCGTGCCTGCGGGCGGGAGCGGTCGCCGCGCCGCTTGACCTGCGCGACCCGGCGGCTTCGGCGATGCCCGGGTGCGACGCGGTCATCGACGCGCCGTTGGCGTGCCGCGGGCCGGCGCTCGAGGGCGCCGTCCACGAGTTGTCCGCGACGGCGCTGATAGTGCGATCGTCGGGAACCGGCGGTCAGCCCAAGGAAGTGCCCCTGACCTACGGCAACTTTTTATGGAGCGCGATCGGCTCCGCCGTCGCGCTGGGGTCAGCTCCCGCTGAGCGGTGGCTCTGCACGCTGCCGCTCGTCCATGTCGGCGGGCTTTCGATCATCCTGCGCAGCGCGATCTACGGGACCACCGCCGTGGTGCACGAGCGCTTCGAGACGCAGCTCGCGCTCGAGGCGCTGATGACGCGCGAGATCACGATCGTGAGCGTCGTTGCGACGACGCTGCGCCGGCTCCTGGACGCCGGCCTCGCCGACCCGCCGGCGCTGCGCTGCGCGCTGGCCGGGGGCGGGCCGGTGCCGGCGGCGCTGCTCGAGCGCGCGCGGGGCGCCGGCGTCGCGGTCTGCCAGACCTACGGGCTGACCGAGGCCTGCTCTCAGGTCGCCACCCAGACACCCGGCGAGCGCGGTGTCGACTGTGGTCGCCCGCTGTTCTGCACGCGCGTGGCGCTCGGGCCCGACGGAGAGATCCTGGTCAGCGGGCCGACCGTCAGCCCGGCCGTGAGCGGCGGCGTGCTGGCGACGGGGGACCTCGGTGAGCTGGCCGCCGACGGAACGCTGCGCGTGAGCGGCCGGCGCGCGGACACGATCATCTCCGGCGGCGAGAACGTCTCCCCGAGCGAGGTCGAGGCGGTGCTCGAGGAGCACCCGGCGGTGCTCGAGGCCGGCGTGTACGGCGTCGCGGACGAGCGCTGGGGCGAGGAGGTGCGTGCGGTCGTGGTCGCCGGCCAGGCCGTCGGCGAGCAGGAGCTGCGCGCGCACTGCGCGCGGTCGCTGGCGGCGTTCAAGGTGCCCAAGGCGATCGCGTTCGCAGCGCGGCTGCCGCGAACGGCCTCCGGGAAGCTGGTGCGCGGGCGCCTCGCGGTTGACGAAGACCGGCCGAGGTCCTAAGGTCGGCACATGCGTGTGCGTGCCCCGTTTCTGGCGCTGCTGCTCGCCGGCGCGATCGCGATCTCGGCGCTGGCGTCCTCCGACGCGCGCCGGGTCGTCGGCGACTGCACGAAGTCCCAGGTGCGCCCGGCGACGATCGTGCTCGCCTGCGCTGACTTCAACCTCGAGCTGACCAAGCTCCACTGGAGCTCCTTCGGCACGTCGGACGCCTACGCCAGCGGGCAGTACTACGTCAACGACTGCACGCCGAACTGCGCCGCCGGCAAGTTCCATTCCTATCCGATCAAGCTGGAGGCTTCGGCGGCGAGCGTGTGCCCGGACCGCTACGACGATTACAGGCGGGCGACCGTCACCTTCACCGCCACGCGCCCGCCAGGCCAGAAGAGCGCTCACGAGGCGCTGTCGCTCTCGTGTCCGCTGCCGGGATAGCGGCCCGCGCCCCGGCCACGCGTGTGCTCGTCGCGGTTGCGGGCGCGGCGCTCCTGGCCGCGGCTCCGGCGCTGGGCGCCGCCGGCTCGCGTCGCGTGGTCGGCAACTGCGACCGCTCGCAGGTTCGCCCCGCGACGATCTGGATCTCCTGCAACAACCCGAGCTTCTCCTTCACGCGCCTGCGCTGGAGCTCCTTCGGTGGGCCGTCGGCGCGCGCCGCGGGCTTCATGCGGTTGGAGAGCTGCCCCTCCGCATGCAACGCCGGCAGCGTGCGTCGCTACCCTGTCGGACTCGTCTTCTCGAGTGCCGCGCGCTGTCCCGACGGCCACGACGACTACCGGACGGTCGCGGTGTCCTTCAGCACTTCGGCGCGCCCGCCCGGCAGCCCCGCGAAACCAACTCCACTGGCCCTCTTCTGTCCACTGACCGACTAGATCCCGCGCCCGGCGGGCGCGACCACGACGCCGAGCGTCGCGAGAGCCTCGAGCGCTGGGAGGCCGCGGCGCCCGGCTGGGCGCGCCAGCGCGACGCCTGGGGTGAGACGACCGCTGCGGTGACGGCGTGGATGCTCGGCGCGGCGGCGCTGGCACCCGGCCAGCGCGTGCTCGATCTGGCGGCCGGGCCTGGGGAGGTCGGGTTCCAGGCGGCGAAGCTGATCGAGCCCGGGGGCGAGCTGATCTGCAGCGACCAGTCCGAGGCGATGCTCGAGCTGGCGCGGGCCCGCGGCAGCGAGCTCGGCCTGACCAACGTGTCCTACCGCGTGCTCGGCGGCGAGTGGATCGACCTGCAGCTGGCGAGCGTCGACGTGGTGCTCTGTCGCTGGGGCTACATGCTGATGGTGGATCCCGCCGCCGCGCTGCGGGAGACCCGCCGCGTGCTGCGCAGCGGCGGCCGCGTCGCGCTGGCAGTGTGGGACGCGGCGCAGCGCAACCCGTGGCTCCAGATTCCGCTCGAGGTGCTGACAGAGCACGGCCTGCTGGCGCCGCCGGCGCCCGGAACCGCCGGGACCTTCGCGCTCGGCGACGCGAGCACCCTGCGCTCGCTGCTCGAGGAGGCCGGGTTCACCGAGATCACCGTCGAAGCGATCGACATCACCCGCGAAGCGCCCGAGTTCGACAGCTGGTGGGCGACTCACCTGGACCTGTCGGTGAGCACGCTCTCGGCGTTTGAGCAGGCCGACGAGGGGCAGACCGAAGCGATCGAATCGCAGCTGCGGGCCCGTCTGGGTCACTACACGGCGCCCGGCGGCGCGCTGGCGGTGCCGGGGCGCACGCTCGTGGCCGCCGCCGAGGCGTGAGCGCCGCCGCTGCGTCCCAACCGCTAGCCTGCCGCCCATGATCTATGACGACGACGCAGACCTGCGCAGGCTCGACGGCAAGACCGTCGCGATAATCGGCTACGGCTCCCAGGGGCACGCTCACGCGCTCAACCTCAAGGATTCCGGCGTCGAGGTCGTCGTGGGCCTGCGCGAGGGGTCGAGCTCGGTCGCGGCGGCGCAGGCGGCGGGGCTGGACGTGCTCGGCGTCACCGAGGCCGCGAGCCGCGGCGACATCGTGATGATCCTCGCGCCCGACGAGCTTCACCACCAGGTGTGGGAGGAGCAGGTCCGCGACGGTGTCGCCGAGGGCAACCTGCTCCTGTTCGGGCACGGCTTCTCGATCCACTACGGCGAGATCGTGCCGCCGGCGGGCGTCGATGTCGCACTCGTCGCGCCGAAGGGGCCGGGGCATCTCGTGCGCCGCGAGTTCGTCGAGGGCTCAGGTGTGCCCGGGCTGGTCGCCGTCCAGCAGGACGCCACCGGCAACGCGCGCGCGCTCGCGCTGGCCTACGCCAAGGGAATCGGATGCACGCGCGGCGGGGTGATCGAGACGACCTTCAAGGATGAGACCGAGACCGACCTGTTCGGTGAGCAGGCGGTGCTGTGCGGCGGTGCGTCGGCACTGGTCCAGGCCGGCTTCGAGACGCTCGTTGAGGCCGGCTACGACCCCGAGATGGCGTATTTCGAATGCCTACACGAGCTGAAGCTGATCGTCGATCTGATGTACGAGAAGGGACTCGCCGGCATGCGCTTCTCGATCTCCAACACCGCCGAGTACGGCGACTACACGCGCGGCACCCGTGTGATCACGCAGGAGACGCGTGCGCAGATGAAGCAGATCCTCGCCGAGATCCAGTCGGGCGAGTTCGCGCGCGAATGGATCGCCGAGAATCGCGCCGGCCAGGAGAACTTCAAGCGGATGCGGGCCGAGCAGGCGCACACCCAGGTCGAGGACGTCGGCAAGGAGCTGCGCTCGCACATGGGTTGGATCAAGCCGAGCTTCTGATGCTCGCCTACGTCTTCTGGCACCGCCCCGCCCCCGGGGTCGCGCCGGAGGCGTACGCGGCATCGATCGAGCGCTTCCATCACTCGCTCGCCGCGCGCCCGCCCGCGGGCTTCGTCCGGTCGGTCTGCCTGCGTGCCCCGGGGCCCAACTGGCTCGGCGCGGAGCCCGCGTTCGAGGATTGGTACGTGGTCGAGGACTTCGCAGCGCTCGGCGTGCTCAACGCCGCCGCGATCGGCCGCGGCCATCTCAGTGCGCACGATGCCCTCGCAGCCCACGCGGGTCCGGGCACCGGCAGCATCTACCGCCTGCTCGAGGGCGCGGCGACGCCGGCGCTCGCCCGTGTCGCGGTCTGGATCGAGAAGCCCCGGGGCGTCGAGGCGCCGATCCTGGCGGCGCTGCTGGGCGACGGCATGGACGGCGCCCACGCGGGCCTGTGGCAGCGTCAGCTCGCGCTCGGCCCGGCGCCCGAGTACTGCGTCCTCGCGGCAGAGGCTCCGAGCGGGGTCGCCCCGGCGCGGCTGGCGCGCGACTGGAGCGCGACCGTGACGATCCGTGAGCCGCTCTGAAGGTGCGCGCCGGCGGTCGATCCGCTGGCGGACCCTCTACAATTCAGCAGCCGTCGTAACTGGCGTTCTGGTGGGATGAACCTACGGGGAGCGACGGCGAGCACCGCCGCGCGCCTGGGCACCTCCGCACTTCCGACAGCGAGGATCTCCCCATGACGCCACCGACCGACACCCCGAAAGCCCCGCCGATCATGATTCCCGACAGCCTGCGCCCGCTCGACGGGCGTTTCGGCAGCGGGCCATCGCGGATCCGCCCCGAGCAGCTATCCGCGCTTGCGAGCGACGGTGGCGCGCTGCTTGGCACCTCCCATCGCCAGGCCCCGGTACGGGACCTTGTCGGACGCGTACGCGATGGCCTGCGCGAGCTCTTCTCGCTGCCCGAGTCCTACGCCGTCGCACTCGGCAACGGTGGCGCCACCGCGTTCTGGGACATCGCCGCCTTCGGGCTTGTCAACGAGCGCTCGCTGCACCTGGTCAACGGCGAGTTCTCGAGCAAGTTCGCGGCGGTGACCAGGCTGGCGCCGTTCCTGGCCGACCCGATCGTCGTCGCCGGCGAGCCCGGCACCGCGCCGGCTCCGGTCGGCTCGCCGGACGCCGACGTGCTCGCCTGGGCTCACAACGAGACCTCCACCGGCGTGAAGATCGATGTGCGTCGCCCGCTCGATGCGGGCGACGCGCTGGTCGTCATCGACGGGACCTCGGGTGCGGGCGGGCTACCGCTTGACCCGCTCGAGGTCGACGCCTACTACTTCGCGCCGCAGAAGAGCTTCGGTTCCGACGGCGGGCTCTGGCTGGCCCTGCTGAGTCCCGCCGCGGTCGAGCGCTGCGCCCAGATCGCCTCCAGCGGGCGCTTCATCCCGGCCTTTCTCTCGCTCGCGGACGCCCTCGAGAACTCCGCCAAGAACCAGACGGTCAACACGCCGGCGATCGCCACGCTCTACCTGATGGCCGAGCAGCTGGACTGGATGCTCGCCAACGGCGGGCTGGACTGGTGCGTCGCGCGCAGCGCCGAATCCTCCGGGCACATCTATGAATGGGCGGAGCACGGCGCCCTGAGCACCCCGTTCGTCGCCGACCCCGCCGCGCGCTCGGCGGTCGTGGCGACGATCGACTTCGACGATTCGCTCGATGCCGCCGCGGTCGCGGCAACGCTGCGCGCCAACGGGATCGTCGACATCGAGCCCTACCGCAAGCTCGGGCGAAACCAGCTGCGGATCGCCACCTACCCGGCGGTCGATCCCGACGACGTGCGAGCGCTGACGGCGTGCATCGACTACGTGCTGGAGCGTCTCGTATGAGCGCCCGGGTGCTGGTGCGCGAGGACGTGGGGGAGTCCGGTCTCGCGCTGCTGAGGGAGCACTTCGAGGTCGAGACGGGGTTCGACTGGTCGGTTGAGCAGCTCGCCGAGCGGATCGGCGAGTTCGACGCGATCCTGATCCGTTCGGCGACAACGCTGACTGCCGAGCTGATCGAGCGCGGCGAGCGGCTGAAGGTGATCGGGCGGGCAGGGGTTGGCGTCGACAACGTCGACGTGGACGCGGCGACCAGGCGCGGGATCGTGGTCGCCAACGCGCCGCAGTCCAACGTCGTGACCGCCGCCGAGCACACGATGGCGCTGCTGCTCGCGCTCGCGCGCAACATCCCTGCGGCCCACGCCTCGCTGACCGCCGGGCGCTGGGAGCGCTCGAAGTTCTCGGGCGTCGAGCTGTGCGACAAGCAGCTCGGGATCGTCGGCTTCGGCCGTATCGGGCAGCTCGTCGCCACGCGCGCACGCGGCTTCGGCATGCGGGTGATCGCCTTCGACCCGCTGGTCTCGGCTGAGCGCTACCGCGAACTGGGCGTCGAGAAGGCGGCGAGCGTCGACGACGTTTACGCGCGCGCCGACTTTCTCACAGTGCATCTGCCGGTCACCGACGAGACGCGCGGCATTATCGACGCCGCCGCGATCGCGAAGATGCGAGACGGCGTGCGGATCCTCAATGTCGCGCGCGGCAAGCTGATCGACGACGCTGCGCTGCAGGCCGGTCTGGACAGCGGCAAGGTCGCGGGTGCGGCGCTCGACGTCTTCCCGAGCGAGCCGATCACCGACTACCCCCTGTTCACGGGCTACGCCAACGTTGTTGTCACGCCGCACCTCGGCGCCTCGACGGCCGAGGCGACCGACCGGGCCGGCTTCCAGAGCGCCGAGCAGATCGTGCTCGCCTTGACCGGCGGCGCGGTCACGACGGCCGTCAACATCCCTTCCGTCGACGCCGAGGCGATGGAGGCGCTGGCGCCGTTCCTGCCGCTCGCGGAGCACCTCGGCCACCTCGCGATGGGCCTGGCGGAGGGCAGCTCGGTCGAGCGCATCGAGGCGGCGTTCCTCGGGCGGATCGCGGACCTCGACACGCGTCTGCTGACGCTCGCGGTGATCACCGGCGCGATGCGCGGGCGCACCGAGCAGGACGTCAACTACGTCAACGCCGCGTCGTTCGCGCAGGAACGCGGCATCGTGATCGAGGAAACCACGAGCCGCGAGGCCGAGGACTTCAACGAGCTGATCCGCGTCACGGTGGTGGCTGGCGGCGAACGGGTGGTGGTCGCGGGCACCGGTGTCGGCCCGGGCCACGTGCCCCATCTCGCGAAGGTCTGGGACCACCGTTTCATGGTCGAGCTGGAGCAGCACGTCTCGGTCTTCCGCTACCGCGACGTCCCCGGGATGATCGGCCACGTCGGGACCGTCTTCGGCCGCAACGGCATCAACATCTCCTCGGCGGCCGTGGGCCGCCAGGCCGACGGCCGCGATCGTGACGAGGGCGGGCTCGCGGCGATGGTCGTGACGACCCACGAGCCGGTGCCGGACGCCGTCGTGGCCGAGGTGCTCGCTGCAGCCGAGTTCGTCAGCGGGCGGAGCGTCACGCTGGGTTGAAACGCGAGGGGCCTTGACCGGGAGCATCGGGCCCGCCGCGCGCGGCGAGGCGGCCGCGTTCGCCCGTCGCGATCCGTTCTGGCCCGCGCAGCTGACGGTGCTCGCGGCGATCGGGCTCAGCCTCGATCTCCCGAGCTACCTGACGATCCGTGCGGTGTGGCTGATCCCGGCGATCGAGGGCTTGCTGCTCGTCGCGCTCGTCGCGCTGACACCGCGGATGGGGAGCGCCGACAGGAAGCGACGCGCATTGGCGCTGACGCTGATCGGGTTCGTCAGCGCCAGCAACCTGCTCAACCTGATCCTGCTGGTGCATCGTCTGCTGGACGGCCCGGCCACCCTCGGGCGTCCGCTGGTGCTGGCGGGTGTCGAGATCTGGATCACCAACATCCTGCTGTTCGCCGTCTGGTACTGGGAGCTCGACCGCGGCGGGCCGCTCGCACGCAGGCAGGAGGTGCTGCGGGCGCCGGACTTCCTGTTTCCGCAGATGACCGACGCCCATCTCGGCGGAATCGACTGGCGCGCGCGCTACGTCGATTACTTCTACACGTCCTTCACCAACGCCTCGGCGTTCAGCCCGACCGACACGATGCCCCTGTCTGCGATGGCGAAGATGCTCATGCTTGTCCAGTCGCTCGCGTCGCTGGTGACGATCGGGATGGTCGTCGCGCGCGCCGTGAACATCCTCAACTGAGCGCTGAGGCCTGTTCGTGGCACGCTCGCTGCAAGCGTGGCAGCGTCCCGCGCGTTTCACTAAGCTCTGTGCGAATGATGTTCCCGAAGTCTCTCCTGCTTCTCCTCCTCCCCCCTCGGGGGGAATAGCGCGTGGCGGCCGCGTAGCCGCAAACCCAGCCGAGAAGAAGCCGTAGGAGAAGCCCTAAAGGAACGAGGAGCATCATGGATTCGCCAGCTGACCGAGTACTGATCTTTGACACGACGCTGCGCGACGGCGAGCAGTCGCCCGGCATCTCGCTGAACGCCTCCGAGAAGCTCGAGATCGCCCACCAACTGGCGCGCCTGGGGGTCGACGTGATCGAGGCCGGCTTCCCGATCGCCTCGCCGGGCGATTTCGAAGCGGTCCAGGAGATCGCCCGCCAGGTGGAGGGACCGGTGATCGCGGGTCTCGCGCGGACGCATTTCGCCGACATCGAAGCGGCCGCAAACGCGGTCGCGGACGCCGAGCGCCCGCGGATTCACACCTTCATCTCAACCTCCGACATCCACATCGTCCATCAGCTGCAGTCCACCCGCGAGGACGTGCTCGGGCAGGCGCGGGCAGCGGTTGCGCACGCACGCGAGTTCGTGGCGGACGTCGAGTTCTCACCGATGGATGCGACGCGCTCCGAGCTCGAGTTCACCGCCGAGGTCGTGGCGGCAGCGATCGAGGAGGGGGCGACGACCATCAACATCCCCGACACCGTCGGCTACGCGATGCCGCACGAGTATGCCGCGTGGCTGGGGCGCCTTTATCAGCTGGTGCCGGCGCTCGCCGACGTCGTCCTGTCGGTTCACTGTCACGACGACCTCGGGCTGGCGGTCGCCAATTCCTTCGCCGGCGTGCGCGCTGGCGCGCGCCAGGTGGAGTGTGCGATCAACGGGATCGGCGAGCGCGCCGGCAACGCGTCGCTCGAGGAGATCGTGATGTTGCTCGCGACACGGGCCGACGACATCGGGCTGTACACCGCCATCAACACCCGCGAGATCGCGCGTACGAGCCGCCTCGTCTCGCGGCTGACGGGCTACGCCGTTCCGCCCAACAAGGCGATCGTCGGGCGCAATGCCTTCGCGCACGAGTCCGGCATCCACCAGGACGGCGTGCTGAAGGAGCGCACGACCTACGAGATCATGGAGGCCACGAGCGTGGGGCTGGCGACGAACTCGCTCGTGCTCGGCAAGCACTCGGGTCGCCATGCTCTGCGTCAGGCGCTCGAGAATCTCGGCATCGAGGTGCAGGGACAGGCGCTGAACACGGCCTTCAAGCGCTTCAAGGAGATCGCCGATCGCAAGAAGACCGTCAGCGCCATGGACCTCGAGGCGCTGGTCACCGACGAGCTGCGCGAGAACATCGCCGGGTACGGTCTGGAGAGCTATGAGCTCGCCGCCGGCAGCGACCGCGAGCCGCGCGCGAGCGTCGTCGTGCGCACTCCGGCGGGCGACAGCGTCGCGGGTGAGTGCAGCGGCGACGGCTCCGTCGACTCGGTGTTCGGCGCGATCAACGCCGCCACGGGCATCGACGCGCGGTTGCGCGAGTTTCGGATCGACGCCGTGACCGAGGGCCAGGACGCGCTCGGCGAGGTCTCCGTCGTCGTCACCCTCGGTGAGCGATCGGCGTCCGGCCAGGGCGTCGCGACCGACATCGTGGAGGCCGCGGCGCGTGCCTATCTGCGGGCGCTGACGACGCTCGCCCGGGGCGAGGAGACGGCTGCGTCGGCGGTTGATCTCGCGCCTGCGCCCTGAGTCGGCGCGGCGAGCACTGTCCGTGATAGCATACGAGCGTATGGCTTTGGCGACCTCCGACGACGTCTACGACCCAACCGCCGTCGGGCCGCGCGTGCGCGCCCTGCGCGAGGCGATGGGACTGTCGCTGCGCGAGCTCGCGCTGCGCTGCGGCGTCAGTTCGGCGATGCTCTCGCAGGTCGAGCGCGGCGAGACCAGCCCGACGCTGCACGTGGCCGCCCGGATCGCGTCCGGACTCGAACTGCGGCTCTCGCAGCTGCTGCGGCTTGACGAGAGTGGTTCGGTGACGATCGTGCGCGCCGGCGAGCGGCGTCTGCGCGGCAATCCGCGACGCGGCCACCGCGCCGAGGTCCTGACGCCGCCGATTCCCGGCCAGCGAGCCGAGCTGTCGGTGCACACGCTCGCGCCCGGCGCCGTCACCGGGGGCTCCGAGGATCCGCCAATGCATGAGCCGGGTAGCCGCGAGACGGCGCTTGTCGAGGCCGGCGAGGTGCTGCTGCTCTGCGACGGCCGGCCATACCCGCTGGCGGCGGGCGACTGTGTCACCTTCGACGCCGATCTACCACATCATTTCGAGAACCCCGGGCGCAGCGAGGCGCGGCTGCTCGCCGTCGTGTCGGCCGGCCTGCGGCGCAGCTGACGGGCTACCAGGAGAGCCAACATGCCACAGACACTGCTCGAGAAGATCTGGGACGCGCACGAGGTCGCGCCAGGCCTGCTCTACATCGACCTGCACCTGGTCCACGAGGTGACGAGTCCCCAGGCCTTCGAGGGCCTGCGGCTCGCTGGACGCGGCGTGCGCCGGCCCGATCGCACGCTGGCAACCGCCGACCACAACGTGCCGACCGACGGCACGCCCCGCGCCGCGGCGATCCTCGATGAGCTCTCGCGCGTCCAGGTTCAGACGCTCGAGCGCAACTGCGAGCAGTTCGCGATCCCGATCTACTCGGTCGGCTCGGACCGCCAGGGGATCGTGCACGTGATCGGCCCCGAGCTGGGAGTCACGCAGCCGGGTATGACGATCGTCTGCGGCGACTCGCACACGGCGACGCACGGCGCGTTCGGCGCGCTCGCGTTCGGTATCGGCACCAGCGAGGTCGAGCACGTCCTCGCGACCCAGTGCCTGGTTCAGACCAAGCCGCGTTGCATGCGGATCAGCTACGAAGGTCAGCGCGGCTTCGGCGTAACCGCCAAGGACCTGATTCTCGCCACGATCGGCCAGATCGGGGTCGACGGCGCCGTCGGTCACGTCGTCGAGTACTCCGGCGAGGCGATCAGCGAGCTCTCGATGGAGGGGCGGATGACGATCTGCAACATGACGATCGAGGGCGGCGGGCGCGCCGGCATGGTGGCGCCCGACGAGGTCACTTTCGAGTGGTTCGAGCGCGGCGCTCGACCGGGCGCGGCCTCGGGCGCGGCACTGGAGCGTGCGATCGAGGGTTGGCGGGATCTGCGCAGCGATGCCGGCGCGAGCTTCGACAGGGAGGTGGCCGTCGACGTGGCCGCGATTTCGCCCCAGGTGACATGGGGCACCAATCCGGGGATGGTGGTGGGCGTCGCCGATCGCGTGCCGTCCCCCGACGATTTCGCGGACTCCGGCGATCGCGACGCGGCGGAGCGGGCGCTCGAGTACATGGGGCTGGAGGCCGGCACGCCGATCGAGGAGATCTACCTCGACCGCGTGTTCATCGGCTCCTGCACCAACTCGCGGATCGGCGACCTTCGCGCCGCCGCGTCGGTGATCCGCGGGCGCCGCGTCGCCGAGCACGTCCACGCGATGGTCGTGCCGGGCTCGGCCCAGGTCAGCGCCCAGGCTCAGGCGGAAGGCCTCGACGAGACCTTCCGCGCCGCCGGCTTCGACTGGCGAAGCGCCGGCTGTTCGATGTGCCTGGGCATGAACCCCGACATCCTCGCGCCCGGCGAGCGCTGTGCCTCGACCTCGAACCGCAACTTCGAGGGTCGGCAGGGACGCGGCGGGCGCACCCATCTGGTGTCGCCGGAGATGGCGGCCGCGGCCGCGATCGAGGGCCGCTTCGTCGACATCCGCGACTGGAGCTGAGCCATGGAGCCAATCACCGTGATCGCCGGCGCGGTCAGCGATCTCGACCGCAGCGACGTCGACACCGACCAGATCATCCCGAAGCAGTTCCTCAAGCGGATCGAGCGGACCGGCTTTGGCGAGTTTCTCTTCTACGACTGGGCCAAGCAGCCGGGCTGGCATCTCGCGCGCAATCCGATCCTCACCAGCGGGCGCAACTTCGGCTGTGGATCATCGCGTGAGCATGCGCCGTGGGCGATCGAGGACTACGGGTTCCGAGCCGTCGTCGCGCCGAGTTTCGGCGACATCTTCTACAACAACTGCATGAAGATCGGCCTGCTCGCCGTCGTGCTGGGGGAGGCGGATGTGCGTGCGCTGGCCTCGGCGGGGGAGGGCGAGGTCGACCTCGAGGCACAGGAGGTCCGCTTCGGCGGTCGCAGCGTCCCGTTCGAGATCGACCCCGAGATCCGCCGCCGGCTGCTCGGCGGACTTGACGACATCGCGCTGACGCTCCAACAGCAGGACCGCATCGCGGCCTACGAAACCGACCGCGAACGTAGCGGGCCGGTCACGACGGCGCTCTGAGCGGCGCTCTCGCTCCAACGCGAAGTCAAGCGACATGGCGACGAGGACGATTCAGCAGGCCGCGGTCGCGGCCCATCACGCGGCGATCGAGGCCAAGCGGGTGACGTCTGGAGCGCGATCAAACGCGCTGCACTGACGCACGCTGCGTTCGAAGCCCCGGACGACGATCGCGCTGCGTGCGAGGGCGCACCGCAAATCCCGCTGCTACGGTGCCGTCGATGACGCTGATCGCGACCCTTCCCGGAGACGGGATCGGCCCGGAGGTGCTGGCCGCGGGCCTCGAGGTGCTGGCAGCCGTCGCTGAGGTGCAGATCGAGGAACACGTCTTCGGCGGGGCCTCGATCGACGCCAACGGCATCGCGCTGACCGATGACGTGCTCGCCGCCTGCCGCCGCGCCGACGCCGTGCTGCTCGGCGCCGTCGGGGGCCCGAAGTGGGACACGACCGACCCGCAGAAGCCGCGCCCCGAACAGGGCCTGCTCGGAGTGCGCAAGGGACTCGGCCTGTTCGCCAACCTGCGTCCCGTTCGCGCGATCGAGGCGCTCTACGACGCGAGCCCGCTGCGCGAGGAGCGCATCGCCGGCACCGACCTGATCGTCGTGCGCGAGCTGACCGGCGGGATCTACTTCGGAGCCAAGACGCGCACCGCGCTCGCGGCGAGCGATCTGTGCGAATACAGCGTGGTCGAGATCGAGCGCATCGCGCGGGTGGCGTTCGCTGCCGCGCGCAGCCATGTCACGAGCGTTGACAAGGCGAACGTGCTCGAGACCTCGCGGCTTTGGCGCGAGGTCGTGACACGCGTCCACGCCGAGGAGTTTCCGGGAGTCGAGCTGTCGCACCTACTCGTTGACAACGCTGCGATGGCGCTGGTCAGCGCCCCCAACTGCTTTGACGTGATCGTGACCGAGAACATGTTCGGCGACATCCTCAGCGACGAGGCGGCGATGATCACCGGCTCGATCGGAATGCTGCCGAGCGCATCGCTCGGGGACGGCGGCCCGGGCCTGTTCGAGCCCGTACACGGCTCGGCGCCCGACATCGCCGGCAAGGGGGTCGCCAACCCGCTGGCGATGTTCCTCTCGGTCGCGTTGTTGCTGCGACGCGGGCTGGGGTTGGAAGCGCAGGCCGGCGCGGTAGAATCCGCCGTCGATCGCGCGCTCGCGGACGGGCTGCGGACCCGCGATCTCGGCGGCTCGGCGACGACGGCGGAGGCCACGTCGGCCGTGCTCGCACACCTATAGCGAAGGGAAGCTGGGACGCTGTGATCGAAACGGAGGTCATCTGGCACAACGGCGAATTCGTCGCGTGGGCCGACGCCAAGGTTCACGTCCTCACCCATGGCCTGCACTACGGCACCGGTGTGTTCGAGGGGATCCGCTGCTACGAGACGGAGCACGGACCGGCGATCTTCCGCCACCGCGACCATCTGGACCGCCTGGAGCGCTCCGCGAAGCTCTACTACATGGAGCTTCCGTATTCGATCGAGCAACTGCGCGCTGCGACCCACGAGCTGGTGGTGCGAAACGCCCTGTCCTCCTGCTACATCCGCCCGATCGCCTATCGCGGCTACGGGCAGATGGGCCTGAACCCGCTCGATCTGCCGGTTGAAGTCTCGATCGCGCTGTGGCCCTGGGGCAGCTACCTGGGAGAGGAGGGCACGCGGAACGGGATTCGCGCGAAGGTCGCCTCGTGGGAGCGGATCAGTTCGCGTTCGCTGATCCCAGCGGCCAAGGCGACGGGCCAGTACCTCAACAGCGTGCTCGCCAAGATCGAGTCGGTCAAGGCGGGCTACGACGAGGCGATACTGCTCGACGCCCACGGTCACGTCTGCGAGGGGTCCGGCGAGAACGTCTACACGGTTCGCGACGGCGTGATCGTGACGCCGCCGCAAACGGCGTCGATCCTCGACGGAATCAACCGGCGCTCGGTCGTCCAGATCGCCCGCGACCTCGGCTACACGGTGGTCGAGCGCGACATCTCGCGGGCCGAGCTCTGCCTCGCCGACGAGGTGTTCCTGACCGGCACCGCGGCGGAGCTCGTGCCGGTCCGCGAGATCGACGACCATCTGATCGGCACCGGCGGCCCCGGCGAGGTCACGCGCGTGCTGCAGGATGCCTTCCAGGACGTGCTGTACGGCCGCAACGAGCGTTATCTCGAGTGGCTGGACGTGGTGGCCCTGCCGCCGGCTTCGGCCGTCGCGGGCGGGGCGGTTGGGGAGCGCGCGAGCGCATGAGCGCTTGCCTTTCGATGTTCGTGGTGCGAATTACGCGGGCGGCCGACTAGCGCACCCGCGCACGGCCGCTGCCCGCGCCCTCGCCCCGACACTTCGAAAGGAGCCACCGTTGAACGAGATCGAGCTATATGACGCCACGCTGCGTGACGGCATGCAGGGTGAGGGGATGTCGCTCTCCGCCGAGGAGAAGCTGCGCGTCGCCCACAAGCTGGACGAGCTGGGGATAGATCTGATCGAGGCGGGCTTTCCCGGCTCAAACCCCAAGGATCGCGAGCTGTTCGAGCTGATGGCGCACGAGCGCTTCGACCACGCCGTGCTGGCGGCGTTCGGGATGACGCGTCGTCGCGATGTCGACGCCTCGGCGGACCCGGCGCTGGTGGAGTTGGCCGAGTGCGTCGCTCCGGTCTGCACGCTGGTCGGCAAGACCTGGACGCTGCATCTGGAGAAGCTCGTCAAGGTGGACCGCGAGGAGAACCTGGCGATGATCGGCTCCTCGGTGGCTTTCCTGCGCGCTGCGGGCAAGCGCGTCGTCTACGACGCCGAGCACTTCTTCGACGGCTACCGCGCCGAGCCGGACTACGCGCTGCGGTGCATCCTCGCCGCGGCGCAGGCGGGTGCGGAGACCGTCACGCTCTGCGACACCAACGGTTCCTCGCTGCCCTCGCAGGTCACCTCCGCGACTGCGGCCGCGATCGCGGCGCTCGGGACCGGCGTGCGGGTCGGTATCCACTGCCACAACGACGCCGAGTGCGGCGTCGCCAACACACTGGCCGCGGTCGAGGTCGGCGCGCGCCAGGTGCAGGGCACGATGAACGGGTGCGGTGAGCGGACCGGCAACGCCAACCTTGTTTCGATCATCGCCAGCCTGCAGCTCAAGCTCGGTTTTCGCTGCCTGACCGACGAGCAGCTCGCGCGCCTGACCGAGACGGCGCATTTCGTCGATGAGATGCTGAACGTGACGCCGGACCCCAACCAGCCCTACGTTGGGCGCAACGCCTTCGCGCACAAGGGCGGCATGCATGTGGCCGGCGTCAGCGCCGACGCCAGCACGTTCGAGCACATCGACCCCTCGCGGGTCGGCAACCAGCGCGAGCTGCTCGTGTCGGAGCTGGCCGGTCGGGCCAGCGTCAGCGAGAAGGCCGCCGCGCTCGGGATCGAGATGGACGAGTCGACGACGAGGAAGGTGCTCGAGCGGATCAAGGACCTGGAGCATCGCGGCTACCAGTTCGAGGCTGCGGATGGCTCACTCGAGCTCCTGCTACGCCGTGAGACGGGGGGCTACACGCCGCTGTTTGCGCTCGAGTCCTGGCGCGTGATCGTCGAACAGCTCGCGGACGGCGAGGCACAGACGGAGGCGACGATCAAGATCTGGATCGACGGCGAGCGCCGCGTGCACACGGCGGAGGGCAACGGGCCCGTCAACGCGCTCGACGCCGCGCTGCGAGCGGCGATCGGCGAGGTTCACCCGCACCTGGCCGACATCGAGCTGGTCAACTTCAAGGTCCGCATCGTCGATGAGGACAAGGGGACCGGCGCGGTGACGCGCGTGCTGCTCGACTCCTCCGACGGCACCGAGGTGTGGGGATCGATCGGCGTGTCCGAGAACGTCGTCGCCGCGTCGTGGGAGGCGCTCGTGGACTCGCTCGAGCGCGGCATGCTGTCCGGGCCGCCGGCGTGAGCAATACCGAGATCCCGCTGGCGCGGCCGCTGCTCGGGGAGGAGGAGGAGCGAGCGGTGGTCGAGGTGCTGCGCTCCGGGCGACTTTCGCTCGGACCGTTGCTCGGCGAGTTCGAGCGGCGGTTCGCGGCCCGCATTGGCGCGCCCTACGCGAGCGCGGTCTCCAGCGGCACGGCAGGCCTGCACCTGGCGCTGCGCGCGGCCGGCGTCAGCGACGGTGACGAGGTGATCACCAGCCCGTTCTCCTTCGTGGCCTCGGCGAACGCGATCGTCTACGAGCGCGCCCGTCCCGTGTTCGTCGATATCGATCCGCGAACCCTGACGATCGACCCGGCCGCGGCGGCAGCCGCCGTCGGGCCGCGTACGAGCGCACTGCTGCCCGTGCACATCTTCGGCTGGCCGGCCGACATCGAGGCGCTCGAGGCGCTCGGTCTGCCGATCGTCGAGGATGCCTGCGAGGCACTCGGGGCGGTCCACTCCGACGGCGTCGCGGTCGGCGCGCGCGGGCACCCGGCGGTCTTCGCCTTCTACGCGAACAAGCAGCTGACGACCGGTGAGGGCGGCATGGTGACCCTCGCGCACGAGAGCGAGAAGGAGCGCATCGACAGCGAGCGCAACCAGGGCCGAGCGCCCGACATGGACTGGCTCGACCACGACCGGCTCGGATTCAATTACCGCCTCAGCGAGATCGCCTGCGCGATCGGCCTCGCTCAGCTCGACCGCCTCGATCGGATGCTCGCTGATCGCACTCGAGTCGCAGCAGCCTACGGCGAGGCGTTGGGCGAGATCGACGGTCTGGAGCTGCCCTGCCCCGACGAGGGCGGGTGCGTTCGCGGCTGGTTCGTCTACACCGTATCGCTGCCGCGCGGCGTTGACCGCGACGAAACGATCCGCGGCCTGCGGATGCGCGGCGTGCAGAGCAAGCCCTACCTGCCGGCGATCCACCTGATGAGCTATTACCGCGAGCGGTTCGGCCACCGGCCAGGCGAGTTTCCCGTCTGCGAGGACGTCGCGGAGCGCTCGCTCGCGCTGCCGTTTTACCCGCAGCTGACCGAGAGCGACATCGCGGCGGTTGCGCGGGCGCTGACCGCGGTGCTCGCGCGCGCATAGACTCAGCGACGGCGATGCCGCGCTTCTCCCAGCCCCAGGATCCGGACTTCCAGGCGATCAACGTCTCGCTTGACTTCGACTGGCGCCTGTGGCGTCACGACATCGCGCAGTCGCGCGCGCACGCGTCGATGCTCGCCACGGTCGGCGTGATCTCGGATGGCGAACGTGACGAGCTGCTGGCCGGCCTGGACGCCGTCGCCGCCGAGTTGGCGGACGGTACCTTCGTCTTCGGCCCCGACGACGAGGACATCCATATGGCGATCGAGCGCCGGCTTACCGAGCTCGTCGGTCGTGTCGGCGGCAAGCTCCACACCGCGCGCTCGCGCAACGACCAGGTGGCCACCGACGTCGTGTTGTTCGTGCGAGAAGCCTCGGCGGCATCGCGGGACGGGCTCGATGCCCTGATCGAGGTCCTGCTGGTGGCCGCCGAGCAGCACCTCGACTGGCCGATGCCGGGGTACACCCACCTCCAGCGCGCCCAGCCGGTCTATCTCGGGCACCACCTGCTCGCCTACGTCTGGATGTTCCTGCGTGACCGCGGTCGCTTTGAGGCGGTGAGCCGCGCGTGCTCCGTGCTGCCGCTCGGCGCCGGTGCGCTCGCGGGCGTGAACTTTGCGACCGACCGCTCCGCGGTCGCCGCAGAACTGGGCTTCGACGCTGTTGCGCCGAACTCGATCGACGCGGTCTCCAACCGCGACTTCGCGCTGGATTACCTCGCCGCCGCCGCGACGCTCGCGACCCACCTCTCGCGGCTGGGCGCCGAGCTCGTGCTGTGGAGCACCGAGGAGTTCGGCTTCTGCAGGCTCAGCGACGCCTGGAGCTCGGGCTCCTCGATCATGCCGCAGAAGAAGAACCCCGATGCCGCCGAACTGCTGCGCGCCAAGGCTCCGCGAATCGTTGGGCATCACGCCGCACTACACGGCGTTCTGCACGGCCTGCCGTTGACCTACAACAAGGACATGCAGGAGGACAAGGAACACCTTTTCGACACCGCCGACACGCTTGAGCTCACGCTTGCCGCGGCCCGCGGCATGCTGGGCACCGTCAGCTTCGACCGCGGGCGGCTGGCAGCGGCGGCCTCTGATGAGTTGATCGCCGCCGTCGACATCGCGGATCTGCTCGTGCGCGGCGGCCTGCCGTTTCGCGAGGCGCACGGCGTCGTCGCCGATCTGGTACGCGTGGCCGTCGAGGAGGGCAGGTCGGTGTCGAGCTTCGACGCCGAAGAGCTGGCGGCGATCGCACCGACCCTCGACCGCGAAGCCCTGGTCGCTCTGCTGCAGCAGAGCTCGTGGCTCGAGTCGAAGGTCTCGGTCGGCGGGACGGCGCTCGTGCGCCTGCGCGAGCAGCTCGCCGCGGCGCGCAGCGCGCTCGCCGCGGAGTGAGCGCTGGGCCCTACTCCTCTGAGGTATGTGATCTCGCGCGTGCGCTGATCGGAGGCGTCGTGCGGCACGGACAGACGGCTGGGGTGATCGTGGAGACCGAGGCCTACCACGAGTGCGAGCCGGCGTGCCACGCCTTCATCGGGCGCACGGCGCGCACGCTCACGCTGTTCGGGGCGCCGGGGCGCGCCTACGTCTATCGCTCCTACGGCGTGCACACGATGCTGAACGCGGTCGCCGAGCCCGAGGGCGTTGGCGCCGGCGTCCTGATCCGCGCGCTCGCGCCGTGCGACGGAATCGAGCTGATGGCGGCGCGCCGCGGCCGTGACCGGCTCGAGGACCTGTGCTCGGGCCCGGGCAAGCTGACCCAGGCGCTCGGCATCGAACTGGTGCACAACGGCTGCGATCTCGATTCCGGGCCGGTCACGATCTCGCTGCCGGCGACTCCGACGCCAGAGATCGTCGTCTCGCCCCGAATCGGCATCACCAAGGCGGTTGATCTGCCGTGGCGGTTCAGCGTTCGCGGCAGCCCCTTCGTCTCACGCGGCGCCGGCGCAGCGCTCCGTCGCTAGGCGCGGTGGTTTACCGCCGTGCGCCGCCGCGCTCGGTGGGTGGGGGCGTGGTTCCGGCGGGCGCGGGACACCGCGGCTCGGGTGGTCGCCGGCGGGCTTCTCCCGGGCGGCGCTCAGTTGGTTGGCGCGGTGGTCCCGCCGCCGGGCGCGGCGACGCCGCCGGTCGGTGTGGTCACCGGCGGGCTTCCGCCGGTTTGGCTCGTCGAGCCGCCGGTTGGCGTCGTCGATCCGCTCGTGGGGCTGCTCGCACCGCCGGCGGTGCTGGTCGAGCCCGAAGACGGGGTTGTCGATGTGCCGGCGGGCGAGGTCGTGCTGGGTGCCTTGCTGCCGCCGCCGCTGGTCACCGTGCCCGTAGCCGGCGTCGTGGCGCCCGTGGCGGACGTGCTGGTCGCCGCGGCCCCGGTTGCGCTCGTCGCCGACGTCGCTCCGGTGAGGGCGCCTGAGGCACCGGTTGGGCCGGTGCTCGAGCTCGGGATCGTCTTGTGCTGGTGCTCGGCCGCCAGCTCGGCCGCCTCGCGCTTGTACTGCGCAATCGCGTCGAGCACGTACGCCCGCCAGATCAGCGCCGGGTAGGTGCCGCCGTATACCGGCTTGCCGCCAAAGTCCTTGGCCATCGACTTGTCGCTGTTGGGGTAGCCGACCCAGACGGCCACGGTCATCGACGGCACCGATCCGCTGGCGGCGGTCGAGCCGACGAACCAGGCGTCGGCGTAGTTGGAGGTCGTGCCGGTCTTGCCCCACGCCGTGACGCCGGGGATCGCGGCCGCGGCGCCGGTGCCGATCGGGTTCAGGACGTCCTTCATCATCGCGATCTCCTCCTGGTCGTACTTGGGGGAGAAGACCTGCTCGGTGCGCGTCTCGTTGCGCGCGATGACCTTGTGGTTCTGCGTGATCAGCTCGACGCCGACCGGCCCCGGGCAGCTGTCGGCGGGCGGCGCTTTTCCCAGCCACTTCGGCATGTTGCCGCCGGCGCAGACGTCCGAGGACAGCGTGCCGTAGGTGAGCTGCCCGTCGTTGGCGATCGTCTCGTAGGCATGTGCCATGTCGAGCGGCGTGACGCCGATCTGGAGGCCGCCGATCACCATCGAGGGGTTGATCGAGATCGTCGTCGAGATGCCGAAGCTGTGGGCGAGGCTGGCGATGTTCGACTCGCCGTCCACCAGCAGCCCCAGGCGCGAGAAGACGGTGTTGTCCGACAGCTCGAGCGCCTCATAGAGGGGGATGTCCGCGTATTCGTAGCCGCCCTCGTCGTTGTGGATCGCGAAGTCGCCGAAGGGCACCGCCTGGGCCGTGTAGGTCCACGGCCCCGAATAGAACTCCGAGTCCGCGTTCTTGCCGTCGTTGAGCGCGACGGCGAGGTCGAAGACCTTGAACGCCGATCCGGGCTGGCGCTCCGCCTGCGTGGCGAGGTTGAACGCGTTCTGCGTGAAGTTGTAGCCGCCCACCATCGCCTTGACCTCGCCGGTCTCGTTGTCGATCGCGACGACCGCGGCCGCCGGACCGTCGTTTGCCTGCGGCAGGATCGTGCCGACGACCCTCTGAGCGTCGCTCTGCAGGTCGTAGTCGAGCGTCGTGTGGATCGTGTAGCCGTCGGAGAAGACGCTCTGCCCGCGGTACAGCGGCTGTCCCTTGTTCAGTGTCAGCTGGTTCTCGACCCACTGCACGAAGTAGCCGGCGCTCGGATCGACGTCCTCGGCCGAGGGCGACTGGATGTCGGCGGCGGGCGGCAGCGAGACCGTCAACGCCTGCTGGTACTCGGACGCCGTCAGGTACCCCTGCTGCCACATGTACTTGAGCACGGTGTCGCGGCGGTCGTAGACGGGCGTCACGTCGTCAAACATGTCGTTGCCGAGCGTCGTCGGAGCGTTGACGAGCCCGGCGAGCAGGGCCGCCTCGTCGGCGTCGAGGTAGGTCACGCAGAGGCTCGCCGGATCCTTCAGGTTGGGGAACTCCCCGCAGCCGTAGAGGTTCGAGGCCGGGTCGTTGCCGAAGTACGCGCGCGCCGCCGCCTCGATGCCGTGGGCGCCGTTGCCGAAGTAGGCGGTGTTCAGGTACTCGGCGAGGATCTTCTGCTTGGTCCACAGGTGGCTGAGCTGGAAGGCGAGCGCCGCCTCCTTGAGCTTCTCGAAGATCGTGCGGTGACCCTCTTGGCTCAGCGCGTTCTTGATGAACTGCTCGGTGATCGTCGAGGCCCCCTGGGTCCCGCTGCCGCTGTGGAAGACGTCGTCGATGAAGGCGCGCGCGATGCCGCGGATGTCCACGCCGGACTCGGTGTAGAAGCGCTTGTCCTCGATCGCCACGATCGCGTTGTCCATGACCAGTGGGATCACGCCCGGCGTCAGGAAGAACTGGTTGTGGTCGGTGAGGATCCCGAGCTGGTGATAGCCGGGCCCGGCCGCCAGGATCTCCGAATTGCGGCCGGTGCTGTAGGTGGCCTTGAGCCTTGCCGTCAACGGCCCCAACTGCGGCTCGAAGGCGAGCACGATGCCGAAGACGAACGAGATCAGCGCCAGGAAGCTGAGCGGCACGAGGATCGCGAGCAGCCGCAGCCAGCGGATGCGGTGCCTGCGCTTGCTGCGGCGGCGGAACAGGCCGCGCCTGGGATGCTCGACGGGCGAGAGCACCGAGGCGACGCGGTCGGCCGTGGCAGCGCTGGAGTATCCGGGTCGGTCGTCCTCAGTCATCTGCTCGGTGCCGTGAGGTGGGCCGGGCTTCCCTCGGAGGACGGCAGCTCACACGCCTCGGAGGTGGGGCGCGGCGGCAACCCGCCCCAGGAACCCCGCGCAGTCTAGCATTGCGCCGATGACGTCAACCGGCGCCGAGGAGCTCGCGCGCGGCGCCTTCGAGGTGCTGCCGGCCGGCGAGCTGGAGCGCAAGCTGGCCCTCGGGCGTCCGCTGCGTGTCAAGCTCGGCATCGACCCGACGGCGCCGGACATCCACCTCGGGCACACCGTCGTCCTGCACAAGCTGCGCGACTTCCAGGACGCCGGACATGTCGTCGTGCTGATCATCGGCGACTTCACCGCGCGCCTCGGCGATCCGAGCGGGCGATCCGAGCTGCGGCCGATGCTGAGCGTCGAGCAGATCGAGGCCAACGCGCGCACCTACCAGGAGCAGGCGTTCAGGGTGCTCGATTCCGATCCGCAGCGCCTGGAATTGCGGCGCAACAGCGACTGGCTGGACATGAGCATGGACCACCTCCTGGCGCTCGTGCGCACGACGACGGTCGGTCAGCTGCTCGAGCGCGACGACTTCGCCAAGCGTCGCGCGCGCGGCGAGCCGGTTTCGATGCTCGAGCTGCTCTATCCGCTGATGCAGGGCTACGACTCGGTCGCCGTGCAGGCCGACATCGAGCTCGGCGGGACCGACCAGACCTTCAACCTGCTGCTCGGCCGCGACATCCAGCGCGCCTATGGCCAGGCCGAGCAGGCGGTGCTGACGATGCCATTGCTGGTGGGCGTCGACGGCACGGAGAAGATGTCGAAGTCGCTGCGCAACCAGATCGGCGTGACCGACGAGCCGGCGGAGATCTACGGACGGACGATGTCGATCCCCGATAGCGCTCTGGCGCAGTGGTACCTGCTGCTGCTGGGGCGGCCCCTTCAGCCGGGCGCAGACCCCCTGGCGGCCAAGCGCGCGCTCGCCGGCGAGCTGACGGCGATCTACCACGGCCACGCGGCTGCTGAGCACGAAGCGCAGGAGTGGGACCGCGTGCAGCGCGGCGGTGGGCTGCCGAGCGAGATCGACGAGGCCGGCTTCGACGCGAGCGGAGGCACCGTGCACCTGCCAGCCGTGATCGCGGATGTGTTCGCGATGTCGCGCTCGGAGGCGCGCCGTCTGATCGAGCAGGGGGCCGTGTCGCTGGACGAGGCGGTCGTCGGCGGGGTGGATGCGTCCGCCGCGGATCTGGACGGCCGAATCCTGCGCGTCGGCAAGCGACGCTTCGTGCGGCTCGTGCGCAGGGGCGGCTGACACGGGCCATCGGCGGGCGCTATAGTTGGTCGTTCGTCCGGTGGGCGCTGATTGCGCCTGCCTCGCGTGCTGCGTTGGGAGACCCCCGACGGCGGATGGCGCGGCGGTCTTTGAAAACTCAACAGCATGCGCACCGAGAACGGCTTCGGCCGATCTGGTGTGCGTCCAGGTTCGACCCGCGGTCGACCGCGCTTTCGCGCGCCGGCCGCGGCACGAGTCAAGAATAGAAGTACCCCTGTCATGGTCGAGTGCCCATGTGTATAGGCCTCGAACCACCATGACAACTCTCTTCACGGAGAGTTTGATCCTGGCTCAGGACGAACGCTGGCGGCGTGCCTCATACATGCAAGTGGAGCGACGAACC
>Ga0302325_10006440_pt1 | contig 26393 bp, 19 predicted proteins | sample Palsa_T0_2_FD_201948 | JGI IMG/M metagenome (GOLD analysis project Ga0302325, IMG submission 201948) | Peat permafrost microbial communities from Stordalen Mire near Abisko, Sweden - Palsa_T0_2 | ecosystem: Environmental > Terrestrial > Soil > Palsa > Peat permafrost | place: Sweden: Abisko... | reverse complement strand
TTGAACCTGCGGCCCTTGCCATGATCATGGGCTCCAATGGATAAGCGCTCGGTTATTGCCGCAGCCACGCCATAATGCCGGGCGAGCAAGGCCACTTTCTTGGCAAGCATGGCCAACTCGTGGCGGCGTTTGTAGTTCAGTGCCTTTGAGCGCGGATCATCTGAAGCGAGCTTGGGCCGACGGTTGAGTCCGGGATACTCAAAAACACCCCAGGCGATGCATCGGCAGCCTTTCACGTCTTCCACAACCGTCCAGCCGATCCGATTTGGGTTCAAGTCGAGCGACAGGACCCTCCTTGGCTTCGAATGGGTCACGAGCTTGCACGACGGCCGGTCATTCCAACTGATGCGGACTTCGTCTTCGGTGATCGAAACCGAGAAGGGCGTGTCCCGGAGCGTCTCGCATCTCTCCTGCAGCGCAGCCAGTCTCTTGCGGTAGGAATGGCTTCGGCCCGAGAGTTTCAGCTTTAACTCGTAGTCCGTTTTATCCGGCCCATGGAAGACGAGCTGCTGGCTGGCCACATCGAGTGTCACCAAGTGGTTGCCGCCCTGCTTTCCAAAGCTCCGGGCATGACCCTCGATCATCAACGGCAAGAGACGCCTCACCTTCCATTCGCACTCCGTGATCTTGCCCTGGCTTCGCTCGATCAGCCTCCTCCTGCCTCCAAAAACCACCTTCCCATCCGGCCGCAGTTTATGGAGCGCCGTTGCCTTCGAAATACCCGAAAGCAGCAGCCACGTATGCATTCCCTGGCCGACCGGATGAGCCCTGAGCGCTCCATAAACCTGTCTAAGTGCCGTGCCGTCCGCGAGCCGGCAGTAGGCCATTCGGACTGCCCGGGACTGGCGTCGGCGCAGGTCCCCCAGGATCGCCTTGAAGCGGTCATCAGGGGCAACATACGACAGCTTGATCGTCCGGTGCATCGGAAATGTACACCGTTAAATGAGACATGTCGTAAAATGGCAAGTGAAATGGAACGTTTGTCAGGAAAATCTCACCCCATATCCTTAGCCAGCCCGGAAATACCTTCAGTCATGTGCAATAACTTATATCGCTCTGTTTAGTTCTTCGACGCTGGCTTTTGCGGCTGGGCGGCCGCCTGAAATTTCGCGAGCCTTGCCTGCAAGTCGGCCATTTGCGCCCTGGCGTCGGCCAGCTGCGCCTGGAATTGGACCGCGTCGGCCTTCGCCTTGTTGAGCTGGGTCTGGAGCACGGCCGTCTGGGCCTGGGCGACGTCCACTTCCCCTTGATGCTTGATCGAGGCAACCTTCGCCTCCTCCATCTTCGTCTCGAAGTCGGCGGCCTTTGCCAGGGCCTTGTCCAGCCGTGATTGGAGTTCGACGGAGGCAGCCTTGACCTTGTCCAGCTCGGCCTTGTTGAGGTCCGACTCGGCCTTGGCGTCATCCATTTGTTTCTGAAGAGCCGCCGATCCGGCCTTTGACTCATCCAGCTGCGACTGGAGCACGACGGCGTCGGCCTGGAGCTGATCCAGCCGGTTTTTCCGTTGCACGATGGTTGAGTTCCGGGCCCCCAGTTCGGTCCATAACACGATGACGACAAGGAGCAGGGCGGCGGAAAGCGCCCCGAGAGCGATCACGGCGGCGTAATTCTTCGGCGGGCTGGGAGGGGGGGCCGCGGCTTCGGCCGGCCTCGAGTCGCGAGCCTCGGCCTTGGGGGCCCTTGCGGCGGGGGCTGCAGGTTTAGCCGGATCGGGAGCGGGGTCGTCTGCCATGGTGCGCAAAAAGTACACCATATCCCACCCCGCCTATATGGGGTATTACCCTCGCATTTCGCGTGTCTTTTGAGGCAACCGTCGCCGTGCAGTTGCCTGCAACCCAGCCGGAATGTCTTTCGGTCTCTAACAGGGGCGGTATCGTTTTCGGCCATGGCGTCGCGGAAACCGCCCACAATTGCCTCGCCCCTGGCGCCTGCCCAGGCTCCCGGCGCCGATCTGCCGTGGCTCTTGGGCATCGCCATCCTAGCGGCCGGCACGGTCGCGATCTACAGCCGGACTTTTTCCGTCCCGCTGCTCCATGACGATCTCTTTTCGATCACGGAGAACCGAACGATCCGTCAGCTCTGGCCGATCTGGGCCGCCCTGCGGCCACCCAACGACGCCGGAGTTGGCGGGAGGCCCCTCCTGAATCTCTCCTTTGCCCTTAACTACTGGGCCGGCGGCACCGCCGTCTTCGGCTACCATCTGGTGAACCTGATCATCCACGTTCTCGCCAGCTTCACCCTGTTTGGCCTGGTCCGACACACCCTTGTCCGGCCGATCATGGCCATGCGCTTCGGACGGGCGGCCACGCCGTTGGCCCTTGCCGTGAGTGCCACCTGGGCCTTTCACCCGGTGCAGACCGAATCGGTGACGTACATATCGGAGCGGGCCGAATCCCTCATGGGGCTCCTCTACCTGCTGACGCTCTACTGCTTTGTCCGCGGGGAAGAGGCGGGCGAGAGAAACGTCCGCCGAATGTGGTTCTCGTTCTCGGTCGTGGCCTGCCTGGCCGGCGCCGCCACCAAGGAGGTGATCGTCACGGCGCCATTGATCGTGTTTCTCTATGATCGAACATTCGTTTCCGGCAGCTTCTCGGGTGCCTTGAGGCGAAACGGGGGGCTGTACGTCGCGCTGGTGCTCAGCTTGTTTCCCCTTGGCCACCGTGTGGCCGGCCTGTTCGGGGGACACCTCGTCTACGGCGTCGGATTCGGCGGGGGCGTAGCCTGGTGGGACTACGGATTGACCGAATGCCGCGTCATCCTGAAGTACATCCTCCTCGCATTCTGGCCGGCCCCGCTGGTTTTCGACTACGGGTGGTGCGTGCCGTGCCGCGTGTCCGAGGTTTGGCCCTATGCGCTGGTCCTGGGTTCGATGCTGGCGGCCACGGCCGTCACGCTGCGGCGATTGCCTGCCGTCGGGTTTGCCGCGGGCTGGTTCTTCCTGATCCTTGCACCGACATCCAGCATCGTTCCCCTGGTGGGACAATCGATGGCTGAAAACCGACTGTACCTGTCCCTGGCGGGCGTCGTCGCGCTGACCGTGCTCGGCGGCTTCTCCGTGGCTGGGCGCTCAAGCCTGCCGGTCTTTGCCATCGTGGCGGCCGCATTGGGCTTTGCCTCCTTCCAGCGCAACAATGACTACTCAAGCGAGCTGGCGATCTGGCGCGACACGGTGGTCAAGAATCCGGGAAACGCCCGGGCGCACGGGAACCTGGGCAAGGTCCTGGCCAGGATGCCGGGGCGCCTGGGGGACGCGGTCGCCCAATACGAGGAGGCTATGCGCCTCGACCCGAACGCCGAGGAGGTGCGCGTGAACCTCGGCAACATCTGGGCGAGGGTCCCGGGACACCTGGCGGACGCGATCGCGCTCTACGGGGAGGCGCTGCGGCTTAAGCCCGACGACGCCGAGCTGCACTATGACCTAGGCTGTGCGCTCGCCAGGGTTCCCGGACGCCTGGACGATTCGATTTCCGAGTATGGCGAGGCGCTCCGCCTGAGGCCCGACTTCGCGGCCGCGCGGTTCAACCTGGCCAACGCCTTGTCGCAAGTTCCGGGGCGGCTGAACGACGCGGTCACCCAATATGAGGAGGCGCTGCGCCTGAACCCCGATCTGGGGGAAGCCCACCTTGGCCTGGCGATCGCGCTGCTCGACCTGGGTGGGCGCTCCGCGGTGGCAAAGGCGCACCTTCGGGAGGTCCTGCGGCTGCAGCCCGGAAATGACGAAGCCCGGCGAATTCTCGACAGCATCCCGGCTTCCGCGCCGTGAGCAAGGCAGGCTCGACGGGGGCTGTTCTCGAGGATTGCATTGCCTGAATCCGGCTTCCCTAAAAAATCGCACCCATGGACAAGAAGCTCTTCGCGGTCTACCTGGGCGGCCGGGCGCCCAAGTGCAACACCGAGCTCCACGACGTCGTGTTCGTGGTCGGCGAGAGCATTGAGGCCACCTACGACGGCCTGATGGACAAATGGTTCGGCGACCCTCTGCGCGTCCACCTCGACTCCTGGATCGAGCTGCAGATCATCGACGGCCACCGGATCAGGCTCGGCGTCGCCTCGGCCCCCAGCGCGAAGAAACTGTATTTCATCAACCTCGGCGCGTACCTGCCGGGCCAATTCACCGAGCTCCATGCCAACGCCTTTGCGGTCGCCGCAAGCGAGAATGAGGTCAAGGTCCGCGCGAAACGGGAACTGCTGCGCGGAACCCAGTCGGTGCACACCGACGACCTGTTCGACATCGATGATTGCCTGGAGATCGCCGAGGTGGACAACTACCACGTGGAGCTTGAACCCACGACGGAGTCACAGCCGTTCACGCCCAACAACGGATATCACATCATTCCGCCGAAGGTCGTCGCTGCCTACGCGGCCCGGCGCAAGACAGCCGCGAGCTGAGGCCACGTCACGATGCATGTCGTCAAAGCCGTCACCGGCCTTTCCAAGGCCGACGCCTACCGCGAGTTGAACGGTCAATTGGCTGCGTTGTTCGCCGGGGAGCGCAACGGCCTGGCCAACGCCGCGAACATGGCCGCGCTTCTTTGCCAGGGCCTCGGGGACCTGAACTGGGCCGGGTTCTATTTCCTGCAGGGGGGCGAGCTCGTGCTCGGTCCCTTTCAGGGCAAGGTCGCTTGCGTGCGGATCGCGGTCGGCAGGGGGGTCTGCGGCACCGCGGCCCAGCGCAGGGAAACGGTCATCGTTCCGGACGTGAGCCTGTTTCCCGGGCATATCGCCTGCGATTGCGCATCGCGTTCCGAGATCGTGGTTCCGCTGGTCCACGAGGGGCGCCTCGTGGGCGTGATGGATCTCGACAGCCCGAATCTGGCGCGATTCGACGGCGATGACGCCACAGGCCTCAAAGCAGCGGTCGATCTTCTCCTCGGGTGCTCCGACATGGGCCGGCTTTCTGACTAGGGCAATGGCGCGTCAGCCGGCCGCCACCCCGTCGTTTCACGAGAAGGAGGCCGGATCCGGCCTCCGGCGGCATTCCCTACAACCTTTCCAGCTGCGGGACGTCATCCCGCCTAACGACACACGCATCAGCCTTGCCCGTCCCTTAACCCTGATGGTCATCTCCCGGCGCCCGGGAACCAGACAAGGCCCAAGCCCCAGCCTCAAAAATGAAAACGAAACTCTCACTGGCATTCGCCCTTCTCGTCGGAGCGCTCCTCGCCGGATGCGAATCCTCCGCCAAGCTTAACGATATCCATATCGGAATGAGCAAGGAGCAGGTTCAATCGATCCTTGGCACGCCCGACAGCACTAGCGCGCAGGCGAACGTGGAATACATGACCTATTATCTCACGGCCGATGCCGGCTACGGCCGCGACCAGCCGTATATGGTTCGCCTTGTCGCAGGCAAGGTCGAGTCGTTCGGCCGCTTCGCGCAGCTCTTCGATCTGTACAACCGGCCGGTCACGAACGCTCTCCCCGGCCAACCTGATTTCCCCCAATCCACTTTCAATCCGGCGAATCCGATGCTGATGGGGCCCGGGTCCGTGCGGCCCGACAGCCCGGGGGCGCCGACCGATCTGGCGTCGGAGCTGACGAGACTGAAGGCGCTCAAGGACCAGGGCGTCCTGACCGACGAGGAATTTCAAAAGGCCAAGGCAAAGCTGCTCGCGCAGCCCTGACACGCCACGGGAGCGCAGGTATCCCGCCAGCGCGGGACGACGCCTTTCCCAAGGCACGCGCTTGAAAACCAAGTCCAAACCCCCGGTCGTCTTCGCGCTGGCCCTCGGGCTGGCTCTTGCAGGATGCCAATCCCGCGCAACCCGGGAAAGCAACCCCGCTGGGAATTTCCCGGCGGCCCTCGACGGTCCATTTGGAGGTTATGCCTCCGCGAAGCTCAACGGTATCCGGATTGGCATGACCAGGGAGGAGGTGCAATCGGTCCTCGGTCCGCCGGATAGCAAGGCGGCACAGGCAAACGTGGAGTACATGATCTACTACCTGGACTCCGACCCCTACACGCGCGACCGGACCTACATGATCCGGATGCTCAACGGGAGGGTCGAGTCATTCGGACGCTTTGCGGAGCTCCTTGACCTGTACGGCCGGCCTGTGGCCAACCCGGTCCCTGGCCAGTCCAATTTCCCACAACCGGCATATTATCCGGCAAATCCCCGGCTGGCGGGCCCGCCCGTGGGCGGGGGCTACAGCCAGCGAAGCGCTGCCGATCTGGCAACCGAGCTGGCCAAGCTCAAGGCGCTCGAGGATCAGGGGGCCTTGACGCCGGGGGAGTTTGAGAAGGCCAAGGCAAAGCTGCTGTCGCAGCCTTGAGGGTCGGGAAGTCAAGGCGCGGGGTAGGCAACGCTATCCCGCCGGAGCGCAGAGCGGAAATTCCCGGAAGGCCTTGGGCCGAAATCCTCACCGCATCGAATCTTGCAAGTGACTGGGAGTCACTCGATAATGAGGCATGCGTTACCTCGCATTCTTGTTCCTGGCCGCATTGCTTCGAGCCGAGACCGTTGTTCCCGCCGCCGGTTACGTCCTGAAGCCGGCGCGCCTCTTCGACGGCGAATCCATGCACGACGGCTGGGCCGTTGTCGTGGTCGGCGACAAGATCGAATCGGCGGGGCCCGCGGGGGATATCAAGGCGCCGGCGGAGGCAAGGGTCATCGAGCTGCCGGGCATGACGCTGCTTCCCGGACTCATTGAGGCTCATTCGCACATCCTGCTCCATCCCTACACGGAAACCTCGTGGAACGACCAGGTGGCGCGCGAGCCGGAGTCCCTGCGGGTGGCCCGGGCCACCAATCACCTGAGGGCCACCCTGCTTGCCGGCTTCACCACCATTCGGGACCTGGGCAACGAGGGGGCGGGCTGGGCCGACGTCGGATTGAAGCAGGCGGTCGAGCGGGGAATCATCCCGGGCCCGCGAATGCTGATTGCGACCAAGGCCATAGTCGCGACCGGCGCCTATGGACCCAGGGGATTCTCCACGGAGTGGAACGTGCCGCAGGGCGGAGCCGAGGCGAGCGGGGTGCCCGACCTGATCAGGGAGACGCGCAACCAGATCGGCCACGGCGCCGACTGGATCAAGGTCTACGCCGACTACCGCTGGGGGCCTCACGGCGAGATGGAGCCGACCTTCTCGCTCGAGGAGCTCAAGGCGGTCGTCGAGACCGCGCGCAGCAGCGGGCGGCCGGTCGCGGCGCACGCCATGACGCCCGAGGGGATGCGCAGGGCGGTGCTTGCGGGCGTCGAGACCATCGAGCACGGCACGACCGGCACGCCCGAGGTCTTCCAGCTGATGAAGGAGCATGGCGTCGCGCTGATACCGACGCTCGCGGCGACCGGCGGATTTCCGGGCGCGAAGGAAGCCTTTCACGCGGCTATGGCGGCCGGCGTGACGATCGGAAGCGGCAGCGACGTGGGCGTCTTCGCCCACGGCAACAACGCGCTCGAGCTGGACGCGATGGTGCAGTTCGGCATGCCGGCGCTCGATGCCCTGCGCGCCGCGACGTCGGTCGACGCCCGCATTCTTCACCTGCAGGACAAGATCGGCCGGATAGCGCCCGGTCTCCTTGCCGACCTGGTCGCCGTGGAGGGAAATCCGGCGAATGAAATCAGCAAGCTCCACGCTGTGAGGCTGGTCATGAAGGACGGGGTGCTCTACCGCGAGCCATGAAACGCGTGCGGGGAGGGGCCCGGCGCCTGGACCTTCGGCGGGAGGGGGCTGGACGCCCGTGGCGGCCACAAACGTTCATTTCGGTTTGCCTCTGTGGCGCCTCCCACATCCTTTTCGACCGGACACCGTCTTGCTCTCCTAGGACGGGAATCGGCCGGTCCCCCCTTCATCCATGAAAATATTCCCCGTAGCGCAGGGCGCCGTCGCCCTTGCCATCACCTCCTTCCTGCTCGCCCCGGCTCCAGCCCGCGCCGCCGAAGCCCTGACCGGCGTCACCGCCGTGGCCTCAAGGGCGAGCAGCGACTACATCCGCGTGAAACTCGCCGACGGCTCCTACCAGCCTGAATTCTACTCCCTTGGGAAGGGCGGCAAATGGGGCGGCAACATAAGCGACGCCACGGTGGACAAGCTGCAATTCCTGGACGTGGCGCATGTCGTCGCGGGGCCGCTGGCTGACCAGAATTTTGTCCCGGCAACGGATCCGGCCAAGACAAAGCTCCTCATCATGGTCTACTGGGGAACAACCCAGGTCCCGGGGCCGAGCTCCGACTCGATGGCCTACGACCAGTTGAGCGCGGCGCAGGCCAATCTCGCCTCCTTCAACGGCCCTTCCGTGGCCCCCTCGGGAAACACGCCGAAGGGCGGCAACACCGGGGTGACGTCCGATGCCGCGGAGTCGGCAATGTCGGGCGCGATGGCGATGCTCAGCGTGGAGAACGAGCAGCGCGACCGGCTCGATTTCAAGAACGCCCAGATGCTGGGGTATGACTCCGAGGGCGTGATCGGCACCGATTACGGAAACAACCTCAAGGGGACCGCGTTTGCCGCGAAGCGGGACACCCTGGTCGCGGAGATCGAGGAGAACCGGTACTTCGTGGTCCTGATGGCCTATGACTTCCAGCTCCTGTGGAAGCAGAAGAAGCACAAGCTCCTCTGGGAAACGCGCTTCAGCATCAGCGAGCGCCATAATGAGTTCGACAAGGCCTTGCCGGCGATGGCGCAGTATGCATCGCGGTATTTCGGGCAGGACACTCACGGGCTCTTGAGGGCGCAGGTCCTCGAGGGGCACGTCGATGTCGGCGAGGTGAAGTCCCTCGGCGAGGTCGCGCCTCCCCAGAAATAAGGTGATTCCCCAGTCCGTCGTCCCCTGATGGAGTCTCGAGCCTCCCGCAGCTCGGCTCGAACGAGCGGGTGCCAAACCCCCCCGGCAGCCCGCTTTCATCCCCAGCCCTCACCATGAATAAACCGACGCTCGTCGCCTGCCTTCTCGTTGCCTGTGTCCCGGCGCTATCGTTGGGCCAGGAGAAGCCGCTGCTCCTGCAGGGCCCGTCCCTCAGCTCCAGGGAAATCGCCTTCTCCTACGGGGACGACATCTGGGTCGTCGGCCGCGAGGGCGGCGAAGCCCGCCGGCTCATAGCGTCGGGCGGGATCAACACCGGCCCGGTCTTCTCGCCCGACGGGACGATGGTTGCCTACACGGGCAATCTGGATGACAACACCGACGTCTACGTCGTGCCCTCGGCGGGAGGCGAGCCGCGCCGCCTGACCTACCAGCCCGCGCCCGATGTCGCCCTGGCCTGGACGCCGGACGGAAAGAGCATTCTGTACCGGTCGTCGGGCCAGAGCAATTCCCCGCGCTATGAGCGGCTTTTCACGGTGCCCGTCGTTGGCGGATTCCCCGCAGCTGTGCCCCTGCCGATGGGTGTGCAGGGCTCGTATTCACCGGACGGGAGCCGCCTGGCCTATGTCCCGCTGTGGAACCGGCGGCTCGGGGCGGTCGACGCCTATATCGCAATCAAGCGCTATCGCGGCGGGATGGCCGCGCCGATCTGGATAGCCGACCTCTCCGACTCGAGTGTCACGCCCATCCCGCGCAACGGCTCCAACGACACCAATCCGATGTGGGTGGGCGACAAGGTCTATTTCCTTTCCGACCGCAACGGGCCCGTGACTCTCTTCAGCTACGAACCCAAGGGCGGGGCGGTCAAGGAATTGGTCCATAATGACGGCTCCGACATCAAGTCGGCCTCGGCCGGTCCCGGCGCGATCGTCTATGCCAAGCTGGGCTCCCTTCATCTCTACGACCTGAGGACGGGCCAGTCGAGCGCGGTCCATGTCACGGTTTCGGATGACATGCCCGAGCTCAGGCCGCGCTTTGAGAAGATTCTGCCCGAGGCCATCATCTACGGCGGGATCTCGCCGACGGGAGCGCGGGCCGTGCTGGAAGCGCATGGCGAGATCTTCACGGTCCCGGCGGAGAAAGGGGATGTCCGCAACATCACCCACAGCCCGGCGGTGGCCGACCGCGACCCATCATGGTCGCCCGATGGCAAGTCGATCGCCTATTTCTCGGACGAGTCCGGGGAATATGCGCTCCACGTCAGCGACCAGTCCGGGGTGGGCAAGGTCCGCGCCATAGACCTTGGCGTCCCTCCCTCGTTCTTTTACCGGCCCACGTGGTCCCCCGACAGCAAGAAGATCGCCTACAGCGACAAGCGCCTGAACCTCTGGTACGTCGACCTCGAGCACCCGACGCCGGTCAAGGTGGACACGGACCGATTCGATGGGACGCAGTTCTCCGTCACCTGGTCGCCCGACAGCCGGTGGCTGACGTACACGAAGGTGCTCGAGAACCGGCTGCACGCCGTTTTCGTCTACTCGCTGCAGACGGCGCTTGCGACGCAGCTCACCGACGGCATGAGCGACGCGACGCTTCCGAGCTTCGACAAGAACGGCAAGCAACTGTATTTCGCGGCCAGCACCGACTCCGGCCCCACAGCCACGGGCCTCGACATGACCAGCGACGGGCGAACGGTCACCCGGAACGTCTATGTCGCCGTGCTGCGCAGGGACCTGCCCTCTCCGCTGGCGCCCGAGAGCGACGAGGAAAAGGGGGACAAGGCGGACGCGCCCAAGGCACCGAAGGCCCCGGACGACGAGGCCGACAAGCCCGAGGACAAGGCGGACAAGCCCGACGAGGCGGCCGCGGAACCGGCCAAGGACGCGGCGGCCGACAAGGACAAGGACGAGGCGGTGCCGGCCAAGCCGAAGAAGAAGGAACCGCCGAAGGTGGAGATCGACTTTGAGAACATCGGCCAGCGCATCCTCGCCGTCCCCATCCCGGCGGTTGACATCGTTGAGCTGGCGGCCGGAAAGGAGGGGGTCCTGCATGTCGTTTTCGTCGACAAACCGGCCCGCGGACGGGACCCGAGGACCATGATAGTCCAGCGCTTCGAGTTCAAGACGCGCAAGGCCGAGAAGCTCCTCGAGGGCGTCACGCGCTTCGCCCTTTCCGCAAATGGCGAGAAAATGCTCTATGAGCACGACAAGAAGCTGTTCATCGTGCCGGCCGGCAAGGCCCCCAAGCCGGGCGACGGCGCGCTCAAGCTCGACGGGATGGAGGCGTACGTCGAGCCGCGCGCGGAATGGCGCCAGATATACAACGAGATATGGCGGATCGAGCGGGATTTCTTCTACGACCCGCACTACCACGGGCTCGACATCGCCGCTGCCGAGAAGGCCTACGAGCCCTACCTCGAGGGCGTCGCCAGCCGGTCCGACCTGAACTACCTCTTCGGGGACATGCTCGGCAACTTCAACGTGCTGCACATGTTCGTGGGCGGTGGCACCCATCCCCGGTCGGAACCGGTCCATGTGGGGCTGCTGGGCGCGGACTATGCGGTGGACAATGATCGCTACCGCTTCGCCCGCGTCTTTGACGGCGAGAACTGGAACCCGGACCTGCATGCCCCGCTCACCCAGCCCGGCGTGAACGTCAAGGCCGGCGAATACCTGCTGGCGGTCAACGGCCGTCCGCTGCACGCCTCGGAGGACCTCTACAGCTTTTTCCAGGAGACGGCGGGCAGGCAGACGGTGCTGAAGGTCGGCCCGAACCCCGATGAGAGCGCCTCCCGCGACGTGACGGTGGTCCCGCTCGACACCGAGTCGGGCATCCGCCATCTCGCTTGGATCGAGGGGAACCGCCGCAAGGTCGATCAGCTGAGCGGCGGCCTGCTGGGCTACGTCTACCTCCCCGACACGGGGCAGAGCGGATTCACCAACTTCAACCGGTATTTCTTCGCGCAGGTCGGCAAGGAGGGCCTTGTCGTCGACGAGCGCTTCAATTCCGGCGGCCAGCTGGCCGACTATGTCATCGATCATCTGCGCCGTCCGCTCATGAACTTCGCCGTGACCCGCGAGGGGGAGGTACAGGCGAGCCCCGGCGAGGCGATCTTCGGGCCGAAGGCCATGATCATAAATGAATTCGCGGGCTCCGGCGGCGACGCGATGCCGTGGTATTTCCGGAAGGCGAAGATCGGGCCGCTGATCGGGGAGCGGACCTGGGGCGGCCTGGTCGGAATTGGCGGCTATCCGAGCCTCATCGACGGGGGCACCGTCACGGCACCCCGGATAGCGATCTACGGCCTCGAGGGCCAGTGGGAGGTCGAGAATCACGGGATTGCTCCCGACATCGAGGTCGGCCTCGACCCCAAGCTCGTCCGCGAGGGTCACGATCCGCAGCTGGAGAAGGCGGTCGAGGTCGTCCTGCAGGCGCTCAAGGATCATCCGCCGCCCGTCTACGCGAAGCCCCCCTATCCGGATTATCATCCCGGGCTTCCGACGACCCCCTAGCGCGCCTGCCTACTGCGAGGCGCGGATCATTTCCAGAATCCTGAGCGCGGAAGGGTCCCCCGGCCGCAGCTGCAGGACCTTTTCATATTCGGCAACGGCCTCGTCCCTTCGCCCGCTCTGCAGGAGGGCGGCGCCGCGGGCAAAGTGCGCCTGGGCAAAATCCGGCTGCATCCGGATGGCCGCCTCGATCCGCGCCAGCCCCTCCTGGGTCCTCCCGGTCCGGCAGAGAATCATTCCCAGGTTGTTGCTGGCCTCGGCAAGGTCGTGCTGGATCCGCAGGGCCTCCTCATAGTGCCCGATCGCCTCGGGAATCCGGCGGCTCTGCACCAGGGCGTTGGCCAAGTAAAAGTGCGCGTCGGCATAGTTTGGATTCAGGCGGAGCGCCTCCTCGTACTGGGCGATCGCCTCGTCCAGCCTGCCGGGCACCGTCGACAGGGCATTCCCCAGGTTGGTGTGTGCCTCGGCGATATCGGGCTTCAGGCGCAGCGCCTCCCCATACTCGGCGACCGCATCATCGATCCTCCCGGGAATCTTCGAAAGGGCCAGCCCCAGGTTGTTGTGCGCCATCCAGGAGCCGGGATTGCGCGCGAGGGTTGTGCGGTAGAGCGTTTGGTTGTCGTGGAACATCCCGCAATGGGACCACGTGAGCGCGCCGAGAAGGAGGGCGAGCGCCGCCACGAGCCCCAGGCCCGCGCGCGGCGCCGCGCGAACACCCACGGCCAAGCCCGCGGCAGCGAGCGCCAGCGGACCGAGATCGGGCAGGTACTGCCAGTGGTCCCATACCCACGAATAGCGCGCCCCGTAGAGGTTGACGAACCCCAGCGCGGGAAAAAGCGATCCCACGAAAAACAGAAAGGCGGCGAACGGCCCTCGTGTGCGCCCCCGGAGGGCCCAAAGCGCGGCGCCGGTCGCGAGCACGCCGAGCGGGAAGAGCCATTGCCACCCCACCGATGCATCCACCGTCCAGCGCGGATAGATGAAGTTGAGGCCGAACGGCCACGCGAGACTTCCGGCGTAGAACCAGACGGCCCTGCCGGCTACAAGCGCGCGGGCGACCGGCGGCAGGCTGAAATCCGCGCCCTGCGCGCCGACGTAGGCCTGCTCGACCCAGCTGCTGAAAAGACCCGAAACGGCGCCCACCGCGAGCCACGGCAGCAGCGGCAGGATGTCGCGCCGCCAGTCGAGCCGTCCGCGTTTCCACCAGAATGCCACCATCAAGGCCGCCGGGAGCGTCGCCGTGACGGTCTTGCAAAGCAGCGAGCAGACGAACAGTGCCAGCGCCGCGGCATACGCCCCAGCCCGCCGCGTGCGGTCGAACCGGAGGTATACGAGGGATGCGGCGAGGTAGAAGGCGAGTGACAGGGTGTTTTTCTGCTCCGCGATCCACGCGACCGACTCGACATGGACGGGGTGCAGCGCGAACAGCAGCGCCGCAATCCATCCGGCTCCCGCATAGGAGCCCGGCGGTGCGGCCGCTCCGGCAGCCGGGGTCCTCCCGGCTCGGTCGGCTGCGCCGGCCGGCTGCGGGCTTTCGGCGGCGAACAGCCGGCGCAGGACCAGCGCGAACAGGACCGCCGAGCCGGCGTGCAGCAGGAGGGTGACGACATGGTAGCCAAGCGGGTCGTCCTCCCAGAGACGGTGCTGCACCCAGAATGCGCTGTGAAGAAGCGGGTAGTATTGCTGGGTCGCCCCCGGCTCGGTCCAGATGCGGGCCAGGCCCCCAAGCGAGCGCAAGGCCGGGGCGGTCACGTAGTCGCTGTCATTCCAGATCAGGGCCCCCGTGAGCGCCGGCAGGTAGGCGAGGATGGTCGCGCAAACCACCAGCGTCGCGGGCCCGATGCTGCCGGCGACGGTTGACGAAGGCTTTGCCGTCGCGGAGGGGGGCACATTCACCACGGGGAAAGACGAGCAAATCTTGCGGCGCCCCGCAACCGCCGTATCGGGAGCGCCAGCCCAGACGCCATGGGCGCGTCCGATGGCGGGAGGCGGATCGGAACTTGCGGGATATGCGGCTGCGCATTCCCGCGGGAGCCGATCGGGATGGGGAAGCCGCAAAAACAAGAACGCCGCCGACCGAAGGTCAGGCGGCATTCGGGAATCTGCGACCCGCGGTCAGGTGTTCTTGTGATACAACAGAGGGGAGGACGAATCCGTATCCACCTTGACGTAGGCGTTAAAGGCACCGCCCTTGGGGTTCTTTCTCGACTTGAGGTCCTTGAACTTGACGGAGGATTTTGCCGCAGCTTTCTTTCTTGAGGAGGCCATTTTGATTTCGTTTTTTGACGTTTTGGTTTGGGCTCCCTCTTTCCGAACAGAGACCGGTTGATGCCAAGACCCATTCAGCGGGGAGCTTCGATTGGGCTATTCTCTCATGCTGTGCCTTCGGGCGGTCAATCTTTTTGGCCAATCATTTGTGGGTTTCGTAAGACATTGAACACAAAATATTAACGGACATGTTTTATCGGTTTTTCGTTGAGGGAGCGGCCGCGCGGCCGTGCTGAAATTCACCCTTCCGCGTTGAAGTGGATCCGCGTGGCGCCTCGGGCGATCCGAAGCGATTCCTTGTCCGGCCCACTTGCGCCGGTCCAGCGGCTGCATAACGGTCCAGCATGCCCAATTCGCAAAACAAGAGCACCAGGGTCGCGGTCGTCACCGGTTCGAGTCGTGGCCTGGGCGCAGCCACCGTCAAACGCCTGGCGAGGGACGGCTTTTTCGTGGTCATCAATTACGTCAGGTCCAAGAAGGACGGCGAGGAGGTGTTGCGGGAGGTCGAGCGGGCAGGCGGAAGAGGCGTGCTCATCCAGGGCGATGTCAGCGGCCTGGGCGGCATCGGATCGTTTTTCGAGCAGGTTGACGCGGCCTTGAAGAGCAGCGGCCTTCCGGCGTCGATCGACGTGCTGGTCGCGAATGCCGGGATTCTTATCTCGAAGCCGTTCGCCGAGACCACGGAGGACGACTTTGATTCCCTCTTCGACACCAATGTTAAGGGTGTCTTTTTCCTGGTCCAGAAGGCGCTTCCGCGCCTGCGGGACAACGGACGCATCGTGACGCTGAGCTCGGGACTCAGCCGCTTTGCGAATCCGATGTTCACCGCATATTCCGCGACGAAGGGCGCCATCGACGTCATGACCCGCGTCCTCGCACAGGAGCTGGGAGCCCGGGGAATAACGGTGAACGCAATCGCGCCCGGCGCGGTCGACACGGACATGAACGCGAGCTGGCTTCGCTCCGAGGACGGCCGAGCGATGCTGATGTCGCGCCAGGCGCTGAAGCATATCGCGGTGCCCCCGGACATTGCGGACGCCATCGCGTTCCTCGCCGGCCCCGACAGCCGGTGGATCACCGGTCAGCGGATCGAGGCGAGCGGAGGATCGTCGCTCTGAGCGCCGTCCAAACCGGAGCGCATCGTTTTCATCGCCGCTCCGACCGGGAACCATGGGCGTGGCTCTGAAACGGTGTCCCTGGCCGAGGAAGCCGCTTGACGTCGCCTATCACGACCACGAATGGGGAGTGCCGCTGCGCGACGATCGGGCTCTCTTCGAGCTGCTGATCCTCGAAGGCGCACAGGCGGGCCTGAGCTGGTCCATCGTGCTTGCGAAGCGTGAGAACTACCGTCGGGCATTCGACGATTTTGATCCGGAGAAGATCGCGGCTTACGATGCCAGGAAGGTCCGGAGGCTCCTGGCGGACAGCGGCATCGTGCGCAACCGCCTGAAGATTGAGGCCGCCATCGCCAACGCCCGCGCCTTCCTGAAGGCGCGGCGCGACCCCGGCGGCTTCGGCCCTCATCTGTGGTCCTTTGTCGGGGGAAGGCAGCGGATCAATCACAGGCGTTCGATGAGGGACATCCCGCCCCGAACCGCCCAATCGGATGCCATGAGCCGCGACCTGAAGGCGCGTGGATTCAAGTTCGTCGGCACGACAATCTGCTACGCCCTCATGCAGGCTGCGGGAATGGTGAACGACCATCTCGTATCATGCCCTCGTCATGCCGCGTGCGTGCCTGCCGGCCCGGCATCGACTCTGGCGGCCGCGGGAGCCTTTCCTGGGGAAATCGAAGCCAAGTACGCGCAAGAATAGGCGGGGCGATACCCCCGGGTGAGGGGCAGCCTGTCGCTGCCGTTAACCGACCACGATCGTCTGGCCTGCGAAGGTCACCCTGTCGCCCACCACCAGCTTCCTCCGCTTGCGGGTTTCCACGGCGCCATTCAGGAGCACAAGACCCTGGCTTATCACCTGCTTCGCCTGTCCGCCACTCTGCGTCAGGCCGCCAAATTTCAGGAACTGGCAGAGCTCGATGGGCGTTTCCGAAACGGCCACGGTGCGAAGCCCGTTTGAATCGGCGTTGGTCATGGCCCTAAGGTAGCGGACGATTCGGCTTCGTCGATTCTTCGGTTCTTCTCCTTGGGGCGCAGGTCCGATCGCCCGATCCCGCCTCAAGGCGGGTTGCCCGCGCACGCAGGGCCGGCGGCATCGTAAAATGGTCGACCCACCGCCGACGACGGACAGAATGGGCCAAGTGACCGCCTTCACCTGCCTTCACGTCGCGCTGAGCCTGGCGGGAATCCTTTCGGGCCTCGTCGTCGCCTTTGGGATGCTGAACTCAAAGAGGCTCGATTGCTGGACGGCCATTTTTCTATTCACGACCGTGGCCACCAGCGTGACCGGCTTCCTGTTCCCATTCCATCGGCTCATGCCCTCCCATGTCGTGGGACTGATCTCGTTGGTCGCGCTTTCCGTGACGATCTTCGCCCGCTACGGACGCCATCTCGCGGGTCCCTGGCGCCGGGTTTATGCCGCAGGCGCGGTCTTTTCGCTTTACCTGAACTTCTTCGTCCTGATTGCTCAGGCGTTCGCGAAGGTGCCCGCCCTGAAGTCCACGGCCCCGACACAGTCCGAACCCCCGTTTCTGGTGGCCCAAGGTGCGGCGCTCGTGATTTTCCTTGTCCTGGGAATCGCCGCAACCGTCCGCTTTCGGCCGGCCATTAGCGAGGGTGCCGTTCCGGCCTGACCGCATCGCGTGAATCCGCTTTAGCGGGGATCGCCAAGAAAAGCCGCAGTACCCCCGCTTCTTTCCGAAGCCCGAGGTATACGATGGGTTATACGTTTTGTCGCCGGGACGCCCTAAGCTTTTTTAACCGCACGCACATGGCCACAGGCGCGGTTGCGTCTGCCAAGGATAGCGAGGATCCGGCGCTTTTGCTTAGCCTCGGGCGGCCTTTCCACCTCCGAGCCGCGGAAGTCCGTTGAACAGGAATTTATCAGTCGCCCTGATCCGGTTTTGCGTCACAAATCAACGGAGGGGATTCCCTTCCCCTCCGAATGAGATGACCATCGCCTCCCGCCTTGCGCCTTTGGCGCCCTGGCTGCTGCTGCTGTCTGGAACGGTCCATGGCCAGACGACGATCTGGACGGCATCCGGCACCGGAAATTACAGCACCGGTTCGAACTGGGGTGGGGGAACCTCGCCCGGCGTCCCGACGGGCATGACGGATGCCTTCATCCAGAATGGAAGCTTGGCCGCGCCGACCATCGTCAATCTGGGTCCCGGCGCCGGAGGAAACGTGCGGAACCTGACCCTCGGCCCCGACAACATGCTAAACGTCGGCCTCAACAGCAGCCTGACCGTGTTTGGCGCTTCGATTTCCAACGACGGGGCCCTGACCGTCACCGGCGGCTCCGGGACCAACTCCAGCCTGCAGTTGAGCAACAACGTGACGCTGACCGGACTCGGCACGGTGACGCTGTCGTATGGCGACCACAACGGCAACGCGTTCGTGGAGCAGTCCGGCGGCAGCTTCACGCTGACCAATTCGACCAACACGATCCAGGGGGACGGTGTCATCGGCAATGGGGGCCTGACATTCTCGAACGGCGCCTCCGGCACGGTGAATGCAAACGTTTCAGGCCAGACGCTGCTCCTGAACGGCTCGGGCGGCATTACCAACGCCGGCCTCTTGGAGGCCACGGGCGGAGGCATCCTGCAGCTCTCGGCGAACGTCGCCAACTCTGGGGGGACAATCACGGCCGGCAACGGAACCGTGGACGTGAGCGCAACGATCACCGGCGGGATGCTGACGACGGCGGGAACCGGGATACTGCAGACGAATGGCTCCGCCGTGCTCGACGCCGTGACTATCGCGGGATCGAGCGCCTACACCGGCCCCCTCGGGAGCACGACCGCGCTCCTCGGCACCATCACCAACCAGGGCAGCGTCCAGCTCGACGCGGGCAGCGGCAGCAACACCGACCTTAACATCGACGCCAACGTGACCCTGATGGGCGGGGGCACCGTCACGCTCAACAGCGGCGACACGAACGGGCACGTATACGTGCAGCAGAATGGGGGCAGCTTCACGCTCACGAACGTCGACAACCAGATCCAGGGATATGGGGTCATCGGCAACGGGGGCCTGAGCTTCACCAATTCGGCGGGTGGCACGGTAAACGCCGACGCTTCGGGGCAGACGCTCGTCCTTAACGGCAGCGGCGCTTTCACGAACACCGGCCTGCTCGAGGCCACCGGCGGGGGCATCTTGCAGATCTCCACCAATGTCGCCAATGCGGGCGGAGGCATCACGGCGAGCGGCGGCACGGTGGACGTGAGTGCGACCGTCACAGGAGGGACCCTGACCACCGCGGGAGGAGGGACGCTGCAGACCAGCGTCTCGGCTGTGCTCGACATGGTCACCCTTGCGGGTTCGAGCGCCTACACCGGTCCCCTCGGCACCACCACCACGCTCCTTGGGACGCTCACCAACCAGGGCAACGTGCAGCTCAACGCGGGCAGCGGCAGCAACACCAACCTCGACATCGCCGGCAACGTGACGCTCCAGGGCGGAGGCACCGTAACGCTCAACAGCGGCGATACGAACGGCCATGTGTACGTGCAGCAGAACGGCGGTAGTTTCACGCTCACGAACCTCGACAACCAGGTTGAGGGATATGGAGTCATCGGAAACGGCGGTCTGGCGGTGGTGAATGGCGTCTCGGGGATCATCGACGCGGACGTGCCGACGCGGACGCTTCTCTTGAACGGTTCCGGCGGCATTTCCAACGCGGGTGTGCTCGAGGCGACCAATGGCGGCACGCTGCAGATCACAATCCTGGTCGATGACGCCGGCGGCGCCATCACGGCAAACGGGGGCGCCGTCCTGATCGACGGCGGCGGTACCCTCCATGGGGCGACGCTGACCACCGTGAACGGGGGCACCCTCGGGACTGATGGCGCAGCCACCTTGGACGGGAGCGCCGGAGCGATCATCCTCACCTCCGGCAGCACGTACACCGGGGCCCTGGGCACCACGACCACGCTTCTTGGCACCATCACCAACCAGGGAAACATCCAGCTCAACGCGGGCAGCGGCAGCAACAACTTCCTGGAGATGGGCTCCAACGTGTCGCTGCAGGGCGGCGGCACCGTCACCTTGAACAACGGCGACAACAATGGCCGGCCCTACCTTGAGGAATCGGGCAGCGGCATGGTGCTGACCAACGTGGACAATTCGATCAACGGGGCTGGAACGATCGGCAATGGCGCCCTGGGCTTCACCAACGCGTCGGCAGGCACGGTGAACGCGGATATCTCGGGCCAGACCATGGTCCTTAACGGCAGCGGCGCCCTCGTCAACGCGGGCCTCCTTGAGGCCACCGGCGGTGGCATCCTGCAGATCTCCTCAAACGTCGCCAACACGGGCGGGACGATCATGGCCAGCAGCGGGACCGTCGACGTGGGAGCCACGGTCACCGGAGGGATGCTGACCACCGCAGGTACGGGAACCCTTCAGACGCTGGGGCCGGCCGTGCTCGACACGGTCACGATCACGGGCTCGAGCGCCTATACCGGCCGCCTCGGCACCACCACCACGCTCCTTGGGACGCTCACCAACCAGGGCAACGTGCAGCTCAACGCGGGCAGCGGCAGCAACACCAACCTCGACATCGCCGGCAACGTGACGCTCCAGGGCGGTGGCACGGTCACGCTCAACAGCGGCGATGCGAACGGCAGCGCGTTCGTGCAGCAAAGCGGGGGCAGCTTCACCCTCACCAATTTCAATGACACCATCGAGGGATATGGAATCATCGGTCACGGGGGCCTGACGCTGGTGAATGACGCCATGGGAATCATCGATGCGAACGCCCCGGGCCAGACCTTGCTGCTGAACGGCTCCGGCGGCGTTTCCAACGCGGGTGTGCTCGAGGCGACCAATGGCGGCACGCTGCAGATCACAATCCTGGTCGATGACGCCGGCGGCGCCATCACGGCAAACGGGGGCGCCGTCCTGATCGACGGCGGCGGTACCCTCCATGGGGCGACGCTGACCACCGTGAACGGGGGCACCCTCGGGACTGATGGCGCAGCCACCTTGGACGGGAGCGCCGGAGCGATCATCCTCACCTCCGGCAGCACGTACACCGGGGCCCTGGGCACCACGACCACGCTTCTTGGCACCATCACCAACCAGGGAAACATCCAGCTCAACGCGGGCAGCGGCAGCAACAACTTCCTGGAGATGGGCTCCAACGTGTCGCTGCAGGGCGGCGGCACCGTCACCTTGAACAACGGCGACAACAATGGCCGGCCCTACCTTGAGGAATCGGGCAGCGGCATGGTGCTGACCAACGTGGACAATTCGATCAACGGGGCTGGAACGATCGGCAATGGCGCCCTGGGCTTCACCAACGCGTCGGCAGGCACGGTGAACGCGGATATCTCGGGCCAGACCATGGTCCTTAACGGCAGCGGCGCCCTCGTCAACGCGGGCCTCCTTGAGGCCACCGGCGGTGGCATCCTGCAGATCTCCTCAAACGTCGCCAACACGGGCGGGACGATCATGGCCAGCAGCGGGACCGTCGACGTGGGAGCCACGGTCACCGGAGGGATGCTGACCACCGCAGGTACGGGAACCCTTCAGACGCTGGGGCCGGCCGTGCTCGACACGGTCACGATCACGGGCTCGAGCGCCTATACCGGCCGCCTCGGCACCACCACCACGCTCCTTGGGACGCTCACCAACCAGGGCAACGTGCAGCTCAACGCGGGCAGCGGCAGCAACACCAACCTCGACATCGCCGGCAACGTGACGCTCCAGGGCGGTGGCACGGTCACGCTCAACAGCGGCGATGCGAACGGCAGCGCGTTCGTGCAGCAAAGCGGGGGCAGCTTCACCCTCACCAATGTCGACAACACCATCGAGGGATATGGCACCATCGGCAACGGCGGATTGTCCTTCCTGAACGATGTTGCCGGCCTCCTTCTGGCGAACGTCCCGATGCAGAGCCTCCAGCTGAATGCCTCCGGCACGGCGACAAACCTCGGCACGTTTCAGGCCGACGACAGCACCTTGTCGCTCACTTCCTCGCTGACGAACTTCGCCGTCAATACGCTCACCGGGGGAACGTGGGAGGCCAGCAACGGGGGCACTCTCTCCTTCGACAGCCCGGCCAACGCGATCGACACCAACGCAGCCACCCTCGTCCTCAACGGACCCGGCTCATCCATCCAGACAAAGACCGGCGCGGGCGGCACCTACCAGCAGGTCGAGCAGACATTGACCACCAACGACGGCACCCTCGAGGTCATCGGGAATCGCAATTTCTCCGGCTCCAATGGCCTGATCAACAACGGGGTGGTCCAGCTGGGCGGCGGCACGCTCACCGCCCCTTCGCTGACCAGCAACCCAGGCTCCGTCCTTTCCGGCTTCGGGACGTTCTCGCCCGCAGGAGGGACGACGATTGGCAACGGGGCGGAGGTTTCGCCCGGAAGCGCGGCGGCCGGACAGCGAATCGCCACCCTGTCGTTCGGGACGCCGCTCACGTTCGGACCGGCCGGCGTCTATGCATTCGACCTCAAGAATGCCCCCGGCGCCATGGCGGGGACGGATTACGACACGGTCAGCGTTTCCGGCGTCCTTTCCGTGACGTCGACGCCCGGCAGCCCGTTTTCGATCGCGGTCGAGTCGATCGATCCTGCCAGCGGAAACCCCGGCCTGGCCAACTTCAATCCGGCCCAGCCCTATTCCTGGACCCTGGTCTCGGCGGGCTCGATCTCGGGCTTCAATCCGGCCGACTTCTCGTTCAACACGTCCGCCTTCCAGAATTCCCTCGGCGGAGGTTCCTTTTCCATGGGCCAGCTTGGGAACTCCCTGACGCTGAATTTCGTGCCGGTGCCGGAGCCCGGGACTTGGGCGTTGCTGCTCGCAGGCGTCGCCGTAGTGGCGATCGGGGCGCGGGTCCGCAAGGACGCCCGGTAGACCTGGCCCGCGAATGCCTGAGAAGCGTGCGGAGAAGCGTGCGGAGAAGCATGAATACTGAAACTTCCCAAGCGATACACGAGACCGCGGAGAACCCCTACGATCCCAGGTCATTCGACAGCCCGATCGTCAAGGCAATCGCCCCGCCGCTGGTGGCGGCCTTGGCCATACTCTTCAAGATGACCCCTCTTGGATTCCTGCTGGAGGGGTTCACGTCTGGATTCACGAGCTGGGGCATGCAAGCGTCGCGTGGCTCTCCGGCAGGCCCGCCCTGCCGCTTCCAATCGGATGGACAAACGTTGAGCCCAACGGGTCGGCGATCCTCTACCTGGCGATCCTCGCCGCCCTTGGAGTTCTGGCCGTTTCCGGCTGGCGCGAGCGAAAGGCGTGGCCGATGATCCTGGCGGCCGCCCTGATCGCCGCACAGACCTTCATGACATGGGGTCTGTCGGAGGACCGTGCGCACCTGTGGATGATCTTCGGGGGCGTCGGCGGCGAATTCTTTCTCTCGGCCGCGATGGTCTGCCTCTTCTATTTCGAGTTTCCCGAGAAGTTCAGGTGGGGATCCTGCCGTTACATTGTTCTCTTCATCGGCGCCGCCAGTTTCTTCGAGAGCTATTCCTTCTGGAAGAAGGTCAAGAGCGGGGTCGAGGGAATTCCCTACGGCTCCATGATCCACGGCGAGGACGAAGGCGGCGGCGACATGAATATTCTAGCGGACGACTACCATTGGACGCAGCACCAGATCGTGCTCACGTACAACCATCTCGCGGACGCGTGCGTGGCAGCGATGATAGTCATCTATCTTGTCTTCAACTTGCGCCTTAACCGGGTATTTTACCCGCTTCTTGCCCGTTGTTTCTCAGTTGGCCTCACAACACCGGAGCAATGATAGGAATGCTGGCTATGCCAGTCGCCGCGCACGCGCCGTGGTCGAGGCGGTGAGGAGGGGCGCTCACGCCAATCCTACCTGGCCAGCGTTGCCGAATCGTCGGGTACCGTCGGCGCGAAACCCCACGGGCTTCTTCGCAGCGATGCGGCGACGATCCATGCCGACGCCGCCAGCAGGAAGGTCAGCAAGGTCTCCGACCATTGAACTTGTGTTGAAGGCGCCCATCCAGGCGCGGGCTGTGCGAAAAAACTCGGTAACCAGACCAAAACGCCAAAGAGACTTAACATGATGGCTTCCATTGTCGCCGCTAAGCGGGGAAGAATCCCAAGGAGAAGGCCAAAGCCGGCGGCGGCGTGAGCGGCCCCGGTTAGATACGCGAGCCCCGTCCGGCCGGGAAGCCACGCCGGTACCATTTTCGCCGTATACGCCGCGTAGGCGAAATGCGCGGCGCCGTACACCACGCAAGCCGCGCCGAAAAGAACCCGTGCCACGTGTAGGGCGCGATCGCCGGTCATCACAGTCACCGCGGGCGCGTTATATTGGCGGCGAAGCAAAGCGTAGAGAATCCATACGCCAACCAGGGGTCCCATGGCTTCGCAGAACCCGTACCAGGAGCCGATGCTCAGAGGCTTGAGCAAAACGGGGCCTGCGCGTGTCACGGTCCAGGCCGATGCGTACACTCCGATAATAAGCGCGCTTACCAAAGCCGTGCGCGCAAAGAACAAGCCGGCGCCTGCAGCCAGCAAGATCGCCCCGGATCCATATACCCAAACTTCCGGCCAGGGGAGTGAGGCGGGAAACGGCTCAGCAATTGGCGCGAAGTTGCCGAAGACTAAACTAAGTATGGCGAGGCCTGCCACTGCGATTCCGAATAGAGCTTGGCCGAAACCAGATATCCACATGGTGATTACGGAACTTCGTAAACCTCGGCTAGGGCCACCCCGGTCGTGCCGTTCACTCCAGAGACCTGGATCGTATAGGCGCCTGCCGAAAGGTTGACGATCTGGGCGCTGTCGGCGCTGCCCGAAGCGAAGGCGAAGGCTCCGACCGCGGCAGCCGTGCTCGCGAGGAGCGCCGGGTTTGAACTGGTCCCCCAGCCGGTGTTGGAGGCGATGACCGTGCCTGCGCCGTTGTAAACGCTCAGGCTCGGCTGGGCCAGGACGCCGCTCACGCCGAACTGGGTCAGGCTGGGGCCGTCCGCCCGCACAAGCAACTGGTCGGTGCCGCTGCCTGAAATCACAAAGCCCGGGATGATGATGTTGCCGCCCGTTCCCACCTGGGCGCGCGTCGAGATGTTGGCCAGGCGGGTGCCGCTGGCCGACACCTCGTAGACTTCCGCCAGGGCGACGCCGGTCGTGCTGTTCAAGCCCGAGACCTGGACCGTGTAGGCGCCCGCGGGCAGGCTGGCGATGAGGGCGCAATCGGCGCTGCCCGAAGTGAGCGCAAAGGCGCCCACGGAGGCCGCCGTGCTGGCGATGAGAGCCGGGTTTGTATTGGTTCCCCAGCCGGTGTTGGAGGCGATCACCGCGCCCGCGCTGTTATAGACGCTGAGACTGGGCTGGGCCAGGACGCCGTTGACGCCGAACTGGGTCAGGCTGGGTCCGTCGGCCCGGATAAGGAGCGTTTCCGTTCCGCTGCCTCCCACCACGAAGCCTGGGATCAGGATGTTGCCGCCCGTTCCCACCTGCGCGCGTGTCGAGATGTTGATGAGCCGGGCTAATCCATTTCCGCCTCCGCCCCCTCCTCCACCTCCAGGGGGCGTTGGCGTTGGGGTGGGCGTGGGCGTCCCCACCACCTGCGACAGCAGTATCGTCACCGTGTTGTCGGCACTGTTGGTCACGGCCAGGTCGACGTTGCCGTTTCCGTTGAAATTCCCCACGGCGAGGGACGTGGGGGCCACGCCCACCTTCAACGTCGTGGGCGACGAAAACGTTCCGTCGCCATTGCCCAGCAGCACCGTCACCGTGTTGTCGGTTTGGTTCGTCACCGCCAGGTCCGCCTTTCCGTCCTTGTTGAAATCCCCCACCACGATGCAGGAGGGGCCGTTGCCCACCTTCACGGTCGCCGAGGTTGTGAAAGTCCCGAATGCGTCCCCGTTGCTCAACAGCACCGATACCGTTCCGTCGGCTTGGTTCGCCACGGCGAGGTCCTGTTTGCCGTCCCCATTGAAATCCCCCACCGCTATGCTGGAGGGGCCATTGCCCGTAGTCCCTCCCACTCCCTGGGAAAAGTTTCCCGAGCCGTCGTTCAAGAACACATCGACCGAGTTGTTTACGGTCACGGCCACGTCCGTATATCCATTCCCGAGGAAGTTCCCCGCCGCCACGAATTCCGGGGAACTGGCGTCAATGGGGATGAGCGTCGGCGTCCCGAAAGTGCCGCCCCCGCCGTTGAGGAAGATGGCTACTATCGGATTTGAGCTGTCGGGGGCGAAGCCCGCGACGACAAGGTCCGCTTTCCCGTCCCCGTTGAAATCGCCCGCGGCGACGGACGTCGCGGATACCACGCCGGTGAAGGCGGCGGGCGCCGTCTCTCCGCCACCGCCGTTGCTGAGAATCACGGCGTTGTAGCTGCCGCTGACTGCGACGATGCCCACGGGTTTGCCCGTTTGGAAAGCCCCGGATGCGATCGCCAGAGGGGCCGTCAGGGGGACTGAGATCGTGACGCCGTTGTTGCCGGTGTCGGCGGCCTTGAACGTGCCGTCGCCGTTGCCAAGGAATATGCCGATGGAGCCTGCCTGCCCGACCGCGATATCGGCAATTCCGTCGCCATTGAAGTCACCCACCGCGATCGATTGGGGACTCGTACCGGTGACAAGCTTCTGGGTCGCGGTCGTCCATGTCACTCCTGGCAGAGTCTGCGCACGGGATGAAAGGCCGCCGATGGATCCGGCGAGGAACAGGAGGCCCGCCAAACGCAACGGGCCGTGATGCCCGATGGGGTGCGGGCAGCGAAAACCATGCGTCATCATGGGGCTATCTACAAGATCATC
>Ga0302325_10006439_pt1 | contig 26395 bp, 17 predicted proteins | sample Palsa_T0_2_FD_201948 | JGI IMG/M metagenome (GOLD analysis project Ga0302325, IMG submission 201948) | Peat permafrost microbial communities from Stordalen Mire near Abisko, Sweden - Palsa_T0_2 | ecosystem: Environmental > Terrestrial > Soil > Palsa > Peat permafrost | place: Sweden: Abisko... | reverse complement strand
TCGTTCAATGCGGGGAACGTGCCAGGTACACAGGGACCTTGTTCGGGCCCTGCCGTTTCCCTTGCGCAAGGCCGCAACCGTTTCCGCTATCCGAGCTATTTCAATACTGACTTCGCGATCATGAAGATTACGAGCCTTGTCGGTCGAGACAAAGTGGTGCTGGGTATTGGTGTCCAATTCTTTAATTTTTTCAATCACCCAAATTTCGGCCCGCCTGACAACGACAGCTCCGACCCAGGGTTCGGAGAGATATCGACGATGGAGATGCCACCGACCGGCATCCTGGGATCTGGCCTTGGAGGCGATGTTTCCCCCAGGATGATCCAACTGAAAGCGCAGATCCGGTTTTAGGAAGGCAGCGGATGATCTTTCATTGCTTTCGGAAGTTCGGCGTTGGCGCTTTTTCGCTTCATCCATAACCCGAAAGTCGCTGGGGATGATGCAACACTTGTCGTGGTGTGCCCTCACTGTGTGGCGTGCTCCGTTCGAATTGATGCAACTTCAACAATTTGCAAGTGGCGTCAAAGTCACTTCCGTGCGGGCTGGTTATCGGCAAGTCATTGAGGTGTTTGGCGATCGTAGTCGAGAACCTCTTTAGGCCGTAGAACGGCCGATCAACCAACCAGCCATTGCTCCGAATTGCCTGTTCGTTGAGCGCTGTCCCCTGAATCGGTGCCGCCAGCCAGGCCGACCCTCCTCCATCCGCTCCCGATTGGCAACCGTCTGAGATAATCGCACTTCGGCTCCTTCGCACCTTCACACTCTCCCCCCTTTACCGTTGAGTTTTAGAGTGAAAAAGCTTCCCAAATGCCCGATTCCGATACTATTCTGAGCGTCGGCTATGAATAAGAGAACTTTCATCAAGCTCTTTGCAACAACGATTGCATCTCCGTCGGTAATCCGCGGGTTGGCCTGGGCGGGACAGGAAAGACTGAGAAACTGGGCGGGCAATCTCGAATACGGTACCGACCGGGTCTACAGTTCAACCTCGGTCGAACAGGTGGAGGATTACGTCAAGACGGAAAAGAAGCTGAAAGTGCTCGGCACACGGCATTGTTTCAACAATATTGCTGACAGCAAGGACGGGTTTCTGTCACTCAAGGCGATGGACGAAGTGATTGCCATCGATCCGGCGAAGCGGACCGTCACGGTCGGCGGGGGCATCACATATGGACAATTGTGCCCGTATCTCGACGGCAAGGGTTTCGCGCTTCACAACTTGGCATCGCTACCCCACATCTCCGTAGCGGGCGCATGCAGTACAGCAACCCATGGCTCAGGCCAGAAGAATGGGAACCTGGCGACGGCGGCGTCGGGACTGGAGATGGTGACGGCGGACGGCAAAATCATGACTCTGTCGCGCGAAAGGGACGGGGACAATTTTGCCGGAGCGGTTGTCGGGCTGGGGGCGCTGGGGGTGATAACCAAGATCACGCTTGATATTCAGCCGACCTTCATCATGCGCCAATATGTTTATGAAAATCTCCCGTTCGGCGAGTTGAGAGATCACTTTGATGCAATCGAATCGAGCGCATACAGCGTGAGCTTGTTTACCGACTGGCAAAAACAGCGCGTCAACGAAGTCTGGATCAAGAGCCGCGTCGAAAGGGAACAGGAATTTCACGCCACCCCGGAGTTCTTCGGAGCGAAACTAGCCACTCGTAATCTTCACCCAATCGCAGAACTGTCGGCAGAGAATTGCACCGAGCAGATGGGCGTGCCCGGGCCCTGGTATGAGCGCCTCCCTCACTTTCGCATAGGCTTTACGCCGAGTGCAGGCAAGGAACTGCAGTCCGAGTACTTCGTTCCACGCCGGCACGCGATCGAAGCAATTCTGGCAGTGGAGCGCCTGCGCGACCAAGTGAGTCCGTCCTTGCTGATTTCCGAAATCCGTACGATTGCCGCCGATAATCTTTGGATGAGCCCTTGCTACGATCAGGATTGTGTGACCATCCACTTCACCTGGAAGCCGGACTGGCCCGCCGTAAGCAAATTGTTGCCCGTGATCGAGAAGGAACTGGCTCCGTTCGATGCGCGTCCCCACTGGGGCAAACTGTTCACAACCTCGCCAGCAGAACTCAAGCGCATTCACAAGAAGATGCCTGAGTTCATCGAACTCAGCGGGAAGTTTGATCCGCTTGGCAAGTTCCGCAACCCGTTCCTGAACCAGAACATTTTCGGCAGTTGAAAAAGTTGAAACGCGGAGCAATCCAAGCACACGCTCGCCCGGCGTCCTTCAGCAAGGAGCACCGCGCAGCTTTCCCCTCCGCGGACTTCTTCCTCACTCCTTGAACCTTAACCCATGAAGTCGGAAAGCCTGCTGCAACTCTGGATCATCGGTTCGGATCGACTCCGAGTCCCTCACGTTGATCTGAAAAGGCTCGAATAGAGCCCAGTTTTCCACGTCATGTCCATACTTCGATCGGTAGTAGATTCCCGCCAACCGCTCAGAGAACACCACGCGCGATACTAACTGCGTAAGATTTCGTGGAGCTGTCCTCTGCAAAAACAGAAGCGTCCAAGTCATCCAAGCCAAACCTCTCCAAGTGATCTGCCAGCACGGTCCGCAATCGGCTGATCCATTCACTACTGCAAATGTCGGCGTCTTCTCCGCTCGCCGTCGCTACCCCCATCATCCGTTTCTCAATCCACTCCAACGGCACTTCCCCAAGCGGACAGTAGTCGTCTTCTCCCTCAATCTCAGCCAATTCAGCTCGTAGTTTGAGATCGACGCGGAATCGAGCCAGGGTTTCAAGGAAACAACCGACTCTTTGAGAGGATGCATACAGAACACGGTACATCCCTTCGGGATCGTCAAAGCGATTGCCGAAGGTTCCGTGCGTTCCCGCCGAAGCCCAGTCCGGAGCAGACCAGGGATCAGGCTTTCTTCCCAATCGATGAATCACGCCGGGGACCTTCAAGAATGACTATCCTCCGGCTAAAAATGCGCGCGCCGCGCCAAGAATCTCCGGACCCACGGCTTCAACATTCTCTTCTCGCAAGAGCCGAACCGGCACGCGATCGTTCAGTTCAGGATTCAGACCCGTGAACCAGGCCTGGACCACGCGGGGCCCGTCGTGATCGCTAATCATCTTCGCCAGCCGATAAGCCAGCCGCAATCGTTCTTCAACTCCCTTGTAAGGTTCTGAGCCTGCCATCCAACGCTCTATTGCTCTTGCGTCCTTAACCGAAGCGATGTAGGCCGTCAATTTCTTCCCCAAGATTCCCGTCAGTTTCGTGACGAGTTTGGAAAACTCTAGAGTTGTCGCTTCGCGGTACGCCAACAAGTCGGGCCGTGGCGGGGTCAATACTGCCATCTTTTTGAGATCTCCCTAACCTCACTGCGAGTGTATCACAATACCGCATAAATGACTATATAATTACCATCAAATCACAGATGTACTCGTCGGCGATTCAGATCAAGTCGAACCTCAGTTCTCCCAACTTCTCCACGCTGCAGACAATCTTATCCCCGGGCTTAAGCCAGACCTGCCTATCTTTCGGATAACCCATAATTACCCCTTCAGGCGTGCCCGTGAAAATAATGTCGCCAGGCTTCAGAGTCATGTGCCGGGAAATGTAGCTGACCATCTGCGCCGTGTTGAAAATGAAATCATCGGTGTTGGAAGACTGGCGCAGCTCGCCGTTGACCCGACACTCGATCGCTAGATTGTCTGGATTGACCTGATCGGCGCTAACCAGGTAGGGGCCGAGAGGAGCAAACTGATCGGGAGTCTTGCCAACCATCCATTGTCCGCCCCTGTCGAACTGAAGATCTCTGGCACTGAAATCATTGCCGGTGCAATAACCAGCAACATAGGAAAGCGCGTCAGCCTCGGTGACGTTCTTGGCTGTTCTCCCAATCACAATCACCAGTTCGGTCTCATAATCAAATTTTGTTGCAACTTCGACCGGCAACTTAACCGAAGTGTCATGGGCACTGAGCGCGTTATTGAACTTACTGAAAAGCACTGGCTGGTTCGGAATTGGCAGATTGACCTCTTTGGCATGACGCCGGTAGTTCAGCCCCACACAGACAATTTTCTCCGGGCGAGTCACCACCGGGCCGTACTGGATATTCCCTTCGTCGGTAAACGCGGCACGAGCAGCGTTGGATTGGATGGCCGCGGACACCAAGGCGTTGAGGCTTGGCCCGTCTTCATTCTGAAGCAGATCATCCATGGTAGCTGGGGCTTGCATGCCCAGCAGCTTGGCCGCGCCCGGCACATCGAGGATGCCTTGATCGGTTTTCACGCCGAGCCGGTAGTCTCCGCTGCGGCGCACCGTCAGCAGTGTGAGCGCACGCGGCACGCCGCGAGGATGTTGATCTTCGGATTCGTGAATGCGCCCCATCATTGAACTCACCGAACCGAGCCCTGTACTTGACTTAGCGCCTCGTCAAACGCGTTCGAGCAGCATGGCCATACCTTGTCCCACACCGATACACATTGCCACCAGAGCGTAACGGGATTTGTCTCGCTGAAGTTGATGGCTCGCGGTCAGCACCAGGCGCGCTCCACTCATGCCGAGGGGATGCCCGAGAGCGATAGCACCGCCGTTCGGATTCACCTTTTCACAATCGTCGGGCAAACCGAATTCACGCGTTATTGCGAGCGCTTGCGCCGCAAAAGCCTCGTTCAGTTCCAACCAATCAATGTCGTTCATCGTCAGCTTCAACCGCGCGAAAAGTTTGTGGATCGCAGGAATCGGCCCGATGCCCATCATCCTCGGTTCGACGCCAGCGGTCGCCGAGCCCACCACGCGCGCCAGAGGCGTCAGTCCGAACCCGGATGACGCTATTTCTGAGGCGACGAACATGGCGCATGCTCCGTCGTTAATCCCGGAAGCATTCCCTGCAGTCACTGTCCCGTTGTTGCGGAAAGGCGTCGGCAAACTCGCGAGACCTTCCAGCGTGGTGTCGGGTCGCGGGTGTTCATCCTCGCTGACAGTCTTTACTTTTCCTTTTGCACCTGGCACAGGCACATGGATGGGCGCGATCTCCGCAGCGAAGATGCCGGCTTTTTGTGCGGCCGCCGCCCGCAGTTGCGAGCGCAGCGCGAAGGCGTCCTGCGAACTCCGATCCACTTTATATGCTTCCGCGACATTTTCCGCTGTTTCGGGCATGGAAGCGGTACCGTAGGTTTTTTCCATCAGCGGATTTATGAAGCGCCAGCCCATCGTAGAGTCGAAAATCTCGGCGTTGCGCGAAAAGGCCGAGGTTGCTTTCGGCATCACGAGCGGCGCGCGGCTCATACTTTCGACGCCGCCCGCCAGGGCAAGAGAAATCTCGCCCGACGCGACCGATCTCGCCGCAACCGCGACCGCTTCCATGCCGGAGGCGCAAAGCCGATTGACGGTCGCGGCCGGTACGCTGTAGGGAATGCCCGCCAGCAAACTTGCCATGCGAGCCACGTTGCGGTTGTCTTCCCCGGCCTGATTCACGCAGCCGAGCACGACTTCATCGACAGCTTGCCAGTCGCTTTTCTCAAATCGGAGTCGCAAAACTGACAGGGGATGGGCCGCCAAGTCATCAGCGCGAACTGTCGCCAGCGCGCCTCCGTAGCGTCCAATGGGTGTGCGCACCCCTTCGCAGATGTAGGCTGCCTGTGGGCGATTTTTCTTTTCATCCGACATAACTTGGCGGCCGGGTCCCGGCAACACCCCTTCCATATTGCCATGAAACCCGGACATGGAGCGGGAGAACGTCACCTGGCGGGGAGCGTCACCGGCGCGGTGCCCGGTCGTGACTTACAATGGCGTTTACAAGTAGAGACGAAATGAAGGCACTCCAAGATTTCATTCTCCGGAAGCGAGGCGTGTCGCTCTGACAACCGCCAACACCAATTCCATGGCGCCGAGTTTTTTCCGTCTGGATGGCAAAGTCGCCCTAGTCACGGGCGGCGGCAGCGGGATCGGGCGGGCAATCGCTTTGAAATTAGCGGCGGGCGGTGCGGCAATTCACATCCTGGATGTCGATGAACCGGCGGCGGTCACCACCTGCGAGCTCATTTCAGCCGCGGGCGGGATGGCCAGCGGCCAGCGCTGCGATGTGAGCGATCCGGCGGAGGTGAGAACCAGATTCGACGACCTGTTTCGCCAGCAACGCCTCGACATTCTGGTGAACAACGCCGGAGTTTCGCATATCGGCACGGTGGAGAATACGAGCGAGGAAGACTTCGACCGCATCGTCCGAGTGAACATCAAGGGCTTCTATAACTGCATGCGCGCGGCGGTGGGGCAGATGAAACTTTCGGGGGGCGGCGTGATTCTGAACCTCGCTTCCATTGCCGGATCTGCCGGCCTCGCCGACCGTTTTGCTTACTCGATGAGCAAGGGCGCAGTCATTGCGATGACCTACTCCGTTGCGAAGGATTATCTGGCCTACGGCATTCGCTGCAATTGCATTTCGCCGGCGCGGGTTCACACTTCGTTTGTGGACGGCTACCTGCGGAAGTACTATCCCGGACGTGAGCAGGAAATGTTCGAGAAGCTGGCCAGGTCTCAACCGATTGGAAGAATGGCGAAGCCCGAAGAGGTCGCATCGCTCGTGTTGTTCTTATGCTCCGATGAAGCCGCGTTCCTTACCGGGGTGGATTACCCGATCGACGGCGGCTTCTTTAACCTGCGCGGCTAACTGCCGCGAAGTTGGAATCCAAGTGTCGGAACCAGGCGGCGTCTTAGTTTGCAGACGCCATGCACAATCATTGGCGGAGGCCGCCGCTCGAACTGGCCTCAACCAGCTTTGCCACCGCGGGTGCAATTGCGAGGATCAGGTCCGCCTCCGGCCGTCCTGCCTGTTGAACGAGCGCAGACTGCTCCTGACGCCAAGACTCCGGAACTAGCTCGCCCTTCTCGATGAAGGCGAGAGCCTGAAGACCCGCGGTGGCGAGTGATGAGAGATTCCGCGAAATTTGGGTGAGCTCTCGCAGTGCGAACGAGCGTTCGAGCGTGGGGGCTAGAAGCGCGTCATTTTCACGCCAGAGCGTAAGCTGAGATCGGATGAATGCCAGGCTCTGCCGGTCCGTGAAGTTGCTCGCAGTCAACCGGTTCACCGCCTGGGCAAAGCGGCGGGCCCTCTCGCTTTCCGGGGGAACCGCGTCTACCATGCGGTTGAGCGGCGTTTGGCTGGTTTGAATTGTGCCTGAGTGGGTTTGGCTCTCCTGTCTTAGATCCGCGCTGACGGGTTCGAGCACGCCGGCGAGGACTTCCAGTGAAGCGTGGTCACCGGTATCGAGCATTCGGCCGAGCATAGCGTGATAACTCGAGGCGTGGGTTAGACCGAGATACTCCAGATGCCAGCTAACTGCGTCAAGCCGCCGATACATCGAATCAACATCTTGCACCTGCGGCGGCGACCATAAACGCTCCGCAACTGCCGCCGCGCGCGGCCAAATACGGGACTCGACGTTCTCACTCGAAACAAACTCGGCCCACATACACGCTTCGCCGCCCAGAATCAAGCTCTCCTGGTCAGATGTTAGCGTCGCCTCGGCGCCTGCGATGGGATCCACCAGATAGTGCTGCGAGGCATGCGACATGTCATCCAGATAATAGCCACTGGAGAGCAGTCCCCGGTAACCTTGCTGAGCCGCCTCGGCAAGAGACTTCTGGCCGCGCCACGATTGAATGACGATGTCTTTCGCCATCCCGGGGGCGAGTATCTCATCCCATCCAACCATGATTTTGTGGTGCTTGCTGACAATCTTCTGAACCCGCGCAGTGAAATATTGCTGCAGCTCGCGATTGTTTTTCAGGCTATGGACTCGCATGAATGCCTGAATCTTCGGATTCGAGTCCCACTGTTTTCCGTTGACCTCATCGCCGCCTAAATGGAGATAAGAGTCGGGAAAGAGCGCGGCCATTTCTGCAATGAACTGATCGAGAAATTTGTAAGTCTCTTCTCTGGTGGGGTCCATGGCGGGATCAAACACTCCCCACTCGCGTTCGATCTCGTAAGGCCCTGGCTCACTGGCGAGCCTCGGATAACCGACGAACCAGGCAGCGGAGTGCCCCGGCATGTCAAACTCAGGAACGATTCGAATACCCCGGTCGCGTGCGTAGGCAATCAGCCCGCGGAGCTCGGCCTGCGTGTAATAAAGGCCGCCGGACCCGACTTGTTCGAGACGCGGAAAAACTCTGCTCTCCACCCGAAAGCCCTGGTTGTCCGACAAGTGCAGGTGCAAAACATTCATTTTCACCGCAGCCATTGCGTCGAGATTGTGCCTGACAACGTCGAGGGGCATGAAATGGCGACTCACATCGAGAGTCAACCCGCGCCAAGGGAACCGAGGGTGATCCTGAACATGCAGGGCCGGCACGGCGAATCCATCAGGCGCGGCTCTTACAAGTTGAAGGAACGTCTCGAGTCCACGGAGAATGCCCGTCGGGGTGTCCGCACTCAGCTTCGCCCCGGAATTGGTGACGTCCAGGGAGTAGCTCTCGTCCTCGCCAAGTTCTGGAACCGGCTTGCCAGCATGGTGGGTTGCGATCAATAGAGTTGGGTCAGGCGACGCGGCGAGTTTTTCGCTGATTGGAATGCCCGTCTGGCAAGAAAGATTGTGCAGGAACCTTTGCGCAGCCCGGCGAAGAAGCGGGTCAGTGTATCCCGTAAGAGTGACGGAGAAAGATTGAGCGATGGGTAAGCTGCCGTCTTCGATCTCGATGCGCGCCGGCCGCGGCATTACGTCGACCTGCTTCAAAGTCATTTCGGCCTGCGCCTCTGCGGTGCTCGCTTGGGCCGCTTCCCCGGCAACGGCGAGGCCGGGACAAAGCGCAAGAAAAAGAGTAAGAGAAAAGACCGAGCACCCGAGAGTGCGCTTTTCGCGCACAGCACTAAACCAGTCCGCTGGAGACATCAATTTTCCCCTGATTTCATCCTCGACCTGCAACGATTGCCTGAAGCCCGCGTTCGAAAGCGCTTCATGAATGAAAATCCTCAGATGACGATTTGTCAGCGAGCGACCTTCGAGGATAGCCTATCAGCAGGAGTAAATCATGAGCGCCATCGATGCCAGCATCCCGGCCGGAACCCTCGATATCAGTCCCTATAATCCAACCCGATCGACGGTCGTCGCAACGCCACTTGGCAGCGAAGAGCTGCGCAAAACAGAAACCTACTGGCGGGCTTGTAACTATCTCAGCCTGGGCATGATTTACCTGCTCGAGAACCCTTTACTCAAGGAACCGCTGCGGCCGGAACACATCAAGAACCGGCTGCTCGGCCACTGGGGCTCCAGCCCCGGTTTGTCATTCATCTATGTTCATTTGAACCGGCTGATCAAGAAATATGACCTCGACATGATTTTTCTTGCCGGTCCGGGACATGGCGCACCGGGCGTGCTTGGTCCAGCGTACCTGGAGGGCACGTACTCCGAAATCTATCCGGAAAAAAGTCAGGATGTCGAGGGTTTGCGCGACTTCTTCAAGGAATTTTCGTTTCCTGGCGGGATCGGAAGCCACTGCACGCCGGAGACGCCGGGGTCGATTCATGAAGGTGGCGAACTTGGCTACGTGCTCTCGCATGCCTGCGGGGCCGCGTTTGACAATCCAGATCTCATCGTTGCGGCGGTTGTGGGTGACGGAGAATCTGAAACTGGACCGCTGGCAACCTCCTGGCACATCAACAAGTTTCTCAATCCCGTGCGCGATGGCGCGGTTTTACCCATCCTGCATCTCAACGGATACAAGATTGATAATCCGACGCTGCTGGCGCGCGTCTCCCGCGAAGAACTGGAAAACCTTTTCCGCGGTTACGGCTGGACCCCGTACTTCGTCGAGGGTTGTGATATCGACAGCATGCATCAAGCGATGGCTGCGACCGTTGAGCATTGCGTTGGCGAAATTCGCGAACATCAGCAAGCTGCCCGAAAGGGCGGAGTGCCCAACCGCCCACGCTGGCCCATGATTGTGCTGCGCTCACCGAAGGGTTGGACCGCGCCTCGCGAAGTCGAAGGCCACTTTCTCGAGGGCTTCTGGCGGGCTCACCAGGTACCTCTGCCCGCCGCCAAGAGCGATCCCGAACAACTCGGAATCCTTGAGAACTGGATGCGCTCACTAAGACCTGATTCATTCTTCGATAACAGCGGCAAGTTGGCGGCATGGTTCGGCCAATTGGCGCCTTCGGGCAACCGCCGAATGAGCGCGAATCCGCATGCCAACGGAGGCCGTCTCAAGAAAGCGCTTCGATTGCCGAATTTCCGCGACCACACCCACAAATTCGACAAGCCGGGACAAAGCTTAACCAGCAACACATACGGACTTGGCGTCTTTCTGGGGGAGGTGATGAAGCACAACATGAACAACTTCCGCGTTTTTGGCCCGGACGAGACCTCCTCGAACAAGCTCGACGCGATCTATGCCGTGAGCAAAAAATTCTGGATCGAAGAGTACTTCCCTGAAGACAACGACGGAGGCAACCTCGCCTGCGACGGCCGGGTCATGGAAATGCTGAGCGAACACACCATCGAGGGAATGCTGGAAGGATACCTTCTGACCGGACGACACGGGTTCCTGTCATCCTACGAATCGTTCGTGCACATCATCGATTCGATGTTCAACCAGCACGCCAAATGGCTGGAAACGTGCAATCACATCTCGTGGCGGCAGGCGATTGCGTCCTTGAATCTACTGATCACCTCCACCGTCTGGCGCCAGGATCACAACGGTTTCACCCACCAGGATCCCGGCTTCCTGGATGTTGTGGTGAACAAGAGCGCGAATGTTACCCGCATTTACCTGCCTCCCGATGCGAATTGTTTGCTATCGGTCGCTGATCATTGTCTGCGCAGCCAGAACTACGTCAACGTGATCGTCTGCGATAAGCAAAAGCATTTGCAGTATCTAAACATGGACCAGGCCATCATCCATTGCACCAAGGGCATCGGCATCTGGGACTGGGCCAGCAACGACGAAGGCGGCGAACCGGACGTCGTGATGGCGACCGCCGGCGACATTCCTACTCACGAGGCATTGGCGGCAACCGCACTGCTGCGGAAGGAATTTCCCGATCTCAAGATGCGGTTTGTAAATGTGGTCGATCTTTTCAAGCTCCAGCCGAGTACCGAGCATCCGCATGGACTGCCCGACAAGGAATTCGATTCGCTGTTCACCGTGGACAAGCCGGTCATTTTCAATTTCCATGGCTACCCGCAACTCATTCATCGGCTGGCCTATCGCCGGACCAACCACGACAACATTCACGTGCGCGGCTATAAGGAAAAAGGCAGCATCGACACGCCTCTGGAGTTGGCGATCGACAACAACATTGACCGCTTCAGCCTGGCCATGGACGTTGTCGACCGGGTTCCGAAGTTGCAGAAAATCGGGGGACATGCGAAAGAGAGATTCCTGAACCAGCAGATCGAATGCCGCAATTACGCGCACCAGTACGGTATCGACAAGCCGGACGCGAATGATTGGACTTGGCCCTATTAGCGGCGGCCCCGGTTACGATGGGTGCGGCTCGCCAAGGATAACGCGCACCGTATCCCGGGCAATCAGGAGTTCTTCGTCGGTGGGGATGGCATAGGCAAGCAGCTTGGAATCGTCACTGGAAATCTTCTCTTCGCGGCCGACGGCCTCCTGATTCTTCGCTTCATCGACATGCAGGCCGGCCCACTCCATGCCCGCGCAAATCCGGGCGCGGACATCCGGAGAATTTTCTCCGATACCGCCGGTGAAGACGAGGGCATCGGCCCCGCCCATCGCGGCCAGGTATGCTCCGATGTATTTCCGAGCGCGGTAGCAGAATATCTCGATGGCCAGCCGGACTCTGCGGTCGTCGTGCTCTTTCAGTTCTGCCTGAAGGCCGCGCATATCGTTGGTGAGTCCGGAAATACCGAGCAGGCCAGATTGCGTGTTGAGTAGCGCATCCACTTCGGGAGACGCCAGGCCTTCTTTTCGTGCGATCACGCTGACGATAGCAGGGTCAAGATCTCCCGAGCGCGTGCCCATGACCAGGCCCTCAAGGGGCGTCATGCCCATGGAGGTATCCACCGATGCTCCGCCCCTTATGGCGGCGGCGGAGCAGCCGTTTCCCAGGTGAAGCGTAATGATGTTGGTTTGCTCCCGCGTGAGTCCACGAAGCGCACGATAGCGAAATGCAACGTAGCGATGCGAAGTTCCGTGGAATCCGTAGCGGCGGATGCGGTGCCGGCGATAAAGGTGATACGGAACGGCATAAAGATACGCCTGTTCCGGAATCGTATGATGGAAGGAGGTATCGAAAACGGCTACCTGGGGAATGGTTTTCCCCAAGAGTTCGCGAACCGCGAAAATGCCCTTGATGTTATTGGGATTGTGAAGCGGGGCAAGATCGATGCACTCTTCAATCCCTTGCAAGACCTGGTCGTCGACCCGAGCCGACTCTTTGAACTGCTCCCCACCATGCACCACGCGATGTCCCACCGCATGGATGTCGGCCGTGCTTTTGATTTCCGGCATTCCAGAGCGATCCGACGCAATGTAGCGAACCAGGTAGTCCAGCGCCGAGCCGATGTCCCGCAACGACGCGGTCAATGTCTGACCGGCATCATCGCGGTGCTTAAAGTGAATGATTGCCTCGCCGCCAATGCCCTCCACCTCGCCCCGGCAGATGCGATCGTCTTTGTGTTCCTTGATTCGGTCCAGGTCGGTGGCAATGACCTGGAACTTCAGACTGGAGCTTCCCGAGTTGAGAACCAGGACATTCATCGGCACTGCCTTCCTGCGACTGAAACAGTTCCAGCGGAGTTCCTGCAAAGATAACCTTTGTCGCCGATTCGCGGCAAACGCGAGTTTAAACACCCATGGGAACGATCCTGATGAAGTAAATGTGGTGCTTTAAAAGTACGGGATAAATAGAGGATGGCTCTGGCGGTTACTGGAACTGAAACCCGGGTCTGAGTTGGCAGCGGTAGACCCGGGTTTGGTCGGGATTGGCGCGCTCGTTGCAATCGGCCCAACTCAACAGGGGGGACGGGCCTAAGGGAAAAATGACGGTTTGCCCATCGAAGTCGGCTTCAACACTCACGCCTTCCGCAGAGGCGGGCAAGGTGAAGTTGAGTCCATCGCCGAAGATAACCGGATACGACTCGTGAACAATCTGGCTCACCATGGGATGAAAAACCTCGGCTTCCAATAGAAAGGTCGCGGTGTCCGACCAGTCCCGAGCAGACACCATGATCGTCTGCCCTCCCTGGGTGAACTTGTCCGATTCGATCCGGGTGAACGGACACGGCCCGGCAATGCACGAAGCTCGGGCATTGCGAAATTCGTTGCCCGCCCCGGCATCGAGAGACGCCGAGCCGATGGCGGCTTTCCATTTGCCATCCGGCGAGCAGGGACGCTGCTTCCTGCAGGGCACGTTGCCCCGGTTCTCGATTTCAAACGCCTTGGCGGCGCTGCCCACACTTAAATCGCTCTGAGACTTGATCGAATAGCGGACTCGAACGTTTCCGACTTTGACGGCGGGATGGTGGGCGGATACGGAAACCTCGTTCGATAGCGGAACCATGTGAACCACGTAGAGCTTGTCGCCGACGAAATCATTTACGATCAAGTCGTGGTATTGGGGATGGACGAAGTGTAAAGTGATGGCATTTCCCCGACGCACGTAGCGTTGCAGCGGCACGGAAAAAAACCCGGAGGAGTCAGACCTGATCATCTCTGTTCCCGCCGCCAACCCCCCTGCCACGGCTACTTCGACATCGGCGATGGGCCGCTCCTTGTTCGGATCGGAGGCTTGGACCGTCACCGCTCCGTGAAGCGCGATGGGCTGCCGAATGCGCCATCCCACCAGCAAGATAGAACTTGCAGCGACAAGAAGAGTAAAGAAAGCTGCGATACCGACTTCGAGTCTATGATCCGAGTTCATGCCGACGCCTTATTCGTATTAGTAATGATACGACGCGCCTCCGCTGCATATACCGCCGGGGCGAATCGCACTTATAATCGCACGTATGACGGAAGTGCGTCGGCAGGGACCCGACTCGTACATCCCTACTCCTTCTTCCCTGCCTCCAATTTGATTAAGATCAATCATGAATCGGATGAAGAATAGGGGATCAAACCGGCTGTCGCGCCGGCAAGCACTGCGGCAGATGCTGGCCGCAGGCCTCTGCGTGCCGTTGGCCGAACTGGCAACGCCGTGGCGGTTGTTGGCCTTGCCGCAGACGGCCCAATTGCCGGCGGCGGCTACGTTGTCTCCCGAAGATGACCTGTTTCTCAATGAACTGGAAAGCGCCAGTTTTCTTTACTTCTGGGAACAGGCCAGCCCTAAAACTGGGATGGTCAAGGACCGTTGCCATGTCCGCACGGACGATCAGGGAATTGTCGCTAGCATTGCGGCGACAGGCTTCGGCCTTACGGCACTGTGCATTGGGGACCAGAGGGGTTTTATCCCCAAGGCTGCGGCCGTTGAACGAGTGGTTACGGCGCTTCGTTTTCTGTGGAAGAAACTGCCGCAACATCGCGGTTTTTTCTACCACTTCGCGAACATCAATACGGGAGAACGAGTGTGGGATTCCGAGGTGTCTTCGGTGGACACGGCGATTCTTCTTTGCGGGATACTGGCTTGCCGCGAGCATTTCGCTCATCCCGGCATCACCCAGTTAGCCGACCTCATCTTCAATCGCGTGGATTGGACCTGGCTGTCGGAAGATACCTCCCTGCTGCCTCACGGCTGGACTCCTGAATTTGGTTTTCTCTCCTCGCGATGGGATTACTACAGCGAGCTGATGATGATGTATCTGCTCGGGTTGGGATCCTCCGCTCATCCTTTAAAAGAGGATGCCTGGAATGCGTGGAAGCGCCTGACTTTCGAGTACGAGGGGATGCGGTACATCGGCTCGTTCGCGCCTCTTTTTGTGCATCAGTATTCTCAGGCCTGGTTCGACTTTCGCGGGAAACGTGACAAGTATGCCGATTACTTTCAGAATTCCATCACGGCCACCGAGGTCCACCGCCGTTTCTGCCTGGAACTAGGGAAGGAGTTCCCCGATTACAGCGAGGACTTGTGGGGAATTACGGCTTCCGATTCGGAGGTAGGCTACGTCATATGGGGTGGTCCGCCAGCCATGGGGCCGATCGATGGCACGGTCGTGCCCAGCGCAACCGGAGGATCCTTGCCCTTCCTGCCTCAGGCGACGCTGCGGGTCTTGAAGACGATGCGCACGCGCTACGGCTCCGCCTGGAACAAGTACGGATTCGTAAATGCTTTCAATCCCCTGAAGAACTGGTATGACCCCGATGTAATCGGCATCGATACCGGGATCACCATGTTGATGGCGGAGAATCTTCGGACCGGATTTGTCTGGGACACGTTCATGAAGGCTCCAGAAGCCCAACGAGGGATGGAGCGCGCGGGCTTCAAGAAGTACTACAAGATCGACGTCCCGTAGCGGATTCCGGCCACGCGCTTTCTTCTACCAGCGCACCAACCAAGCGCGTATAGTCTTCATCCAAGACGTGCTCGAGGGAGTAGATCTTGCCGGGCCCGACTTCATTCGTTACACTCAATACAGCGGCCGCTACTGGTCTGGCGCAGCTTTCCAGAGGCTTGCGTTTCGTCGTTCGCGTTTAAACGAAAGTCCCGGGCAAGAGGACCCGTGAGGATGCGACCATGGCGATGACAAAGAAACCAGATTTCTGGAGCGGATGGCGGGAACGCTTCTCCGCGCTGCGCAATGTACCCGCGGTCTTGCGTATTGTCTGGGAGTCCGGGCGGGCCGTGGTTTCCGCCAGTATAATTCTTCGCGTTATTGTCTCCCTGCTGCCCGTTGCTCTTCTCTGGATTACCAAACTCATCATCGACGGCATTGTGCACGCCCGGTCCCTGCACCAGTCCGTCCCCACCCGCTTATGGTGGCTGGTAGCCGGTGAATTCGCGGTTGCCCTCTTGAGCAGTATTCTGACCCGCAGCCTTGATTTTCTTGATTCCCTGCTGGCTGACAAATACACCCGGTACGTCAGTGTGCTGGTCATGAAGCACGCCGCCAGCCTGGATCTTGTAGCCTACGAGAATCCTGAATTTTACGACCGCATGGAGCGCGCGCGGGTGCAGGCCACGGACCGCCTCGGAATGATTCAATCGATGGGACGCCTGCTGCAGCAGGTCATCACCACGATTTCTCTCTCGGTTTCAATCGTTCTCTTCTCGCCCTGGCTCTTGTTGCTACTGGTTGCGGGCGTCGTGCCTGCATTCATGGGCGAGAGCCACTTCGCTTTTTTGGGATATGCGAAGAACTTCCGGCAGACGCCCATCCGCCGCCAACTCGATTACCTTCGCGTAGCCGGAGGCAGCCGAGAAGCCGCGAAGGAACTCAAGCTGTTCGGGCTGGCAAAGTTTTTCACCGACCGCTTCGCCCATCTCTCCGACCGGATCTATAAAGAAGATGTCGGCCTTGCGCGCCGCAAGCTGTTCGCTGGCTCTCTGCTCTCGCTAATCGGCACGGCTGGTTACTACTCCGCTTATGTGCTCGTCATCTGGCGCACGGTGATGGGAGTTCTCAGCATCGGCACGTTAACTTTCCTGGCGGGCGCTATTCAGGGGGCGAGCACCAACATCCAGCAAATTTTCTCAACCGTTGCCGGCATAGCCGATCAGGCTTTATTCCTGACGGATTTGATTGCCTTCTTCGAAATGGAGCCCACCATCCGGTCGAAGCCCAACGCGTTGCCGGCGCCGCAGCCCATCCGCATTGGCTTCGAGTTTCGCAATGTCTCGTTCCACTATCCCGGAAGTTCGCGCCTGATTCTCAATGGATTAAACTTCCATCTGTTTCCCGGCGAGCGCGTCGCCCTGGTCGGTGAAAACGGCCAGGGGAAAACGACCATCGTCAAATTATTGACTCGCTTGTACGATCCGTCCGAAGGCGAAGTGCTGCTTGACGGCGTCGATCTGCGGGAATACGACCTGGAGGATCTCTACCGCCACATTGGCATCATCTTTCAGGACTTCATGCGCTATGAGATGACCGCTCGGGAAAACATTGCGGTGGGTCGCATCGAAGAAATTGATAACCTTCCGCTGATCCGCGAGGCCGCAGAGAAAGGCATGGCCGATGAAGTAATCAACCGGTTTCCGACCCAGTATGAACAGATGCTGGGGCGTCGCTTCGATAGTGGTGTGGACCTGTCCGGCGGGGAGTGGCAGAAAGTCGCCCTTGCCCGAGCGTATTTGCGCGACGCCCAGCTTGTGGTTCTGGATGAACCGACCGCGGCCCTCGATGCGCGCAGCGAACTTCAGGTCTTTCAGAGATTCGCGGAGCTAACCGCGGGAAAGATGGCGCTGTTTATTTCGCATCGATTCTCGACCGTGCGCATGGCCGACCGGATCGTGGTAATCGAAGGCGGAAGGGTTACCGAAGACGGAGATCACGAACAACTCACTCATCTCGGTGGCCGGTACGCGGAAATGTTTGAAATGCAAGCCGGGAGCTATCGCTAGAAGTCACGATACGATTCACGGTCGAGATTCAGGGGCCGAATAAGCCTGAGGTCAGGATCAGAATGGTGCGCAACACCGAGGCCGGCATTGTGATGACGGAAGAAGAGCGCAAGGCTGTGCCTGCGGGAAATAAAGTTGAGGCGGAGACGCCGCGCCACGCAACCCTGCGGTTTGCCTCCGGTCTGTCATGGTTACCGGGAACGGCTTCTTCCCGAACATTTTCGCAACGCTGCCAGAAGGTCGCGATCGCACTGGGCCCGATATTCGCGGCCGCTGCCGCAATCCCGGAGAGTGATGTATCGCCACGAAGTTTGCGCCCGGTCCGCGACAATCTCCAACTGATCAACTCGGAGCTGCGCAGCGTCCCAGTCGAACTTGCGCCCAGGAAAAAGCTGGTTCACGTGCGCACCGGAAACAACGAAGTTCTGCCGAGAGTGCTGGCTCTCGCAGAAGGTTTCCTGGATCTTGCGGCGAACCGCTTTAGCGAAAAGGAGTTCACCGCCTTCTGCCGGGTCTTTCAGGAGGTTGCCGTTCTGGACCTCTACGAGGTGCTGTCGCTGGTTCCGGCGCTGAAGCTGGTGCTGCTGGAGCGCATGGCCAGGCTCGGTGGCGCTGCCATCGCCCGAGCATCCGACGGTCATGATGAGAACGCGAACGATCTCGAGAATTGCGTGCGCAGCTTGCGGGATGTGGTGCAAACTTCCTGGAGCGAGGTGCTCGAACCCCTGATCCTTTTCGATGGCGTGCTTCGCCGCGATCCCCCAGGCGCATTCGCTGCGATGGATTTTGAGAGTCGCGCTCTCTATCGAGACAAACTGTCGAAGATCGCCGGGCGCTCCGATATGTCAGAGATGGAAGTGGCAAACGAGGCGCTCTCCCTGGCTCAACAGGCGCACGCGCGCACCTACCATGATCCTCGAATCAGGCTGCGCGAATCGCATGTGGGTTATTACCTGGTGGGAAATGGGGCGACTCTACTGCACCAGAAAGTCGGATTCAAACCCAACTTTAGCCAACTCTTGCGGGCCTGGCTGCTCCGGCATCCGGATGAATTCTTCCTGCCCGGCATCGTCGTCCTTACATTCGCCATCATCACAGTCGTTCTGCTGGCGCTGACCTCGAATACAAATTCGCCGGTCCTGGTTCTGTTCTCGATGCTGATTTTGCTGCTGCCAAGCTCGCAGGCTGCGATTCAGATGATGAACTATCTGGTCAGCACTCTTTTGCCGGCGGAAATTCTCCCCAAGCTGGACTTCTCCGAAGGCATTCCCAATGACTGCGTAGCCCTGGTCGCGGTGCCCACACTCCTGCTCAACCCGCAACAGGTCCGCGGACTGGTCGACAATCTTGAAGTACGCTTTCTCGGCAATCACGATCCGAACATGCATTTCGCGCTGGTTTCCGATCTTCCGGATTCCGACCATTTGGCGAACGAGAATCATCCCTTGATCGATCTGGCCGCGTCGTTGATCCGCGAGTTGAACGAACGCTACGGCGCTCAGAAAACCGGATCGTTTTTCCTGTTCCATCGCCACCGGGTTTATAACCCCCGCGAAAAAGGATGGATGGGTTGGGAGCGCAAGCGCGGAAAACTGCTTGACCTCAACCGGCTGCTGCGCTCGCAATATGACAGCTTCCCGGTGAAGGTGGGGGATCTTTCGATACTTCCGCAGATCCGTTTTGTGATCACGCTCGATTCCGACACCGAGCTGCCGCGGGGATCGGCTCATCGCATGGTGGGAACTCTGGCTCATCCTCTGCATCAGGCGATTATCGATCCGGAGAAAAACGTTGTGGTGGCCGGCTATGGCATTTTGCAGCCTCGCGTGGGCGTGAGTGTGCAAAGTACAGGCCGTTCGCGGCTGGCCGCCATCTACGCCGGCGAGACGGGGTTTGACATTTACACACGCGCCGTCTCTGACGCCTATCAGGATTTGTACGGAGAAGGAAGTTACAGCGGAAAGGGGATTTACGAAATCGATGCCGTGCAGCGGGTGCTAAACCGCCGCTTTCCGCGAAATTCACTGCTGAGCCACGACCTGATCGAAGGCGCGTATGCGCGCGCCGGCCTGGTCAGCGATATCGAACTGATCGAAGACTATCCCTCTCACTACAGCGCTTACAATCGCCGTAAACATCGCTGGATGCGCGGCGATTGGCAGATTGTGGAGTGGTTGACCAGCCGCGTGCCGGAAGAATCTGGTGCGCGTGTGCCCAATCCCATTTCGCTGGTCTCGCGCTGGAAGATTCTTGATAACCTGAGGCGCAGCCTGGTGGAACCGGCAACTCTCCTTCTCCTTTTGTTTGGCTGGCTTTTGCCGGGCATCAACCATTTGTACTGGACCTTCGCCACGGTCTGCATTCTTTTCATTCCTCCTCTGTTTGAAGTTGCCTGTGGCTTGGTGCGGGCAGCCGTCGAAAAGAATTCGCTGGAGGCGCGCGAGGTTTTGCGCGGATTTTATGCGACCAATGTCAATGCGCTGCTCACCGTGGTATTCCTGGCGCATCAGACGTTGCTCTCGCTCGATGCGGTGGTGCGCACCCTGGTTCGACGAACCGTAACTCACGAGCGGCTTCTGGAATGGGAGACGGCCGAAGAGAGTGAAATGGGTTCGCGCCGTACTCCGGTCGACCGTTATTTGGACTGGATGCCGGCTGTGGCCGCGGCCATCGCCCTGCTGCTCGGGTTGCTACAACCGCGCTCCCTGCTTACGGCGCTGCCCTTTCTTTGCTTGTGGGCGGGAAGCAAAGCGGTGGCCCGTTGGCTGAACCAGTCTCCGATTGCCCCAGGGGCGGAAGTTTCCCCGCGGGATGCGTTTTTTCTTCGTCGTTGCGCTCTTTATACCTGGCGCTACTTTGCCGAATTTTCTACTGCGGAGCACAACTGGCTGATCCCGGACAATGTGCAGGAGGATCCTCCGGCGATCGCGGCCCGATTTTCCCCCACGAATCTGGGATTGCTGCTGAACGCGCGGCAGGTCGCGACCGAGTTCGGCTATCTTACCGTGCCGGAGATGGCCGCATTCACCCGCCTGACTCTGGACACCGTTTCTCGCTTGCCCAAGCACCGCGGTCATCTGCTGAACTGGTATGACACACGCACGCTGACTCCTTTGCTTCCCGCTTTCGTCTCGTCCGTCGACAGCGGCAATCTGGTGGCGTCCCTGTGGACCCTGCAGCAGGGATGCCTCGATCGACTGAATCGCCCACTCGTAGAATCCGCGTTGGCAGAAGGATTTCTAGACCACCTTCGCGGACTGGCCGATCGTAAAGCCCTGCCGCGCAAGACAGTTTCCGCCTTCGAGTCGCGTCTCCGGGCAGAGGATTGGCTGTCTCGGTTGCTCGAGGCCTCCGAGAATCTCTTCGACGAAAAAGGCGCCCCCGGCGAGGCTCGAGAAGGTTCCGATGTCGAATGGCTCCGATTGCAAGCCCACTCTCGTGTCGAGGCCATTCGGAAGATGGTGCGATCCTATGCGCCCTGGTTCTTGCCCGAGTTTGCGGCGCTCGGCAACGATCCGGCAGTGAAATCAAGGTTCATGAACCACGTGCCCTTGCTCGACCTTCCTCACTTGATCGTCGAACTGCAGGCGCACCTCGATGGCGCGATTCGCATCGCATCCGCGGAGAACGAGCCTCTATACGAGAGTCTTAGGGCGCTGCTGACGGAGGCTCGCTTCAATGCTACGGAATTGATCGAGAACTTCCGCCAGGCGAGCGCGCTCGCGGGTATTCTGGCAAACGAAACCGATTTCGGCTTCCTCTTAGATAACCGGCGCAAACTTTTGTCAATCGGCTTGGACACGGCAACGCCGCAACTGCAGCCCGCCTGTTACGACTTGCTGGCCAGCGAGGCTCGGATTGCCGTCTTCGTGGCCATTGCCAAGGAGGACATTCCGCAGGAGTGCTGGTTCCGGATGGGCAGGGCGCAAACTCTCGACGGCGGCTGCACTGTGCTGCTTTCCTGGTCGGGCACGATGTTTGAGTATCTGATGCCGGGACTCTGGATGCGTTCTTACGCCAACACCCTGCTCGATCGCGCCCGCGTGGGTGCTGTCCATTCTCAGCAGGCGTACGTCAAAAGCAAGGGCGTACCCTGGGGGATTTCGGAATCGGCATATTTCAAACTGGACGAAGCTGGGAACTACCAATACCAGGCCTTCGGTTTGCCCCAACTTTCAATGATGAGACGGGATTCGAACCCTTTGGTAATCTCCCCTTACTCGACATTCCTGGCGCTCGATGTCGACCGGGTCGCTGCATTGCGCAATTTGCATCGCATGGACGATTTGGGATGGTTCGGCTCCTACGGCTTCTACGAAGCCGCCGATTACAGCGCTACCCGCAACCGATTTCGTCCATCGAGTTGCCAGCTGGTGCGTTGCTGGATGGCTCACCATCAGGGGATGAGCCTGCTCACTTTGGCCAACGTCCTCTGTAACGATGTGGTGCAGCGCTGGTTTCACAGTGATCGCCGGGTACAGGCTACGGAGCTTGTCCTCCACGAAAAGCCCACCGCCCACATTCGCCGGGTTCAACTCCCTTATGGAAGCGCCGCCGCGTAGCTCCAAATGTATTTTTGATCCGAACCGTATCGTAATTCCGGGTGATTCGATGACGAGAATCTGCAAATGCCGGCTCCTGTCGGGATTCCTACTTGTCTCGCTGTTTTTCTTCGGTCCTTTTGCATGGGCTGAGTCTGCTTCGCAGCTGATCGTGGCCGATGGCTCCGCGCCCTCCCGTCCTTTTCCGCATTTTTGGGAAAAAATGTTTGGTTCCGGGCGGGCCATCCTTAGCTTGCGCGAAGGTTATCGTCACGATCTTCGGGCGGTGAAGCAGATTACGGACTTCGAGTTCGTGCGCTTCCACGCAATCTTCCATGATGAAGTTGGTATCTACAGCGAGGATAAGCAAGGGCACGCAATCTACAACTTCTCCTACGTTGACCAGATCTACGACGGGTTGCTGGCGAACGGCGTAAAGCCGTTCGTCGAACTCAGTTTCATGCCCAACCAACTGGCGGCAGCACCCGTGTTTCAGGCTTTCTGGTACAAACCAGATGTTTCCCCTCCCAAAGACTGGGGACGCTGGGACGACCTGACCACAGCCTTTCTCCGGCATTTGATCGAACGATATGGCATCGATGAGGTCGCCAGCTGGTATTTCGAGGTTTGGAATGAACCCAATCTCGATTTTTGGGCTGGCCAGCCAAGGCAACAATCCTATTGGGAGCTTTATGATCACACGGCTCTCGCGATTAAGAAAGTTGATCACCGCCTTCGGATCGGTGGACCGGCCACCGCACAGGCGGCCTGGGTGGACGTTTTCATCGAGCATTGCGTTCAACAGAAAATTCCGCTCGACTTCGTTTCCACTCACGTTTACGGAAACGATTCAGCAAAGGACATCTTCGGAACGGACGAGGACATTCCACGCGACCGTATGGTTTGCCGGGCCGTGAGTAAGGTTCAAGAGCAGATTCGTGCATCAACCCGTCCCGGTCTACCTCTGATCTGGAGTGAATTCAACGCCAGCTACAAGAATGAACCCGAGGTCACGGATACGGTTTACATGGGACCGTGGCTCGCCGACACGGTGCGCCAGTGTGATGGTCTGGTGGACATGATGTCGTACTGGACGTTCTCTGACGTTTTCGAGGAGCAGGGTGTCGTGAAGACGCCGTTCTACGGGGGTTACGGTTTGTTGGCCGAGGACGGGATTCCAAAACCTGCATACCAGGCTTTCGCGCTTCTGCACAAACTGGGGGATCAGCGCCTAACAGTAAACTCTGATTCCGCTTTGCTGACCCGCGGACACGACGGTACGCTGGTGATGGCGGTTTGGAATTACGCGCCTCCCGGCGTGGCTGGCACCGCTAAGAGCGTCACCGTGCGCTTTCAACACACCAACGTCAAACAGGCTTCCGTCTGGCGACTGGACGCGGAGCACGGAGATTTTCACCGTGCCTACGAGAACATGGGTTCTCCGCCATATCCTACTCGCGGGCAGATTGACCAATTGCGCCGGGCGGTAGAATCTAGTTCCGCCGCAGAAACGAAAACCTTGAGGAACAGCGAATTAACCCTGGAGATCCCCGCCCCAGGCCTGATGCTGATTGAACTGAGGTAGGCCAAGTCTTCCCGTTGGGTTGATGTAGTTGGAACTAAAGATGGAAGCGTGGAAATGTACCAAGTCGGGAAGCAGAACCTAGATGGAACTCCAGTGGCCGTGAGGTTCAAGCCCTAGACGACATAGAGGCAGCGACGGGCATACGCCCCACCTTTCCTCCGTACAACTTCGGGGACCCGAACTTTGGTTTACCCGCAGCGAGCGATACGCTGGTCAACCCGGGAAAGGATGTCAGTCTCGAAGACGATGACATTCCACTAGATACCGACTTCATTCCGCCGTTTTAGGCAACTTCTATGAGCAAGCAATTTTATGTGTACTTGCTGCCACCGGACGTGGAGTCGCTGGTCCACACATTGAAGTCTCGATTGAGTGTTTCGCTCATTCAAATGTCGTCGCCAGAACCGTCTCCGGTGAAAATCGTGTCTCCCATTTTCAGGGGCGCCCTGATGCTGCAGGAGGGAGCAACCCGGGTGGACTGCTACCTCACACCTGAGGACGCAGAGATCAAGATGCGGTACGTCCCCGCCCTTTCTCGTTGGAGTGTTCAGCCAGAGTCTGAAGCCATTGAATTTCATGGGTGCGAATTCGACAGGAGTGTGCTCGTGCGTGGACGATTTTATTTTCAAAATGACCTTCTTGTGGGTGACATGATCGCCCAAAAACGAAAAGAGTTTCTCGTCTGGGCTGACAAGATATTTCGATTGGCTAAGGAGTCTCTGACCAGGTCCAAGGCTCTGGACGCATACGTGGGTGAACAAGCGGAGAAATGGAGGCGGGAAGGTGGCCGTTTTGCCTCGTTTGTTACACCTGGTCGTGGCCCGATTTACGAAGCTGAGACGGGTTCTGTCTGAGGGATTGAGCTGCGCCCGCGGGCCCGCACCTATTGGTCGAATGGCGTCCCATGCTCGTATTTTCGTATCTTCTCCTGTTCGAATCGAAATCATAAGGCAAATTAGCCAGGTGGCTGCGGGATTTTGGGCACAAAATCTAGGCGAATTGCAGGGCATCACCCACCCCACGGACACGACCCCGTCGCAGAGAATTCCAGCAGATCAGAGCACACCCGAGACATTCTAGAAATTAAGGGCCCAGGCAGAGGGTGGGTCGGATCGTGAGCGAGACGGCGGGCGGTGGCCAGGAGCAAGGCAGAGCGGACCAGATCCAGAGAGAATCCGCGCTGGTAGAGGATGGAAGCTAAATGCCGGTCGGAGCGGTTGAAGCGACGCGTGGTAGACGACCGTTGGTGACTCGTGATCACGATTCAAGCTAGCCTTGCCCCACAAGCATCTGGCGCTCCGTGATCTCATGTTGCTCCGGGACTGATCCATTTGCACCGAATGCGGTAGGCATTTCGTCATACGTCCTTCCATCAAGAATCCTTCCATTCCTCGACTTTCGGACACCGCCCCACTGCTTGAAGAAAAACGGCACGTTCTGTTGACGGCACAGACGGCGGATAGAGATCACCCACTCACGCTGCATCGGCCTCGCGCCGGGTCCGCTCTCCCCTCCTACAATAACCCAATGAATTCCGGACAATTTCAGGGGCCCCAACTCTTCTAGCAGCGGCTCAATCGAGAGGAAGCGAACCCCTCCCGGAGCGGATCGCAGATGGTCGATTCTTGGAACGCCGTGCTTCTTGTCTTCGACGCTCGTCCCCCACCAAATATGCGGTTTCGCAGCGCCAAAGCGCAGCTTCGTTTCGAGCAGGTCTCGCATTCGCGTAGAACGCTTCGTCAAAACTTGGTACGTGTGCCAGTGAGCCTGCACCATCACGTCTGCGACTGACTCAATATAGCTATCTGGAACTTCCTCATGAAAAAGGTCCGACATGGAATTTACGAAGACTCGTTTCCGAGTGCGCCAGCGGAGAGGTTCCGCCAGTTTGTCGGGAACAAGGCGTAGATCGAATCCCTGCTCGTATGGATGACCCTTCACACCGCGAAACCGCTCTGCGAATGTTTCGGCATAGCAGTGTTTGCATCCGGGACTGATCTTCGTACAACCGCGAACAGGGTTCCACGTCGCGTCGGTCCACTCGATTGAGGATCGCTCAGCCATTACTGTGCCCCGTGCTCGCGATATTTGTTCAGGATGTCCACGACGATACTCTCTGCCGTTTCCTTTTGGGCTGCGAAGAACAGGTCAGTGCCGATCAGATGAAGTTCTTCAAATGGTGGTTGAATTTCAAGCGCGTTGAGCGGGCTTCCTTTTACGAGTTCACCTGTTCTTTTACTGATGTGCGTGCCAGCGCCAGCGAACCCATCAATGTAGATCGGATGCAAGTTCCGCGCTTTCAGAATCGTGCAGTATGCTCCTGCGTACTTCTTCAGAATGTCGAGCTTCAGTTCGGACCATTCGCCGATTTCGTCCAGCTTGAGACGTTTTGCTGACTCGCGCTTCATGCTCTCGACATTCTGCGCTTCGTCCGATCTTGAACGTGCGCTCATTTCCACAGAAAAACCACCCGAAGTTAGTATAGCGAACAAAAGGCGAAACTGATACACTTGCCCAGTGGACGAGGGTCGAAAGCGCGTGCTGCTGATCGCTGCTTCGATTTCGGCAGCACGTAAGCTGGCGCAGTGGGACGGCGGAAAGAGGGTTCCTTGCAACTGTGAACGCCATTGCTGACGGTTAGGTGGGCAGAGCGGATCATGGCGAGGATTGATTCACGCTGGCCCGGTAGAAACATGAACGTGCAATTCTGTTAGGAGACCTACGCCTTCGAACGCAACTGACCGTTCGGGCGGCGTTGACGGCATCACCGTCTCCGGTCCCGCGATGAGGGAGGAGAAGAATCCGTCCATTTGCACGGCGTTCATCGCCTCGCATCCCTTGCAG
>Ga0302325_10006438_pt1 | contig 26402 bp, 19 predicted proteins | sample Palsa_T0_2_FD_201948 | JGI IMG/M metagenome (GOLD analysis project Ga0302325, IMG submission 201948) | Peat permafrost microbial communities from Stordalen Mire near Abisko, Sweden - Palsa_T0_2 | ecosystem: Environmental > Terrestrial > Soil > Palsa > Peat permafrost | place: Sweden: Abisko... | reverse complement strand
TCCTGCGCGCCGTTCTACTCAGTCCATGATCGCGACGGGCGGCTCCATACGGGAACCAGATGCAGCACGTTTTCTTCGTCTTACCGAAGACGAGAACCAGATGGAAGTAGACAAAACATCATAGGAGCACCCCTAATGTCAACCGGCACGGCTGATGCCGCGGGTCCACCGTTGATCCTTCGCACTTACGTCGAGGGCGACGCCACCATCGTCCAATGCACCGGCAAGCTGACGTCCGGCCTGACGGGCATTCTTCGCGACGAGGTGAAGCGGCTGATCCCGCAATCCACGAAAATCGTCCTGGACTTAACCCTCCTCACCCAGATGGACAGCATGGGCCTGGGAACCATCGTCGGATTGTATGTCTCGGCTAAGTCTTCCGGCTGCACGCTAATCCTGATCAACCTGAGCCAGCGCGTGCGCGAGCTGTTCCGCATCACCAATGTTTGGTCCCTGTTTGAGGTTTATGGCGAGAACATTATTCGGATGCCATGAAGGCCGCACGCCATGAAGACGCATCGGATCGACCGCCCGGCTGCTCCCCTCCGGCAGGCGTCTGGGTACCCGTGCGTTGAGCGGAAGAAAAGGCGAGAATGGGTAGGTAGTTGATCTTTAGCTACTTAGAGCTACGTATCATTCGTGTCTCCTGGAACGTCTCTATACCGTGCTTCGCGCGAAATGGATCGGTATCTATCGAGCGAGGCAAAGCTCCTCCGTCCAACGGCATAGCGGCCTGAATGCCATTAGGCGGCGCATGCCGCAGTGCATACCCATACAGTGCATACAGATGATGCAGGTGGAATAACAATGGATCAACCGCCCAGCGCCTCAGCTCAAGTGGAACGGATGACGCCCATCGCGCCGACGCTGCCAGCGCCTCAGGCTCCGGGCAAGCAACGCCCCCCCACCAATCCTCCGCCGCCCCGACGCAGCCGCCTCTGGATCTGGATCCTCCTGCTCGCGTTGGTGGGCGGGGGAGGGTACTACTTCTGGACGAAAAGAACGCCAGCGGCTCCCGATTCGTCTGGCGGGAAATCCGGCGCTCAAAAGGGACAAGGCGCGAACGCAGCGGCGCCTGTGGATGCCGCCAAAGCCGTGAAAGGCAATATCGGGGTCTACGTCACCGGCCTCGGTGCAGTGACGCCCATCTATACCGTCACCGTCCACACTCGCGTGGATGGCGAGTTGATGCAGATCCTTTACAAAGAAGGCGACATGGTGCAGAAAGGCGACAAGCTGGCCGAAATCGATCCTCGGCCGTATCAAGCCATGTTGACGCAGTACGAAGGGCAGCTCATCCGCGATCAGGCCTTGCTCGACAATGCCCGCATCGATCAGGCGCGCTATGAAACGCTCATCAAACAAAACGCCATTCCCGAACAGCAGCTTGCTACTCAGATCGCGCTGGTCAAGCAAGACGAAGGGACGGTAAAGAACGACCAGGGGCTGATCGAGAGCGTCAAGGTGAATCTCATTTACTGCAATATTACGGCGCCCATCACCGGTCGTATCGGCCTTCGGCTGGTGGATCCAGGCAATATTGTCCAAACCACCGACAGTACCGGGCTGTTGGTCATCACCCAGCTTCAGCCGATCAGCGTCATATTCACCATCGCGGAAGATCAATTGCCCATCGTGTATGCCAAGCAACGTGCCGGACAAACGTTGCCGGTGGATGCATTTGACCGCGACATGAAGAAGAAGCTGGCCTCAGGCACGCTTACCACCATCGACAACGAGATCGATCAAACCACCGGAACCGTGAAGCTGCGCGCCACTTTCGACAATTCAAAAAATGAACTTTTCCCCAATCAGTTCGTGAATGCGCGCTTGCTGCAACAGGAAAAACGCGGCGTGGTGCTGGTGCCGTCCGCCGCCGTCCAGCGTAATTCGCAAAGCACCTACATCTACGTGGTGAAGCCGGATTCCACCGTCACTGTGCGCCAGGTCCAGTTGGGAACGAGCGACGACAATAACACGGAGATCACCTCGGGAATTGTCGAAGGCGACGTCGTGGTATTGACGGGCGTCGACAAGCTGCAGGAAGGAAGCAAGGTCGCAGTGCACCTGGAAGGCGCTTCCGGCTCGGGTAAGCAGTCCGCGGGGAAAACTGCCCAGTGAGCCCTTCGCGAACCTTCATTCTGCGGCCGGTGGCCACCACACTGCTCATGGTCGGCATTCTGCTCGCCGGAGCCGTGTCATACCGCGAGTTGCCGGTTTCCGCATTGCCTGAAGTGGACTATCCAACCATCCAGGTGACCACCACGTATCCGGGCGCGAATCCGGACGTTATGGCCTCATCCGTCACCGCCCCGCTCGAACGTCAATTCGGCCAGGTGCCCGGACTGCAGCAGATGACTTCCATCAGCTCCGAAGGGCTTTCCGTCATCACGCTGGAATTCACGCTCAGCCTGAACATCGACGTTGCCGAGCAGGAAGTGCAACAGTCCATCAATGCTTCCGGGACTTATCTGCCGGCCGACCTTCCCACTCCCCCGCTCTATAGCAAGACCAATCCAGCCGACACGCCGATTCTCACCTTGGCGCTCTCCTCCAGCACCCTTCCGCTCTCCAAAGTGGAAGATCTGGCCGACACCCGCCTGGCGCCCAAGATCTCGCAACTGCCGGGCGTTGGCCTGGTAAGCATCAGCGGCGGACAGAAACCCGCGGTTCGCATCCAGGCCAACCCCGCGCAGCTCGCAGCCTATGGCATCAATATGGAAGACGTGCGCAGCGCCATCATCGCTGCCAATGTCAATCAAGCCAAGGGCAACTTCGATGGCCCTCGCCAGAGCTATCAGATTGGAGCCAACGATCAGCTTCTTTCCAGTTCCGATTACGCCAGTCTGGTGGTGGCTTATAAGAACGGCGCACCGGTGCTGATGAATCAGGTGGCCGACACGGTGGACAGCGTCGAAGACATCCACGAAGCCGCCTGGATGAACAGCACGCCCGCCGTGATTGTCAATATCCAGCGGCAGCCCGGCGCCAATATCATCTCGGTGGTGGATAGCATCACGAAACTGCTTCCGCAGCTCACCTCCACGCTGCCCGAATCCATCCAGGTAAAGATCCTGACGGACCTCACCACTACCATCCGCGCATCGGTGCGCGATGTCGAGTTTGAACTGATGCTGACCATCGCCCTGGTGGTGATGGTGATCTTCTTATTCCTGCGAAATCTGGCGGCCACCATTATCCCGAGCGTCGCGGTGCCGCTGTCGCTGGTGGGGACCTTCGGAGTGATGTATCTGTTGGGCTACAGCCTCAACAATCTGACCCTGATGGCCTTGACCATTTCCACGGGCTTCGTGGTGGACGACGCCATCGTAATGATCGAGAACATCGTGCGCTACATCGAAGAGGGCGAGCATCCGTTGCGGGCCGCCCTCAAGGGCGCCGAGCAAATAGGATTCACCATTATCTCGCTCACGGTATCGCTGGTTGCCGTTCTCATCCCGCTCCTCTTTATGGGCGACATCGTCGGCCGCTTGTTTCGCGAGTTCGCCGTCACCCTCTCCATCACCATACTGATGTCGGCGCTGGTCTCCCTCACGCTGACGCCCATGATGTGTTCGAAACTGCTGAAGCATACGCCGGAAGCGCAGCAGGGACGCTTCTATCGTGCGTCCGAAAAGGGCTGGATGTGGGTGATCGGGCTTTATGAGAAGACCTTGGCCTGGGTGCTCAAACGTCAAACCGCGACCTTGCTGGTGGCGGTGGCCACTTTGGCCGTGACCGTCCTGCTGTTCTACAAGATTCCGAAAGGCTTCTTTCCCATCCAAGACACGGGAGTGATCCAGGGAATTTCCGAAGGCGCACAAACCGTATCGTTCGCTGAAATGTCGCGCGAGCAGCAGCAGCTCACCCAGGTGATCCTGCAGGACCCGGCGGTAGAGAGCCTGTCATCCTTCATCGGCGTGGATGGAACCAACACCACGCTCAACAGCGGCCGCATTCTGATCAATCTGAAGCCACTCGATACGCGCAAGATCAGCGCCACCGCTGTGATCACTCGCCTCCAGCCGAAGCTGGCACAGATATCCGGCATCACCTTGTACATGCAGCCGGTGCAGGATTTGACCGTCGAGGATCGTGTCAGCCGCACCGAATTTCAATACACGCTCGAGGACCCGAGCCAAGATGAACTGAATGTCTATGCGCCCAAGCTGCTGGCCAGGATGCAGCAGCTTCCCCAACTGCGCGACGCCGCCAGCGATCAGCAAGTGTTGGGGCTGCAAACCCGCCTGGTGTACGACCGTGTAACCGCTTCGCGCCTGGGAATCACCGCCTCCGCCATCGATCAAACGCTGTATGACGCGTATGGCCAGCGCCAGGTCTCCACCATGTTTACTCAGCTCAATCAATACCACGTCATCCTGGAGGTGAAACCGGACTTTCACGAAAATCCGGTCGATCTGCGCGGGCTCTTCGTCCGAACCGGCGCCACCACCAGCGGGACGGGCGGCGTGGTGTCCGGAGGCACAGGCACGGCCACCTCGAGCGGGCCCACCAGCTCCGCCACATCGTCGGTGGCGAGCCTGAGCTCCACCGGAACCAGCAACGCGTCTGGAGCGCAGGCCATCGCTTCCACCACGGCATTTCCCAACGGCGGCCAAGTCCCGCTGTCCGCATTCAGCACCGAAGAAACTCGCAGCGCGCCCATCGCGATCAGTCACCAGGGCCAATTTCCGGTTGTGACGCTGTCCTTCAATCTGGCTCCCAACGCGTCGCTCGGAGAAGCGGTGGAGGCAGTGAACAAGGCCAAGGATGAGGTCGGCCTGCCGCCCAGCATTCAGGCGGCGTTTCAGGGAACGGCGGAAGCTTTTCAGGCATCGCTCGCCAACGAGCCGGTTTTGATTCTGGCCGCTCTGGTGACAGTCTACATCGTGCTGGGTGTTTTGTACGAAAGCTACATCCATCCCATCACCATTCTCTCCACCCTTCCGTCCGCCGGCGTAGGCGCGCTGCTGGCCCTCTTCATCACCGGCAGTGACTTCAGCGTGATCGCGCTCATTGGCATCGTGCTCTTGATCGGCATCGTGAAAAAGAACGCGATCATGATGATCGACTTTGCGCTGGAAGCCGAGCGGCATGAGGGCAAGGCGCCCGAGGAGGCCATCTTTCAAGCCTGCCTGCTGCGTTTCCGTCCCATCATGATGACTACCATGGCCGCACTCCTGGGTGGCGTTCCTCTGGCGCTTGGCTCCGGCGTAGGCTCCGAGCTGCGCAGGCCGCTCGGCATCACCATTGTAGGCGGCTTGATCTTCAGCCAGATGCTGACGCTCTACACCACGCCGGTGATTTACCTGTTCTTCGATCGTCTGGCGATCCGATTCTCGAAGCGGCATCGCGAGATGCGTGCGGGCGGCGAAGCTCCATCCGGCCCCGCCCCCGAGCCAAGTCCCGCGCAGTAGCCATGAGCAAGTTAAGAAAGCCATGAGCAAGTTAAGAAAGCCATGAGCAAGTTAAGAAAGCCATGAGCAAGTTAAGCAAGCCATGAATATCTCCGAACCATTCATCCGCCGGCCCATCGCAACCACGCTGCTGACAGCGGCCGTGGCGCTGGCGGGCGCCGTCGCGTTCCGGCTCTTGCCCGTGTCGCCCCTTCCGCAAGTAGACTTCCCCACCATCTCGGTATCGGCGGCTCTGCCTGGCGCAAGTCCCGAAACCATGGCCTCGTCGGTGGCCACACCTCTCGAGCGGCAGTTCGGACATATCGCCTCGGTTACCGAAATGACCTCGTCCAGCACGCTGGGCGCAACCAGCGTAACGCTGCAGTTCGATCTGAACCGCAATATCGACGCGGCGGCGCGCGACGTGCAGGCCGCCATTAATGCCGCGCGCGGATACTTGCCCACCAACCTGCCGAGTAATCCCAGCTACCGCAAGGTGAATCCGGCCGACGCGCCCATCTTCATGCTGGCCCTCACATCGGACCAGCTGAGCAAAGGCCAGATGTATGACGCCGCGTCCACCATCATGGCGCAGAAGCTGTCGCAAGTAACCGGAGTGGGCCAGGTGGTGGTGGGCGGAAGCGCGCTGCCCGGGGTGCGAATCGAGCTGAATCCTACGCAATTGAATAAATACAAAATCGGCTTCGAACAGGTGCGTACGTTCTTGGCCGGATCGAATTCCAATACACCCAAAGGAGACTTCCAGGACGGAAAGAGGCGCTGGGAACTGGGAGCCAACGATCAAATCTTTAAGGCCATCGATTACCAGCCGCTGGTGATCGCCTACCGCAACGGCGCCGCCGTTCACGTCTCCGACGTTGGCCAGGCGGTCGATTCGGTGGAGGACTTACGCAATTCCGGCTACGCCAATGGCAAGCCATCGGTCCTGGTGATCGTGTTCCGTCAGCCCGGCGCCAACATTATCGACACCGTCGATCAGATCCGCGCCGTTCTGCCGCAGCTGGCGGCATCCATTCCGCGCGCCATCAACGTGCGCGTGGCCATGGATCAAACCGTCACCATCCGCGCCTCGGTTCAAGACGTGGAAATCACGCTGTTGATTTCCATCGCACTGGTGATCCTGGTGGTGTTCGCTTTTCTGAGAAGCGCACGAACCACATTTATCCCCAGCATCGCCGTTCCCGTTTCGCTGATGGGCACTTTCGGCGTGATGTATCTGGCTGGTTTCAGCATCGACAATCTCTCGTTGATGGCGCTGACCATCTCGACCGGATTCGTCGTGGACGACGCAATCGTGGTGATCGAGAACATCACGCGCTACATCGAGCATGGCATGCAGCCTTTTCAGGCAGCGTTGAAGGGAGCCCAGGAAATCGGGTTCACGGTGTTTACCATCTCCATCTCGCTGACTGCGGTATTTATTCCTTTGCTGTTAATGGGCGGAATCGTGGGACGGCTCTTGCGCGAGTTCGCGATTACGCTCTCGGTGGCGATTCTGGTTTCGATGGTCATCTCGCTCACCACCACTCCCATGATGTGCGCGCATCTTTTACACGTGGAAACCGAGCACGGCTGGTTCTACCGGAAAAGCGAACAGTTCTTCACCTGGGTAGTCAATCTCTACGGACGGGCCCTGTCAATCGTGTTGCGGCATCCCGCGCTGACGCTCTTGAGCCTCCTGGCTACTGTGGCTCTCACCGTCTATCTGTACATCCAGGTTCCCAAGGGATTTTTCCCGCAACAGGACACGGGCCGGTTGAACGGGCAGATTCAGGCGGATCAGGACACCTCATTCCAGACCATGGACAAGACACTCCTGACCATGGTGAATATCATCGACCAGGATCCGGCCATCGACACGGTGAACGCTTTCTCGGGCGGAGGAGGGGGCACCACCACCAACACGGCTCGCATGTTTATTTCCCTGAAGCCGCTGGCCGAACGCAAGATCGGCGCCGACCAGATCATTCAGCGCCTGCGGCCCAAGCTGGCGCGAGTGCCTGGAGCGACGCTGTATTTGCAGTCCGTGCAGGATTTGCGCGTGGGCGGCCGGCAAAGCAATGCCCAATATCAATACACCATGCGCGCCGACAACTTGAGCGACCTGACCAACTTCGCGCCCAAAATGCTGGACCAGTTGAAAACCATCTCCATCATTACCGATGCCAACAGCGATCAACAGGACCGGGGCCTCGAAGCGATGGTCCAATACGACCGCAAGACCGCGGCGCGCTTCAACATTTCGCCCGCACTGATCGACGACGTGCTGTACGACGCCTTCGGACAGCGGCAGGTGTCCACCATGTATTCCTCGCTCAATCAATATCACGTGGTGATGGAGGCTGCACCGCAATACTGGCAAAATCCCAACACGCTGCGCCAGGTCTACGTTACTTCGCCCAATGGCACCGAGGTGCCCTTGAGCGCTATTGCAAAAATGGACAACGAAACCGCACCGCTCTCGGTGAACCATCAAGGGCTGTTTCCCGCCATCACCTTGTCATTCAATCTTCGTCCAGGGGTCGCGCTCGGGGACGCGGTGAATGCCATCGCGGCGGCCGGCCGGAAAATCGGGCTTCCCACCACCATTCAAACCGGATTCGCCGGAACCGCGCAGGCCTATCAGGACTCGCTCGGCAGTGAGCCGATATTGATCGCCACCGCGCTCGCGGCGGTCTACATTGTTCTCGGCATGCTGTACGAAAGCTATATCCATCCGGTGACCATTCTGTCGACGCTACCCTCCGCTGGAGTGGGCGCCCTGCTGGCGCTGGAGCTGACGCACACCGATCTGAGCGTGATCGCCATCATCGGAATCATTCTGCTGATCGGCATCGTCAAAAAGAATGCGATTTTGATGATCGATTTCGCCATCGCAGCCGAGCGCAATGAAGGCAAGAGCTCGCGCGACGCGATTTTCGAGGCTTGCCTGCTACGATTCCGGCCCATTCTGATGACCACCATGGCGGCGTTGCTGGGCGCATTGCCTTTGGCGCTGGGCACCGGCACCGGGTCGGAACTCAGGCGTCCGCTCGGAATCACCATCATCGGAGGATTGATCTTCAGCCAGATGCTGACGCTTTTTACCACTCCAGTGGTCTATCTGTACTTTGACCGGTTGCAGCAGTGGCGTGACCGGAAACGCTCCGAGCGCCGCCAACCGCTGGGGAACGACCAGCCTGTTGGTTCGGAAGTGTAGACATGGACGTGCGAATATTAAATCTAAAGAAAACGAATCGAATGAATAGTAGGTCAAAACCCAAGCTTTCAGCAGGTGCGGTACTGGGCGCGCTGCTGGTTTCCAGCGGATGCATGGTGGGTCCCAATTACCAGCGGCCGCCTGCGCCCGTGGCCCCGGCCTTCAAGGAAAAGCCCCCAGAGGGCTGGAAAGAGGCTCAGCCCAGCGATGCCGCGCTCAAGGGCAAATGGTGGGAGATTTATAGCGATCCGAAGCTGAACGAACTCGAAGAGCAGGTGAACATCTCGAATCAGAACGTATTGCAGGCGGAGGCGCAGTATCGCGCCGCGCGGGCGTCGGTGCAAGTGGCCAGGTCGGCCCTGTTCCCCACCGTTACAGCCGGCCCGACGATTACAGCCAGCCAGGGTGGGACGAGTCTCGCGCCGTCAACCGGGGTTTTCACCGGTTTTCAGATCCCCTTCGATGCCTCCTATCAAGTGGATCTGTGGGGCAGCATTCGCCGCAACGTGCGAGCCAACGCCGTAACGGCGCAAGCCACCGAGGCACAGCTCGAAAATATAAAGCTCACCTACCAGGCGGATTTGGCGCAAGACTATTTTCAATTACACGGCACCGATGGCGACATCGCGCTGTTGCAATCCACCGTCGATTCGTACAGCGGCTTTTTGAAGCTCACCCAGGCCCGGCATGACTCGGGCATCGCGTCCGGCGCCGACGTGGCGCAAGCGCAAACGCAGCTGGACTCGGCTAAAGAACAGTTGATCGACTTTGGGGTTGCGCGCACACAGTACGAGCATGCCATCGCAATCCTGATCGGCAAGCCGCCGGCCGAATTGACCATTGCGTCCGAGACCCTGAAGCGCGAACCACCGCAGGTGCCGGTAGCCTTTCCGTCCACGCTGCTGGAACGGCGCCCGGACATCGCCATGTCGGAGCGCCAGATGGCGGCTCTCAACGAGCAGATCGGAATCGCCGACGCGGCCTACTATCCCTCCTTGACGCTCAGCGCGGGGGCTGGCCTGGCGAGTTCTAGCTTCATAAATCTGTTTACTTGGGCGGGCCGGTTCTGGTCCGCGGGCGGCGCCTTATCGGAAACTCTGTATGACGCTGGAAAGCGCCGGGCACAGGTGAACATTGCCGAGGCCGACTTCGACGCTGCCATGGCCGGTTACCGGCAAACGGTGCTGACCGCGTTTCAGCAGGTGGAGGACAACCTGTCTGCTCTGCGGATTCTGGAGCAGGAAACGGGAGCCACCACCGAAACCGTTCAGGCCGCGCAAACGGCGCTCGATATCACGGTCGCCCAATACAAGGCCGGAACCGCCACTTATCTGCAGGTAGAGACGCAGCAGACGGCGCTATTCGCCGAACAGGAGGCCCTGGTCAACCTGCTGACTCGTCGCATGGTAGCGAGCGTGCTGCTGGTGCAGGCGCTGGGCGGCGGATGGGACAGCTCGCAATTGCCGGAGGTAAGCGCACTCTCGGCGAGCGACAAACCGGCGAATCACTACAAGCAAACACCCAAGGGCCAATAGTTAAAAACTGATCTTGTCTTTTGCGGCCGCGATCTTTTTGCCATCCACGCCGTAAATGATCAGAAGGTCGCCCCAGGCGTGATAATCGCCGTGTCGCTCGCGATACTTCACCACAGCCTCGGCCTCTTCGTTAGTGAGAGCCAGCCCTGTCGCGATCTCTTGCGCCGAGGCTTTATTTACGTTGATCTTGGTCGAGTCTTCCGTCTTGGGGAAATGCTCGAACATGTAGGCGGCGATGACGTCGAGCTCGGCGCGCGTGGCCTGCGCACCCCGGTCCCCCATCCGATACACAATCGTCTGGTATTCGTCTTTCGTGAAGCGATAGACCGTCAGCTCCTCAGCCTTGTGACAGCCCACGCAGGCGCGCTCGATCAATGCCTTACCCTGACCGTCGGGTAGGTCGGCGCCGCCGAGTGACAGCATGCCCGAACAAATCGTTAGGCATGCCATCAGCTTCAAGTGCAGTCCCCGTTACGGCTTGTGAAAACGACCTTCCAGCACACCTTTCGCCAGGATATGGCCTTGCATGGCGGAGAGAACGTCGGCGCGCGTGGCGTCGGGGCCGAGATCCAGCTTGGTATCCAGAGCGAAAAGCTCAAAGGTATAGTGATGATACGGTCCCTGCGATCCCATGCCGGGCCCCATGAAACCTACACCACCGCGCAGATTCTTGGCGTTGATGGAACCGTCGTCCAGTTTGGCGGTGGCGGGAACGTTCTGGGGAAGCCCCGTCGCCGTGCCGGGAATGTTGAAGATCATCCAGTGCAGCACGTCGTCCGTCTTCTTCTGCAGCGCGACGTCGGGATCGTGCAGGATCAATGCGAAGCTGACCGTGCCCATGGGCACGTGCGTCCAATCCAGCTTCGGCGAAATCGGGTTCGCATCGGCCTGCGTATATTTATTGGGAATGACGCCGCCGTCTTCGAAGTCCGGCGAAGTGAGCGTGAGGCCAGGTCCGGCCGGACCGCCCTTCCCCTGCGCGAAGGCCAGGCTGAGGCAGGAAGACCCCAGGCTCGCCGCCAAAACCATTGCACCCACCGTGAGTTTTCTCATGAATGTTTCCTCCTCGGAATGTAACAGCATATCAAGAAGGCGAAGGGAATTGCGCGGGCCGTGCTATGATCGGGCTTCTCGCGAAGTCATGCGAGGAAGAACGCCCTGCGGAGGGGCCTCAATGGCAGCGCAAGCGACCAAGTCTTCCGGGAAAAAATCCAAAATATCACCCAACGGAGAGCAGCACTTAGCGGCGCATCTGGCGTTCGAGATGGCGCGCGTGGTGGAGGAAGCGGCCGTGGCTTCGGCGCGCACCATGGGACAAGGCGACAGCCCAGGGTCCGATCATGCCGCGGTGCAAGCCATGCGGCGCGCTTTTGAAGATGTCCCTATCGCCGGGAACATTGTCATCGGCGAAGGCGAGCGCGATGAAGCGCCCATGCTGTATATCGGCGAGCGGGTGGGAGCCAAGCCGCCACCGGGCCTGGAATATCCCGCCGTCGATATCGCGGTGGACCCGCTGGAGGGCACCAATCTCTGCTCCACCGGCGCCGCCAACTCCATCGCCGTGCTGGCCGCATCGGAAGCCGGCGGCTTGCTGCACGCACCCGATTGTTACATGGAGAAGATCATCGCGGGCCCCGGATGCCAGGGCGCGTTAGACCTGGATGCCCCGCCCAAAGACAATCTCAAGGCCATCGCGAAGCGCTTGGATCGCGACGTGGAAGATCTGGTGGTGATGGTGCTGGACCGCCCCCGGCACAAGGAACTGATCGCGAGCATTCGCAAAGCGGGCGCCCGCATCCGTCTGATCGGCGACGGCGATTTATCGGCTGGAATCGCGGCGGCCGTGAGCGGGGCGGGCGTGCATGCCGTGATGGGAATCGGCGGAGCGCCGGAGGGCGTGATCACCGCGGCCGCCATGCGCTGCCTGCACGGCGAGATGTTGGGGCGGCTGGTGGTGGGCAATAAGGAGATGGAGCGGCGGATGCAGAAGATGGGCATCAGCGATCCGCGCAAGATCTATCGCGCCCAGGATCTGGCTCCCGGCAAGAAGATCATCTTCGCCGCCTGCGGCGTAACGCCCGGAAATCTCCTGCAAGGCGTTCGATTCTTCGGCACCGGCCATCGGACGCATTCCTTAGTGATGACGTCGCAGCCCAACACGGTGAACTTTCGGGATACTGTTCACCTGACCGGTAAACCGGACCGCAGGGGAGTGCGCTTGTTCTAGCCCATATTCCTCGTCTCCCTCGTATTCCCTGTATTCCTCGTATTCCTGGTCTGAGTGCAAGACAGCGAAGGGAATACCGGGAATACGAGGAATCAATTCAGTCTCCCCAACCAGCGATGAATCGACCCTAGCTGCTCCGTGATTTGCGCCCGGTCCTCGGCGTCGGGCGAGTATTTCAAATACAATTCCAGATCCTTCTGGGCGCTGCGGAACTGGCGCATTCGTAAGCGAGCCACGCCTCGTGCTTTGTAATACTCCGGGTTGCGCGGGAAGGCTTCAATCAGCAGATCCGTCACCGCCACCATCTTGTCGAATTGCTTGCCGCGAAAGTAGGCCGAACGCAGATTGTTCAGCATGCGAACCAGGATGTAGCGGATACCAACGGGCGCCAGAGCCTTCGCGTCGATATCCGATCCGGTACGGTCGCGCGCGATTTGCCTGCAATCATCCGCGGTGAGCAGCTTGCCGGAATAAAACGGATCGATATATGTGGCGAATTCCCCGTCGTCATATTGGACGATAAAGTGTCCCGGCAATCCGACGCCCGCCACCGGCCGGCCAAGGCGGCGCGCCACTTCGATGTAAACCACCGAGAGCGCGATCGGAATTCCCGTGCGGCGATCCAAAACAAGATTGAGGCAACTGTTGCGCGGATCGTTGTAGTCGATTTCGTTGCCGTGGAAGCCGAGCTCGCCGAACAGGTAATCGTTCGTCACGCGAACAAACTCGCGCCCAGCGGCGGAAGCGGGAAGACGCGCCGCGATTTCGGACGCGATCCGATCCAGAACCGCCAGAGAGGGCGCTGGATCCAGATCCGGCATTTCTATGGAAGCGATTTCGAGGGCCGCCACATCCAGCCTGCCGTGCGGCTGCTCCTGAATAGCTCCACGCAGCGCTTCCATTTATCGCTTCGGCCTTCTTTGATTGGCGCCATTCCGAATTGTTACACCGCGTGCGGCCACTTCCACCGGCAGGATTTCAGCGCTCGCACTGGCGATCGCACGCGCAACACGTTCCTGCGCGCCGCGCTCAACCAGAAAAAACACGCAGCCTCCACCGCCCGCTCCGCAAACTTTAGCGCCTAGCGATCCGGCGCGTCTGGCCAGCGCAATCAAAGCATCAATGGCGGGAGTGGAAATACCCGGCACGTTGCCGCGCCGATGGGACCAGTCTTCGCGCAACAACCGGCCGGCTTCGCTCCAATTGGCCTTCTCGACGGCAGTGCGCATGCTCGACGCAATCGAAGCGATCTCGCCAAAGTTCCGCTGCACCTTCCGTTCGCCGTTGATGTAGGCTTTAGTCACTTCCCAATTGTTAATGCCGGAATTACGCGGCGCGCCGGTGTAGCAGAGCACAATCCGGCGATTGAAATCGTCCAGGTCTACGGGAATGGCGACGCGACGCACGCCGGCCGCTCCCAGTTCGATCGCGCTGACACCACCGTAGAGCGCTGGATAGTAATCCTGCACGCCGGTGGGCACGCGAATGATTTGCGCTTCCACGTTTTGAGCAATCTCGCGGATCTTCTCGCGCCCGTGCCCGGTGCCGGTGAAGCGGTTCAGCGCGCTGGCGGTCGCGATCATCAACGCCGACGATCCGGCAATCCCCGCGCCCGCCGGCGATTCCGAATCGGTCTGTATCGTGAGACCAGTGCGCGGGCGAAAAAACCGCAACAGATTGGTTGCGAGAGGCAGTGCAGGCCGCAAAGCTCGGTCCATCTCAGCGAACGACGGGTAGCTTTCCGCCGCCTTGAGGTCACTGGAGTGCAACCGGACTTCCGATGAGTCCAGCGCTTCGACAGTGCAGCGCGTGAACCGGTTGATAGCAAAATTGACCGTGACGGCGCCTGGATGGAACAAGTAGAGCGGCCAGATATCGAGAGTGCCGCCAGCCAGGTCAACGCGGCAGGGCGCCTCGGCGATGATTCTCATGCAGAAGCTTTACTATACCGCCTAGGTATCGCCTTATACCGCTGGTGGTATCGAGAATCCGACAGATCCCGCCGATAGCAAGAAAGGATGAGGCATATACTGCTCGCTGGCGTTTTCCTGGCAGCCGTGACATCGGCTCAAGTGGCCCCGCCTGCTCCGGCAGCGCCTCCCGCAGACAAACGGCCTGCAGCCCAGTCCCCAGCGGGTCCGCCACCCGCGGCAACTGCACAGTCCGCTCCATCCACACCATCGTCACCGCAATCGGCTCCGCTGCAGTCGGCTATGCCGCAAGATAGCAAAGCACCCGATCAGGCTGCCGTCCAGTCCAGCATGGCGGATTCACTCGCCAAGCAACGCGTCGCCGCAATGAAGCAGATCGCGGGCGTGATGGGCAAAGCTCCAACTCCCGCGGCGTCTTTCTTCACCGTCCCGTGGGTGGAAACGCCCGTGCCGTTCAGTTCCCCGCCCTGCGATCCTATGCCGGCGGCCGATTTGGACAAACTGGTAGAGCAAAACTCGCAGCAGGAGGGCGTGAAAGCGGAGTTGATCCGCGCCGTCATCGCTGAGGAATCGGGCGCCCGGCCGTGCGCTGTCTCCTGGAAGGGCGCTCAGGGGATCATGCAATTGATGCCCGCCACTTCGGAGCAATTTGGGGTGAAAAATCCTTTCGATCCGAAGCAGAATGTAGAAGCGGGCACCAAGCTCCTCAAGCAATTGCTGACCAAATACAACAACGATGTCAGTCTGGCACTGGCGGCCTATAACGCGGGGGAAGGACGCGTGGATAAAGACGGCGCCGTACCGCAGATTCCAGAAACTCAGAACTACGTGAACGACATTCAATCCAAATTACCTAAGAAATAACCCCAACGCATTCCTGTAGTATCAATACTTTAGGCCTCGCATTTCTAACGCCGAGCCTTAAACTTTTCGAGTTGTTCCGACGATACTTCCCTTGGAGCATACCGTTCCCGGCCGATCCCCCATGCCAACCAAGGACAGTTTCGGTAATTCGGGTTCACCGGCCTCAACGTCGCCGCTAATTGCGCCAATTCCCTTCTTTGAAGCGGACGACAACCTGCAATTTCCGGCGACAATTCTAGTCGTGGATAGCGAGGAGATCAACCGCCGGCTCTTGAAGGCCATCTTCAAGACCACGCCATACAAAATCCTGGAGGCGCATCGGGCGTCGGAGGCGACGGCGCTATTGCAGACGGAAAAGATCGACCTGGTGATTTTGGACCTGATGCTGCCGGAGATGAGCGGCCCAGAGCTTTGCCGTTACATGAAAGCGCGCCGCTCCACGCAGTTGATCCCGGTGTTGATGATCACCAATCTGCAGGGCGTGGAGAACGAAATTGTTGGAATCTCCTCCGGCGCCGACGAGTTTCTGATCAAGCCGCTGCACCCGGCGGTAGTGCGGACGCGAGTCCGCGCGATGTTGCGCAACAAATCGCTCATCGATTCTCTTGAGGAGGCGGAGACTATTCTGCTCGCATTGGCGCAAACGGTGGAGCATCGCGATGAATACACGGGCAAACACTGCCAGCGCCTGGCGGTGGCATCGGTGATGCTGGGCGAAGCGTTGGGCCTCGCGAGCCAGGATCTCACGGCTCTCTATCGCGGCGGCTATCTCCACGACATCGGCAAGATCGCCATTCCAGACTCCATTCTCTTCAAACAAGGCGGCCTCAGCCCCGAAGAATGGAACATCATGCGGAGCCATCCAACGCGCGGCGAGGACATTTGCCGCCCGATGCGGAGCCTGGGACCGGTGCTGCCGATTATTCGCGGCCATCACGAGCGTTGGGACGGTTCGGGCTATCCGGATGGATTGGCTGGCGAGGATATTCCGCTGCTAGCGCGCATTCTGCAAGTGGCCGATATCTACGATGCGTTAACTACCGAGCGGCCCTACAAGCCCGCCCTAACGCCCGAAGACGCGTTTGCGGTCATGGAAGAAGAAGTCCGGCGCGGCTGGCGCGATCCGGAACTGGTTCCCCTCTTTGCCAGCACCATCCAAACGAATCCCAGCGCGGACCTCACGTCGCTCGAAGCGTCGCTCGAAAACATGCGCACCGCTGTTTCCCGCTAACCTGGTAGGTTGAAAGCTCTCGCAATCCTCCAAAGCCAGATTGTGGCGTGCGAACAATGCCCGCGCCTGGTGGAATATCGTGCCGAAGTGGGGCGCGTAAAACGCCGCGCCTATCGCGATTGGAATTATTGGGCGAAACCGGTTCCTGGCTTCGGCGATCCCAAGGCCCGGCTGCTTCTGGTGGGCCTGGCGCCTGGAGCCCACGGCGCCAATCGCACCGGGCGAATGTTCACCGGCGACAGCTCGGGAGATTTTCTCTACAAGGTTCTCTTTGCCACCGGCTTTGCTTTGCAGCCCACCAGCGTTTCGCGAGACGACGGGCTGAAGCTGATGGACGCATACATCAGCGCGGCGGTCCGTTGCGCACCACCCGACAATAAGCCAACGGTGGAAGAGATTCGCACTTGCCGCCCGTATATGCAGCGCGAGCTGGAGCTGCTCGAAACCGTTGAGGTGGTTGTGGCGCTGGGCCGGCTGGCTTTCGACGTCTACCTGGCAATCCTGCGCGAGCAGGGCAAGATTGCGCGGCGATCCGGATTCATCTTCGCTCACGATGCAGAGCATCGAACTGGCGAAGACCAACCATTGCTGATCAGTTCCTACCATCCGAGCCAGCAGAACACCTCGACCGGCAAACTCACCGAAGCGATGTTGCGGGCGGTCTTCGAGCGCGCGCGCCGGTATCTAAAAGAAGCGTGAGCGGGCCAACGCCTGCTAACGCGCGAAGTACGCGGACCGCAACAGTACGCCCAGGCGCGCTCCATCGCGCGGGGCGACGTACGGATTACGGACCCGCATTCGCACGGTTGTAAGGCTGTCGGTCTTCAGCCAGTCGACCGGAACATCGTGCTCGTAAATCACATCACCATCTTTCGCGAAGCGTGCTTGATCCAGCAAATGGCCGTTGACATAAAAGTCGACCATGAGCGGGCCGGTCTTACGGAAGGTGTCCGGCGAAATATAAAAATGTTCCCGGAACATGTGATGCTGAACGGTGGACAGCTGGAACCGCAACTCGGGTTCATCCAGCGTCCAATAGGCCTCCGCTTTCGCATCGCCAGTCAGTACGCCCTTGACGAAGTACCGGGAAGCCCCGGGCCTGCCGACGCTCAGCACTTCGCCAAAAGCGTCGCTGCGTCCGGCTGTCTTTGGAATGTGAAGTTGAATGCTTTGGAGAGTATCGCCGTTCTCGAGTTCTATATAGTGGCCGTCTTCAAAGTCGAAGATGTGATCGTAATTGGGCAGGCGATCGAGAGGGATGCGCTGTGCAGGCGGACCGTTCAATTCCGTGATGAAAATATCGGCGTCGCGGTAATACAACCTCAGAACAAACACCAGGTCGTAGGTATCATCGAGCGAAGTGTGGAGAAACAACAGCTTGGAGCCGTGCGGAAGACTGGGGTAGAGCCGCGAGAAATCGGCGACGGTATTCCGGTAAGGCGAAAATCGCGGATCCTGAGCGCGCGGCCAATTGCGGTGGTCGACCACCCCGATGACCACAGCGGTGGCAAGGAATAGCGCGATCGAGGCGGACGTGGGCGATGCCGCACTCGTAGTTACACCATTGTCCAGCGCTTCGGAAACGATCCGCGACAGGCCTTCTTTGAAACGCACCAGGCAGACAGCGGCGTAGAGCGCCAGCCCAGCTAGCGGCAGATAAAGCACGAAGCCAAGACGAGCCGGGATGAACGACACCGGCTGCTGCACGATCACGAAAAAGATCAATCCGAACCAAGCCACGCGAGACCTCACCCAAAGTGCGATGACGATGAGCGCCCCGTAAAATCCGGCCACACCGAGCAGCGTCAGGGGTGCGACGCCCAAATCCCCCGTCGGACTGTTGCGATAAAGCAAATCCGCCAGATACGTCCCGGTGTCTGCGAGCCAGCGAGCCCAGGTGTAGCGCGGAACATAGGCCGGGTCGGCTGTAAGGCCCTGGGAGCCCAGCTTGGCCGGCAGATAGATCAACACGCACACGGCGCCCACCAGCGCCATTCTTCCCTCCCGAAAACACCAGCCGATCAGGGCGCGAAGGCTGCGAAAATCTGGCGGATGAAACAGCAGCTCGTAGATGAAAATCATGATCGGCAGCGTGATGGCCATTTCCTTCGAATTCAGCGCGCAGACGAAACACACCAGGAACCCGAGCGTTTCCCACACACCCAAGAGCCGGCCTTCGAGCCGGGCTCTGAGATAGATCAGTAGCGTAAGAAATGAGAACAGGAAACAGAAAACGTCGTACATCGACCCGGCGTTGTAATACAGATAATCGAACTTGCCGTGGAAGCAGTACAGCAGGGTTGCGATCGCGGCAACCTCCCGGGATCGACTGATCTTGGTAAACACTAAATACGCGAGCCACAGATTCACCAGCATGGCCGCGTAATACAGGATGTACACGGGGCGGGGATTGAACCCAAAAATCGCGAAGAACGTTCGATAGATGATGCCGCCGAAGGGACGATAGAAGGGCGTCCAGAAGAACAGGTTGCCCTTCACCAGCGCACTGACCGGTTTGCTCCAGTAAATGTAGAGATTCATCATGTCGTCGCCGCTGTAGTAGAGCAGCAGCACGCGCCAGGTGAAGAACAGGAAGAAGCAAGCGATAAACAGACCGCCCATGACAGGGAGCAGGGGACTGGTCTTGCCAGCCTGTTGAACCGGCGGGCTGGGGTCCGGTTGGGTCAAGAATCTTTGCGCCAGGCCTGCTGCAGTTTTTCCGCGAAAGGAGAGCTGGAGGGAGCGAAGCGAGTTTGGTGATGCTCTACAGCCGGCAGCGGTTCGGGGACCGCGGCAGGAGCGGGTAATGGCGCTTCCGACGAACTGGGCGGAGCAATTGGCGGCACATCGCGCGCCGGCGCGTCCTCTAAATACTTGGCTTTTTTGAGGATGGAGCGCTCGAGCGATGGACTATAACCGGTCCAGAAGCCTTCAATGTGGCGATCCTTCTCCGCCAGCGCGCGCATGCACTCCATCTTGGAATCCAGATTGTCCAGATGATGCAGCAGCATGGCTTCGGGAAAGAGCGGCACCTTGGGTGAGCCGTACTCCAGTTCGCCGTGGTGGCTGACAATCAAGTGCTCTACTAACACCCGGAGCTTGGGCGGAAAATCCGGCACCTGCTGGAGCTTGTCGTGCAACAGGCGCAGGCCGATGATAATGTGGCCGAGCAGCTGACCTTCGGAGCTATACCCGAAGCTGCGCTCATAGGTTAATTCGGCCACCTTTCCCACATCGTGAAGGATGGCGCCGGTAAGCAACAAATCAGGATCCAGGTTGCCGTAATGCGAAGAAGTGAGATGACACAGCCGGCAGACCGAGAGCACGTGCTCGATCAATCCGCCCAGGAAAGCATGATGGACATGCTTGGCGGCCGGCGCGGTGCGATACATGCGCGCCAGTGGTTCGTCGTCCAGAAATGCATTCAGAAGAGCCTGCAAGTGCGGATTGCGCATGGCTGCCACCAAAGCGCGTAATTCCGCGAACATCTCCAGAGGATCGCGCGTGGAGGCGGGAAAAAAATCAGCGAAGTCGACGTCGGCGTCCAGCACGCGCGCCATTTTGTGAACCGTCATCTGCAGCCGGTTTTGAAAGATCTGCAGCAGGCCCTTCACCTTGACGAAATCGTCGCGATCGAAAGTGTCCACCACTTCGACCACGTTGTCCCACATTTTGGCATCCACCTCGCCAGTGCGGTCGCCAAGCAGCAACGAAAGATAAGGTTCGCCGGACTTCTTTTGCCGGACGTCTTTGCCGTGGACCAGAAACGTGGTGGTGAAAACCTGGTTTGGCTTTAGATCGCTAAGATAGGGCGACTTCATGAAAACCGCTGGCCTGACCCTTATTGCCCCGACGAACTGGTGGCTACAGTTTGGGTCCCGGGAACCGGAATGCTCCACAGCAGGCGCTTGTGCCGCACGTGGCTCTCAACCTCTTCCTTCTTCACTGTTTCGGGCCGGAGTTGCGCGGGATCCACCCAAGCGGTGTCCTTTCCGCCCGCAGCTCCGGTATCGATGTAATCGGCCTTGATCTCCAGGAAAGCATCCTTGCGCAGCTTGGTGAGATAGTCGCGAACGGCTGCCTCCAAGCGCGGCGCGAGAAGTTTCTCGTTGATCTGGCTCTCCACTTCGGCCAACTCAGCCTGGCCGGCCTTCTGGTGATCCTCTACGCGAAGAATGAGAAAGCCGTTGGGCGTTCGGACCGGATCGGTGATGTATCCTTTGGGCTGGGTCCAAACCAAGTCCTCCAGGTTCTTGCTCAGAACGTCTTTCTTATAAGGAGGAAGCTCGCCCATACCTTTGGCGCTCACCGAATCGGAATTGTCCCGGGCCATTTCGGCAAAGCGCTCGCCTTTGCGCGCGCGCGCCACCAGGTCCTTGGCTTTCTTCTCGGCCGCCGCAACACCCGCGGCATCCTTGCCTTCGGTGGAAATCAGGATTTCCTGCAGGAAGATGCGCTCTTCGCGTACGAACTCCGTCTTGTGCTCGTTGTAATACTTTTCTATATCCTCGTGCTTCACCGACATCTTCTCGGTGACTTCCTCGCGAATCACGTGCTGCGTCAGAGCGCGCGTCTTCATCTCCTGCTTGAAGTCTTCATACGACATGCCGCTTTGTTCCTTGATGTAGGCCTGGAACTTCTCCGGGTCCGGTATCTTGGAATCGGACTGGATACTGGCCAACTGTTTGCTCACATCGGTGTCGACATTGATGTTGAGGTCCTTGGCCTTCTGCGCCAGGATCAACTGATCGATGCGGTCGCGCAGCAAGTTCTTCTCGCGATCGCCTAGTTCCTTTTCGAGCTGGTCACCCACCACGCCGCTAGCGCGCAGGGTCTCGATGAGCTCGCGTCGCGAGCGATCCAGATCGCCTCGGGTGATGATGTCGCCGTTACACTTGGCGACGATCTCTTCCACAACGGCAGAGTCAGCGGCGGCCAAACCGAGGGCGAACACGCCGCTAGATCCAAGCACCAGGAGGGGCACAAACAACTTCATACTCTCCATTATGGACGAAAGGGCGCGGCTTGGGGATGGGGTTCGGGGATGGGGATGGAGGCGGGGGGTGCGTCCTTTGCGCTTTTGAAAAAACGAACCCATATTGAGCCGGATCGTATGGAATGCCTTTGTGTTTATGAAGTTCCAGAAGGGCCGCGGCCTGCTTGAGGTTTGGCAATTCGGGATTGGCATCGGAGCCGGGTTTGTCATGGAAGACCTCGGAAGCAGTTCTAGCATGGGCGGAGGGCGATTCCGTGGGCCGGGTGGTGGAGCCCCTATGCGTCCAGGTGGATTCGGGCTTGGGCCGCACCGGATACTGAGACCCGATTTCTGAGACGCCCGCAAGACCCCAACCACGTGTCGGGCGCGCAGTCGTAACGGCATTGTGAGGCTGAATGGTGAGATGCGTGAACTCGATTTTCTCAGGCCTTCAATGATCGTTTCACATCTACCGTTTGTTAGACGCGGCTGGGGGGCGCCAATCCCGCTAGAAAGTAACGCCCAGTAGAAACTCAACTTGGTTCTGGCTGCTGTTAACGTAGTCGGCCCGGAAGTGTTGCAATGACCAGCGCGTGTAGCGAATTTCGGGCGAGACGTGCAGGAAAAGCATATGAATGTCGATGCCGCCGCCGGTCACGACACCGGGCGACGTCCGGTGTTCAAGCTCCAAAGGGCTCGAGGTCTGGGTGGTCATCGTGGTCGAACCGGACTCGGTAGCAGTATAGGAGTTAATGATGGCAGAGAGGCCCTCGACGCGATCGAATGCCGCGCCTCCGTCGATGTATGGCTTCAGAAATCTACCGGGCAGCTTGTACTTCACGAGAATCGGGAACTCCCACGCATTGCCGATGGCGGTAGTATGCGCGCCACTGCCGCTTAAGTAGACGTACCATTGATAGCGGTAATGGCGGAATAACGCATCGACCTCGATGGAGAGATTTCGAGGCAGCCGCAACTCCACCGTCGGACCAATGATGTAGGGGTTCGTGGTCGACGTCGCACCTTGATTGCCCGGCGGAAACTGCGTCGCGTCGAGCAAGCCATCCAATGGCGCGCCCGCCTTGATCCCGAACGTGACAGGCTGCGGGAAGACGCAAAATGCGCTAAGGACGAAAAGGCCCAGTAGTCTCATTTTCGTGACATGCTGACGCCATCGCAATCCGCACGCCACTTACAGACAGGCAATGAAATGAATGCCGTTCTCTCGTTCACTGTGGTCTCGCTCATTCCATTCCGCCTCTGGGCTGTGTTTTGATGACCCATCCGCAGCGCTTTCGACGGCACCATCCGGCAATAGGCCCCCTCGAGACAAAGATCAGTCCGTTTGTGAGACAGGGTTGCATCCACACGGGTGTGTAACGGCCTATTTTCCCGTGGAACGCCCGATTCTCAGTTCGCGCCATGCCGACGAACCGTCGGAGTGGGCGTGGCGCCGGACTAGCGGATGCCATCCTCCAAAGCTCATGCGCTGGTCCCTGTCGTACTACTAGCAGTGTCGTTCTACTCGCAGTTGACTTCCCCTAAGCATTACCGTACAGTAATGTATTACCCGACGGTAATGCATAGGAGGATTTTGTGCCACAGGTCATCCGTTCCATCGAAATCAATGCCCCGCCCGCCGCTGTCTGGCAGTGGTTGGCCACCCAGCAAGCGCTGCGCCGCTGGATCAGCGCGAATTTGACCATCGACTTGCGAGTCGGCGGTTCCTACCGCTTTCTCGGACCCGATGATCAGACATGGGTCAGCGGGAATGTGGTGGAACTGGAGCCGGAGAAAAGCCTGATCCTTTCCTGGCTGGAAGAGGGCAGTGGGTGGGTCAACCCGGCGCGGTTCGTCATCACGCTTATTGCCACCGCTACCGGTACGCGCGTCACGCTCATCCACGATGGATTTGAAGGCATAGGCCGTTCGGACTGGGCTGAGACGGTACAGGATTATGAGCGCGGCGCCGACATACACCGAGTTCTCGAACACCTGGGAGATCTTGTGAGCGCTGGATTTGTCGGGCGATAGCGACGCTCTGTTCAGGATTCTGGCCGATCCTACGCGTCGGCGTATCCTCGATCTGCTGGCAGAACGCGGTCCCCTGACCGTTGGTCAACTGGCCGCTGAGTTCCCCGATCTGGTGACGTCGGGCATTTCCAAACACCTGATGAGCCTTCGGGCCGCAGGTCTGGTATGCGCAACGCGCCGCGGGCGACAGCAGATTTATCACTTGGAATCAGATGCATTCTCCGCCGCACTGAGCCCGTGGATTGCGAAGTACGAGCGGTATTGGTCGGCCGCCCTGGAACGGCTGCGCGACCTGGCCGAAAAAGGGCACGCAAAAGATCAGCGCCGCTCTAAGAAAGATGTCCGAAAAAGGAGACTGAAATGAAGTGTTGTGTCCACTTGGTTCTTTTGTCCCCGACAAAGTTAGTAGTGTTATTCGCCGTAGATGGCGATCTTGGACGTTTCGCCTTGTGGCACGCTGGTGCCCCAGATCACGTTCGTTCCCCAGATCACGTTGGTGGCAGTCGTGCTTGCTGTACCCCAAATCACGTTGGTCCCCCAGATCACGTTTGAACCGCTCAGGAGGCTTGTTCCCCAGATCACGTTGGTGCCCCAAATCACATTGGTGCCCCAAATCACGTTGGTGCCCGTGACCCCTGAAAGCGTGACTGCGCTGGCAGCGGCGTTGAACGATGCGGTGGGTGAAAGGGCCTGTCCGCTGGATGTATTCGAGCATAGTATCGCTTGCGAGATGTCCAGGTATCCGGCGCCGACGGTGAAGATGTCGTAGTAAGACGTGTACTGAATCCCGGTAGTCGGATCAGTGGCGATGCTGCTAGTTGGAAAGGATTTGTAGGCCGTCTTCATGAGGCACGCTTTCACCTGGTCCGGAGTCATGCTGGGACTTTGCTGAAGCATCAGCGCCACGGCCCCACTCACGACTGGAGTCGCCATACTTGTGCCGCTCAGGGTGAAGAAGTACGGGGATGCCGATCCGCCGAGCAGCGGATCATTGGCCGGGTAAGTGGTCTCGAGATAGGCGCCGGGCGCATACGCCGAAATCACCTGATTGCCGGGAGCCACCAGATCCGGTTTCACGATGTGGTCAATCGAGGTTGGGCCTTTGGAGCTATAACTTGCAATCTGGTCGTCGGTTCGGCTGGGTGTGTTCATACTCTTCATGGCGCCAACCGTTATCACGTAAGGATCGTTGCCAGGGGCGGTGATGGTGCCGTAGCCATTCTCACCGTACGTGTTGTCCCGGCCGTTGTTGCCCGCCGCCACTACCACCACGATGCCCGCCTTCCAAGCAGCTTCCACCGCCTGACACAAGGGGTCCGTTGTATAGCTCTGGGTTACTGGACGGCCGAGCGAAAGATTGATCACGCCGATGTTATAAGTGCTTTTCAGCGCGATTGCCTTCTGGATGGCGGCGATCACGGCGCTATCGGTGCCGTTGCCATTTTGATCCAGTACGCGAAGATTGATTCTCGGGGACTGATTTGCGATTCCCTCAAAAGTTCTTCCGCCGATGGTGGTTTTCGGAATACCGAGAATTCCAATGACGTGAGTGCCGTGACCATATTGGTCTGCCGTGCTGGTGTTGCCTGGCACGAAGCTTTGCGAGTAAACCGTCGCGTACGAGTATTCGGCTGCAATGCCGCTGTCGATGACTGCAATGCCAATTCCGTTGCCTGAAAGGCCGATGTTCCATGCGGCGGCGGCATTCACGGCTCCGGCGGTATTATCCAGGGCGCCCATCACGGGATTGTCGCGCGAGATATATTCCACTTCGGGATCATTAGCGATTTCGCTCAGATGCGAAACGGGTATACCGCTGTAGGCACCCGCGCGCACAAGCGTCAATGTGTGTCGAAGCTGGCCGCCGTGGTTTTTCCTTATCCGTTCGAACTGACTGGGACCGGGCGCCTGTTTGTACTGCACAATCACGTCGACCGTGGAATTTGGATCGGCATGTTCGAACTCGGGCGACAATTTCGGGGACGCTCCGAAGGCCAAGGATGAAACGAACATCAAGGACAGAACCCTACTCTTCATGTTGCTTTGAAATGCATGCTCAATACCAAGCACCGCACGGCTGCAACTTAATGATTCTAAAAAGCAGGCTGACGAATACCGAACGGCCGGCAAGACAGGATGTCCCGGCCGTCAAGACAAAGTGTCTTGATCATCCGTGAATCGCGTGTCCAGTTTGACCACCTTGGAATTAACGGTGATCGCATCCGGGCCAACAGCAGGGGCGTCGTTTTCCATCCCTAAGGCTTGAACAGCCCCACTCGATCCGGCGGCTTCTAGTTTCTGCTTTTTTCGCTGATTCAATCCAACATATCCACTCGTTGCGTGCGAGCGGCGTGATATCCTCCCATGTTGTTAACGCTTGCGGGTCGGATGTAAGTGCTTTTCTTAGATCTCCGGGCACTTCGTGTACCACACCGCCAGAAATCTTTTTTGCGACATGGATAAGCTCCCCTTTCGTAAGCCTCAGCGGCGCGAGGACTGACAGCCCACCTCCAGGCTCTTACATTCCTATTCCGAGCCGATGAGAAATATGGGAGCGCATGATCATTCCTCGCCGCTGCTGAGCGAACACGCTCCAGGCCTGGGCTCGTTCGACAGCTGCTTGAGAGGATAACCATGTTTGCCAACCTTGAAACCAAATCGACGCCCCAAATTAGCTGGGAGCAGCGTCTGCTGAAAAACGGCGGGCAGTCGAAGGCGGCCCTCAGGCCCGAATATCAAGAACTTAAGTTTAAGCTGCATCGCAAGTTGGTCGACAAGATCAATCTGGAGGTGCTGGCCGCCACTGACAATCAGCACGTGCGCAGTGAGGTGCGCCAAGCATTAATCTCTCTGATTGATGCAGAGGCCACTCTGCTCAGTTCGCCCGAAAAACAGCAGATCTGCGAAGAAGTCCTGGACGAAGTGTTCGGGCTAGGCCCTCTGGAACCACTACTTCTGGATCCCAGCATCTCCGACATCCTGGTGAACA
>Ga0302325_10006437_pt1 | contig 26403 bp, 22 predicted proteins | sample Palsa_T0_2_FD_201948 | JGI IMG/M metagenome (GOLD analysis project Ga0302325, IMG submission 201948) | Peat permafrost microbial communities from Stordalen Mire near Abisko, Sweden - Palsa_T0_2 | ecosystem: Environmental > Terrestrial > Soil > Palsa > Peat permafrost | place: Sweden: Abisko... | reverse complement strand
CGCGCCGGTGATCTGGGCATCCGGCTCGACCGCCTGAGCGGAGCGGACCATGTCGTCGGTCATCGCCGAGCTCGCGTTCGGGTTGATCAGGAGGATCCGCATCTCAGGCGATAATCTAGCGAGAATTGGTCGGGCCAGTGATGGCCTCGTGGCCAGAATTGGCTCGACCAATGGCCGATCGGCGCGGCGGTGAGGGGCGGCGCGCGGTGGGCCTGCCGTCCAGCGGTCGGGCGGGGCGGTGTTCTTTAGCGGCGCGCCACTGAGGGCGTCGCACGAACAGAGGGGGCTATACAGAAGTGGTAACCGTCACGGCAGGGACGACGCCATCGATGAACGTCGGTGCTGGTGTCCGGAACCCTCGACTCGGACGCGAGCGGTTGCGCCGGGAGACACCCCCAGCGCCCCGTGAATCGCCCGCTTACTGAGGTACGATCGCGATCGATGTCGGCCACCGAGGACCAGCGAAGAGAGCCCGTCTATGCCGGCGTGCAGGCGAAGCTGCGTGACTTCGTGCGCGAGTCCGAGCTCGGGCGCGGCGACCGCCTGCCGACCGAGCGTGAGCTCGCCCGCCGGCTGGGCGTCAGCCGTACCTCGCTGCGCCAGGCCCTCACCGCGCTCCGGGTCGAGGGACTCGTCGACGTGCGGCACGGCGACGGCATCTACCTGCTGCGCTCGGCCGATGACGTGGTCCCCCCGATCGGGGCCGAGCTCGGCGCCGCCTACCCGAACCTCCCCGCGCTCGGCGAGGTGCGAAATGCGCTGGAGGCGCTCGGGGCGGAGAGCGCCGCGCTGCGCAGGACCGACGACGACCTTGCGGCGATGGTCTCCTCGCTGCGGCTGATGGAGCAGGAGATCGCCGACGGCGAGCCCGGCCTGCGGGGCGACCGGGCCTTCCACACGGCCGTCCTGCACGCCGCAGCCAACGAGGTGCTGACGAAGCTGCTCGACGCGATCGCGGACGGATCGGAGCGGATCGCGCGGGCCTCGCTGTCGCGGCGCGGCCAGCCCGAGCGCTCGCTGGCGGCACACCGGTTGATCCTCGACGCGATCGTGGTGCGCGAGTCCGATCTCGCCTGGCGCCTGATGTACGACCACCTCGAGCTGACCGGCGAGATCGCGCGGCTCTGAGTCGCCCGCCCAGCTATGCGCCGCGCGCGGGGACGAGCTCGACGAGCGCCACGGTACGACCGGGAAGCGCGACGGTGTCATCGTCCAGGAAGGGGTCCGGGCCGGCGAGCTGCCGCCGCGTCGCCGCGCGCAGCTCGGGCCGCATCGTCAGCGGGCACCGCACGGGAGCGGCCCGGCGATTGACGAGGAACAGCCACACCGAACCGTCCCGCCGGCGGTACGCGGTGCTCACAAGCTCGCCCCCGGTGCTGACCCAGGGGAAGATCCCCGCTCGCTCGAGCGCCGAAGGGAGCTGCTCCGGAGTCGTGTGGATGGCCTGCTGCGCGAGTTCGGCCAGGTTCCCGGCATCGCCGCGGCGCTCGCCGGCCAGGTCGTCGAGCGGAACCTCGCCGGAGAACAGGACCGGGCGGCCTTCCTCCAGCCGCCGCGCAAGCGCAGGCGCGACCCACTGCTCGGCCCAGCTCGGGCCGGCGTAGATCACGCAGGGAGCGGCGAGCACCTCCGCCTCGCTGCTCAGCAGCGTCAGGTCCTGATCGCCGTCGACGATCGCGGCGAGGCTCGACCACCACGCTGCGCTCTCCTTCGGCTCGGCCTGCTCGACCCAGATGCCCGACGGCTCCTTCCAGTCGCGGAACCGCTCGGCGACGAACGCCTGATGGTGGGGGCGCGTCCACAGGAGCCCGACGTCGGCTAGGCGTTCGTCGGGCTCGATCGCGTCGAACACGGCGCGCAGCGAGGTCAGCGCCCGTGCCGCAGCGCGCGGCTTGCCGAGACCGGTGAACGCCGCGTAGTGCCAGTCGTCGCGGTCGACGGCCATGAACAGGTTCAGCTGCCTGAATCCGAGCGCAAGGGTGCAGAGGACGATGTAGCGGTAGTGGTCCTCCTTGAACACCCTGGTGTCGGCGTCCTCCTCCATCCAGCGGCCACACCAGAACTCGGGCGCCCACGGCCGGCGAAGTTCGGTCCGGGCGAGCCCGGCCCACCAGTGGCCGACCTGGAGCTGCTCGGGGGTCTCGAGGTGCTCGAGGTAGTAATTGAATCCGACCTCCTCGACGGTGGCGTCGAACCGCGCGGCATCCAGATAGGCGCAGGACTGCTTGACGTTCGTCGTGATCGGCACCGCGATTCCGCTCGCGCGCATCTCCTGGTGGACCCAGCGGAGGTACCCGTCAACGACCGAGTTGGTGAACTCGAACGCCAGCAGGCGGTGCGCGAGCGGCAGCTCGGCGAAGCGCGGCGCGGGATCGTCGGGGAAGCCGGGCAACGCTTGGAGCAGCTCGGGCGCGAGCTCGCCGGGCTGCTCGCGCCAGGCGCGCAGATCGGCGAGGATCCGGTCGGGATCGAACGGGATCTGAATCGCGGAGTCGGCTTCGGTCGCGCTCACCTCGGTGAAGTGCGGATAGAAGATCTCGTTGTCGATCTGGACGTAGGCCACCGGGCCGTGGGGCTGCTGATGCTCGGCGAGCTTGGCCGAGATCGCCCGGGTCCATCCGGTGGCGCGGTCACGGAAGCGAGGGTCGGTCCGCTCGAGCGTGGCGAGGTCGGCGCTCGGACCTCGGCTTGGCCACTCGCTGTCGATGATCGGGCCGGGCCGGGCGAACACCTTCAGCTCCCGGGCCACGCACGCGCGCATGAAGGCGTCGACGTCGCGCTCCGGCGCGGTCTCGCCGGTGAGGTCGAAGCGGCCGCGCTCGATCTCGTGGAACTCCCAGCAGAAGAACGTCGCGACGACGCTGATTCCGGCCTCGCAGATCGCGTCGAGGATCCGGTCCCAGAACACCTGGGGGTGGCGCCAGAAGTGGAACTCACCGCTCAGCGCCGCGATCTCCCAACCGTCCGGGCTCAGAAGGGGACCTCCTCGAACAGCCGCGGATGTAGCGCCTGGATCAGCGCAGAGGCCGCGAGCGCCGCCGTGCGCCCGGTCGGATCGAGCCGTGGGGCAACCTCGACGAGGTCAAGCCCGGCCAGCGGCCAGGACGCGATCTGATCGACGAGCGCGATCAGCTCCGCGGGCAGCAGCCCGCTCGTCCCGACCGCGTTGCCGGTTCCCGGCGCGTACGTGCGGCTGACGACATCGATGTCGAGCGAGACGTAGACGCCGCCGGGCGCCCCGCCGAGCCGCTGCTCCAACAGCCGCTCCAGCGTCGCGCCGATGCCGGCGCCCCGCAGCGCCTCGGCACTGACGATCTCGAGCCCGGCGTCGACGCCGTATTGCCACTCGTTGCGGTGCTGGAAGCCCTCGACGCCGACGATCGCAACGAGCTCGGGAGCGAGTACGCCATCCTCGAGCAGCCGCCGTACCGGCGTGCCCGAGGCGTGCTTCCCGTACCCGGGGACCGAGTCCGCCAGATCCAGGTGCATGTCGACGTGCAGGTAGGAGACCGCCGCGCCGAGGCTCCGGGCGACACCGCTCAGCACGGGGTAGGTGATGAAGTGATCGCCGCCGAGTGTGACGGGCAGGGCGCCGGTCGCGGTGATCTCCGCGAGCGCATCCTCGATCGCGCGCATGTTCTCCGCGAGCTCGCCGCCGAGGTCGACGTCGCCGAGGTCGAGCAGCGGCGCGGACCGCCACGAGTAGGCGCGGCGGGCGTCGATGTCGAGCACCTCGCCGCCGGCCATCTCGGTGACGGCGAAGCGGAACATCGAGGTGGCCTCGCGGATCGCCCGCGGCCCCGCTGCGGCGCCACGGCGAGAGAGCTTCGTCTCCTCGTGCGGCACGCCGAGCACGGCGATCGAGTCACGCGTGAGCTCGCTCGCCGAGCCTTTCTGCGCCCCGAGGAACGTCTCGACGAGCGGGATGCCCGCTTCTGGCGGTCCGGCGACCACTAAACCCCGGCCGGGGAGAGGATCGGCGCGAGCCGGTCGGCGGCGCGTTCGAATGCCTCCGTCGCGGCGGCGATGTCGCCGGCGTCGTGGGCGAGGCTGCAGTTCAGGAATCCGCGCGGCGCCACGTGTATGCCCTCGAGGCAGAGCGCCAGATGGAGGGCCGCGGCGGTGGTCTGCGCGCGCGCGTCACCGGGCCGCGGCGGCCGCGGGTCGGCGCCGTGGTGGATCTGCAGCAGCGATCCCGAGCGCGTAACCGACAGATCGAGCGCGCGCCTGGCGATGACCTGCTCGATTCCGGCCGCGAGCGTCGCTCCGAGCTCGTCGAGCCGCGCGAACGCCGATCCGTCGAGACGATCGAGCGTCGCCTTGCCGGCCGTCATCGTGATCGGGTTACCGTTGAACGTGCCTGCGTGGGTGAGCGCGCCGGGCCGTGGCCCGAAGACGTCCATCACCTCCTCTCGCCCGCCGAACGCGCCGACGGGGAAGCCGCCGCCGATCAGCTTGCCAAGGACGGTCAGGTCCGGGCTCAGCCCGAGCTCGCCCTGGGCGCCGCCATGGCCGAGGCGGAAGGTGATCACCTCGTCGAGCACGAGCAGCGCGCCGATCCGCCGGCAGATCGCCTCGGCCGCGAGGAGGTACTCGGCCGATGCGGCGAAGATCCCAGCGGACCCAAGCACAGGCTCGAGGATCACCGCGGCGATCTGCTCCTCATGACCGGCGACCGTGTGCCGCAGCGCGGCGATGTCGTCGTAGGGAACGACCAGCACGGGCGCGCCGCGGCGTTCCGGCTCGCGCCACTGCTCGAGCTGATCGTAGGAGCCGTGGTATCCGCCGTACGCCTTCACGACCAGCTCCCGCCGGGTGAACGCCCTCGCCGTCCTGACCGCCCACATCGCCGCCTCTGTCCCCGAGTTGCAGAAGCGCACGCGCTCGATGCTCTCGACGCGGTCGGCGAGCTCGCGAGCCAGGGTCGTGGCGCTCCGGTGGGCGGCGGAGAAGGCGGTGCCGGCGGGGAGCATCGCCGACACCGCCGCGATCACCTCGGGCGCTGCATGACCGAGGATCAGCGCGCTGTAGTTGTTGAGAAAGTCGGTCAGGGACCGCCCGTCGAGATCGGTGATCTTCGACCCGCGGCCACCCGTTACCGCGAGCGGGTGGGGCGCGAAGAACGTCGAGGCACGCGTGTCGCCGCCGGGCATGACCCGCATCGCGGCCCGCCACGCCTCGGCGGACCGGGGCGTCGCCGCCCGGTACTCGGCGCGCACGCGCGCTTCGGCGGCGAGATCGTTCAGCAGGCGATCGTCATCCACGCGGCTGCCCGTCAGGCCCCTGCGCGTCGGGCCCCTGCGCGACGACGGCGGCGAGCCCGTCGCAGAGCCCTTCGAACAGGCGGCGCCCGTAGTCGGCCGAGGCCAGATGCGCCGCGGCGAAGACCCCGTTGGCGGGGATCCGCGCGAGCCTGTCCGGCAGTATGTGCCAGGGGTCGATCACGGGCTGGGGCGGCGCCGCCGACGGGATCGCGTCGGTGCGGACAAGCTCGGGCGCCAGGTGCAGCATCAGCGATGTCTCGATCGTGGCCGCATGCTCGGCGACCCACCCCGGGAAGGCTCCGCCCGGATAGTCCTCGCCGAGCAGGTTCGCCGGCATCAGATCTCCCGGGGAGTCGACCAGCAGCACCGTCGTCCCGGGGACGTCGTCGGCGGCGCGACGGCAGGCCTCCCACAGGAACCCGGCGTTCTCGTAGTGCCAGCTGAGGACCACCACCCGCGACACACCGGCTCGCGCGGCGTCCGCCGCGACGCCGCGGACGATCGCCATCAGCGGTTCTGGCTCGACGGCCAGCCCGCCGGGAAACCGCTCGCCGCCGCCGCTGTTGGCACGCGAGCGGGCGCCGAACGGGAGCGTGGGCAGCAGCAGCGCGCCCGTCCGCTCGGCGACGACCCGCGCGACGCGCTCGGGGATCACGAGGTCGGTCGCGAGCGGAAGGTGCGGGCCGTGCTGCTCGATCGCCCCGACGGGGAAGATGCACGTCGGCGGCACACGCTCGGCGATCTCGGTCGATGTACGGTCTGCCCAATCCATCAGCCGCGCGACAGCATATCGCTGAAAAGGTTCTCGGGAACGTTCCCAGAACCGCCGGTTCGGGCGTATGGTTACGCGCGGAGAAGTAGTGCTGCACTGGCCCGCCGGTCCGAGACCTGACGATGCACGCCCGATGACGACAAGCTTTCGCCGCCCCACGATGCGCGAGGTGGCGCAGACCGCCAACGTCTCGATATCGACCGTGTCCCGGGTGATGAGCGACCACCCGGACGTGCGCGAGGAGACCCGCACCGCGGTGCAGAAGATCATCGACTCGATGGGCTACCGCCCGTCCGTGCTCGCGCGGGGGCTGGTGCTGAAGCGGACCAACTCGCTGGGGCTGCTCGTGTCCGACATCACCAACCCGTTCTATCCGCAGCTGGCCAAGGGGATCGAGCACGCCGCGAGCGCGCGCGGCTGGGTGGTGATCATCGGCAATACCGACCGGGAAAGCAGCCGCACCGAGTGGCACGTCGACGCAATGCTCGAGCGGGCAGTCGACGGCATCATCTTCGGCTCGACGACGAGCCACGACCGAGCGGTGCCGCGGCTCCTCGAGGCCGGGTATCCACTCGTCCTCGTCAACCGGCGCCATCCCTCGGCCGAGGCCAGCTCCGTACTCGCGGATAATCTGCTCGGCGCCCAGATCGCAACCCACCACCTCGCCGCGCTCGGCCATCGCCGCATCGGCCACATCGCTGGTCCCGACTGGGCTGCCAACGCAGTCGATCGCGAGTCGGGCTATGTCCGGGCTCTAACCGAGGCCGGGCTTCCACTCGATGCCGAGCTGATCAGCCGCGATGAGTTCAGCATCGCGGGCGGCGCACGCGCGGCGCGGCGTCTGCTCGCCACGGCCGATCGGCCGACGGCGCTGTTCGCGACCAACGACATGATGGCGCTGGGCGCGCTCGAGGCGATCAGGGATTTGGGCCTCCGCTGCCCCGATGATGTGGCCGTGGTCGGCTTCGACGACATCGAGCTGGCCGGCTCCCGGCTGATCGAGCTCTCGACCGTCTCTCACCGGATCTATGACATGGGCACGCGGGCCGTCGACATCCTCCTCGACCAGATCATCGCCGGGCCTCCTGAGGTCCCGGTACAGGAGCTGCTCGAGCCGAAGCTGATCATCCGCAGGACGTGCGGCGCGTGAGTCCGAGCAGCGAGTCCCAGCAGAAGGTGGTGGTCAGCGCCGCGATCACCGGAGCGATGACGGTTCCGAGCCAGAGCCCCCATATCCCGATCAGCCCGGCCGAGATCGCCGACAGCGCGATCGCCGCCTCCGCCGCGGGCGCCGCGATCGTGCATATCCACGCCCGCGCCGAGGATGGACGCCCGAGCGCCGACCAGGGCCTCTTCCGCGAGATCTTCGAGCGCATCACCGCAGGCTGCGACGCGATCGTGCAAACCACCACCGGGGGCGGCGTCGGCATGACGATCGAGCAGCGCGCCGCGGTGGTCAGAGAGCTGCGCCCCGAGATGGCGACGTTCAACACAGGGAGCATCAACTTCGGGATCTTCCCGCTCGCAGGGCGGATCACTGAGTACAAGCACGACTGGGAGCGGGAGTACCTCGAGAGCACGCGCGACTACGTCTTCCGGAACACCTTTCAGGATCTCGAGCACATGTGCCGTGTGATGTCCGAGACGGGCACCAAGCCCGAGCTCGAGGTCTACGACGTCGGCCACCTCTACAACGTCGTCCACCTGCTCGAGGCGGGCCTGCTCGAGACCCCCGTCCACATCCAGTTCGTGATGGGCGTCCTCGGCGCGATCGGCGCCCGCGCGGAGGAGCTGTTCCATCTGCGCGAGCGCGGCCGCGCTCTGATCGGCGAGCACACCTGGTCCGTCGCCGGGGTCGGATACGCCGGCGAATTCGGACTCGCGACGATCTCGCTCGTGCTCGGCGGCCACGTGCGGGTCGGGCTCGAAGATAATCTCCGTCTCCGCCCCGGCCGGCTCGCTCCCTCGAACGCCTCGCTGGTCGAGAAGATCGCCCGGATCGCCCGCGAGCTCGACCGCGAGCCTGCGACCGCAGATGAGGCGCGCGCGATCCTCGGGATCCGCCCGCGCTGACGGACAGCGCTGACGGACAGCGCTGACGGACAGCGCTGACGGACGCGCGGCCTACTGCTGACCCAGCGTCACGACCATCACGCCGGCGGTGATCAGGACGAACCCGATCGTCTGGATCCGGCCGAGCCGCTCCTTGAAGAACAGGCACGCGAACGCGACCGCCAGCGGCGAGGCCTGGGCGGCGAGCACGGCGGTGACGGCGATCGAGGTGCGAGCGCCGAGGGTGTACATCCACAGGCCGATCAGGTCGGCCGCCTCGGCGAACACGATCCACGCGAAGTCGCGGCGGCGCAGTCGCGGTAGCGATCCGCTGCGCAGCGACCGGCTGACCGTGTTCGGCAGCGCGAACAGCAGGACGCCGGCCAGGCGCGAGGGCAGGATCACCCACACCACCGGCACGTCGTTGCTGACCCGCCCGATCGAGTAGAGGCTCAGCCCGAGGACGGCCGCGCAGGCCGTCGCCAGCAGGATCGAGCGGGTACCGTCGCCCGCCGGGTCTTGAGCGGTGCGGCGGGCGAACGTGGCGAGGAGAACCCCGACCGCGACCACGGCCAGCCCGGCCGCAACGATCCCGCCGAGCGGCTCGCCGGCCGCGATCGCGATCAGCGCGGCAATCGCACCCTCGGACGAGATCACCGGTACGGCGATGCCGAGGCCGCCGTGGCGAAACGCCGCGCACGCGAGCGCAAAGCCGAGGAGGCTCGTGACCCCGGCGATCGAGAGCCAGAAGATCGTCGTCGCGTCCGCGTGTGGCGGCCCGGTCAACCCAGCGGCGATCGCGATCGCGACGAATCCGAGCGACAGCGACACAGAAACCGTCCGGCCGGTGCCGATGCTCCGGCTCAGCTCGGACACGGTAACGGTCGCGCTCGCAAAGGCCGCCGCGGCGGCGAGACCGGCGAGCACGGGGCTCATTGAGTTTCGTGACCGTCGCGCTCAGGCTGGCGTACCGCGCGTGGCGCGGTGAATGGTCTCGTAGTGCTCGCGCTCGGCTTCGGTGTTGGGAAAGTTATAGCTGCGCTTGCCGGTCGCCTCGGCGAGGAAGAAGGCCACCAGGCTGAGCGGCAACGCCGCGACGAGCGGCGAGAGCTCCTCCGGCGTCGCGGCGGCAAGCCGCAGCCAGCTGACCTCCGGGTATGGCGGCTCCTCGTCGCTGACCCACGCGACCTCGGCGCCCATGTAGTTGAGCTCGGACAGGATCTCGAGCGCCCGGTCGCTGGAGGCGCCAGAAGGCGCGACCATCACGACCGGGGAGCCGCTGCTGGTCACGAAGTACTCCTCGTGCGCGAACTCCTCGGTGTTGGTCGACACGCCGAGCACCTGCGGCCCCTCCATCATCTTCGCGGCGCCGAAGCGGGCACTCGCATCGTTCGGCCCCGCACCCAGGAATGTGACCCACGGGTGGCCGCGCAGCTTCCCGGCGAAGTCGCGGGCAGATTCGATCGTCCCGGCGATCGTCTCGCGCGCGCAGGCCGCCGCGGCCGCGAGCGCGGGCCCGATGTCATTCGGGCGCCCGCGGCGCTCGCCCCAGGCAGCGGCAAGCAGCATCAGCGCGGTCTGCGTGGCCGTGTAGCTGGTCGTACCCGGCGTCCCGCCAAGGCTTGGAGAGTCGATGAGCAGGTGCGATTCTGTCTCACCCGCCAGCCGCCCGTCGAGATTGCCGGTGAGCCCAATCACCCGGTATCCCTGCTCGCGCGCTTGGGCGGCGGCCTCGATCGTGCGCCCCGCCTCGCCCGAGTAGGAGACGCAGATGACCGCGCTGCGCGGCGGCAGGTAGCGGACGCGGTAGCGCGCGAGCTCGATGGCGTGGACGGCCTCGGTGGGCACCCCGGCATAGCGGCTGAAGGCGAGGCAGGCGCCGATCCCGGCGAACAGCGAGTCGCCGCATCCCGACAGGAAGAGGTGCTCGATCCCGTCCTCCTCGAGCGAGTCCGCGATCTGCGCGAGCTGCTTTGCAAGCGCGTCGTGCGAGTTCTCGATCACGAGCGGCACGGTGTCGATCTCAGCGCGCATCAGCTGGATCGCTCGCCGCTCGGGGCTCTCCTGCTTGGCCTCGGGCGCGGCGGGTTCGGCGCGCGCGGCGGGTTCGGCGCGCGCGGCGGGTTCGGCGCGCGCGGCGGGCGCGGCCGGCGCGGCGCGCGCGGCGGGCTCAGCGGCGATCGGCGGCGGTGCCTGCTCGAGCCGCCGGCGGGCCATCTCGGGCGTCACCCGCGCCAGCGACAGCGAGCCGAAGTCGGTGACCGCGAAGGACGCCGACACGGCGCCGCACTGGGCGGCCTGAACCGGCTCGAAGCCCGCGGCAAGCCCGGCGGCGAATCCGCCGCAGAACGCGTCGCCCGCGCCGGTGGCATCGACCTCGTCGACGGGCGAGATCCCGACGTGGCGGAGAATGCCGTCGCGCGCGTCGCGCAACAGGCACCCGTCGGCGCCGAGCTTGACGACGATCACGGGCGTGGGAAGGCTCCCCAGCTCGGCCATCGCGCGCGCGGGGTCGTCGTAGCCGACCAGGGTGGCGAGCTCCTCGCGGCTCGGCATAAAGACATCGACCCTGCTCGCCAGGGTCAGCAGCCGCGTTTGGTAGCCGGCGACGTAGCCCCCGTGCACGTCGAGCGAGATCACGCAGCCCGGAGCGTCCCGGCGCAGCCGCTCGACGATCACCTCGGCGGCGTCGGTGCGCACCGCCGCGACGTGGACGTGCGGTGGGGGGTCGGCAAGGATCCAGTGCTCTGGCATGTCCTCCGGCCGGGCCGCGACCTCGCTCGCGCGCTCCGGCGGCGTGCGGTAGATCCCGTGGCGCCTGCCGTCGAGCTCGTAGATGATCCAGTTGCGAAGGGTCGGGCCGGGGATGTCGGTCACTCCGTCGAGTGCCAGGCCGAGCGCCCTCAGGCGGTCGAGATGCTCGGCCGAGAAGTCCTCCCCCCGGCGCGCCACGAGCCCGACGTCCTGGCGCCACAGCCGTGCCCCGAGCGCGGAGTAGATCGACGCGCCGCCGGTGACTGCCATGTGCGTCGTCCCGTCCGGCAGCACGACATCGTCGAGGGTCAGATTGCCGATCACGATCACGCCCGGCGCCGTCAGCGGCGGGTCGGTCTCGCGTCCCATCGGATCAGGGTAGGCGCTGAGGGTAGGTGCGCCCCCGAACGCGCCCAGCGCGGTCGGCGAGGCGGTCGCGGCGGCTGAGTATCCAGCTTCCATCAGGAGCCTCCAAGGGGCGTTTGCGGGCGATCATCGGGGCAGTGGTCGGACCAGCGCCGCTACTCTACCAACTGATTGGACCACTGCACTGCCGGGGGTCACATCACTGCTCCACCGTTCGGCGAGATCACCTGCCCGGTGAACCAGCTCCCGCCGCGACCGGCGAGGAAAGCGTAGGACCAGGCCACCTCCTCCGGCGTGCCCCACCGGCGCAGCGGCAGCAGATCGCGGTTCTCGTCGTTGTACTCCTCGGGGAATGCGGTCAGCAGCTCGGTCTCGGTCGGGCCGGGTGCCACGCAGTTGACGGTGATCCCGTGCTCCCCAAGCTCGCGCGCGAGCGCCTTGGAGAAGGAGACGATCCCACCCTTGGCCGCGCAGTAATGGGTGAGGTCGACCGCGCCGACCGCGGCCAGCTCAGAAGCGGTGAAGATGATCGTGCCGCGGCCGGCCTCGAGCATGCCAGGAATCACCGCATAGGCCGCGTTGCGCGCACCGAACAGGTGCACGGCGATCATCCGCTGCCAGTCGGCAGCCGAGATCTCCATGAAGCGCTGGTGGGTGGCAATGCCGGCATTGGACACCAGCACCTCGACCGGTCCCGCGACACCGGCGAACTCGCCCACCGCCGACAGCAGCTGCTGCTCGTCGGCGACGTCGGCCGGGACCGCGTGGACACGGTGCCCGGCGTCGCGCAGCGATTGCACCACCGCCGGCCCGCGCGGGTCATCGGGCAGGTAGTTGACACCGACGACCGCGCCGGCGGCCGCGAAACAGCGCGTGATCGCCAGGCCGATCCCGGACGCCGAACCGGTCACCAGCACTCTTCGGTCTTCCAGCGTCTCGAGCATCGGGGTCCAGAGTTCGGTCGGGCGCGGCTCGACGCGAATGGTAGCGTTTCGCCGAAATGGTCGGACCATCGCTGGCGCCGAGCGGCGAAGCGTGAGCACGCGCCGATGGTCCCCTCCGACCCCGGGAGCGAATGTGATGAGGATTTCGGAGCTTGGCCCCCACCTGGTGGACGAGGAGCTGTTCGCCGACGAGCCTCTTCACGCGAGCTTCCGCGAGCGCTGCGCCCGGGGTCTGGCGGCGGCGGAGACGGCCGCCGTGACGCTGTTCGGGGTCCCGTTCGACGCCGGCACCTACAAGCATTACGGCGTCCACGAGGGCCCGATGGGAATCCGCCAGGCGCTGGCGCACTTCCGGACGTACTCGATCGAGCTTGGCATCGATTTCCAGGAGATCCTCACCGTGGCCGACATCGGCAACATCGAGGTCGCGAACTGGCGCGAGTACGAGCCGACATTCGAGCGCATCGACCTTGTGCTCAGGACCTTGCTCGCGCATGGAACCGTGCCGGTGATGCTGGGCGGCGACCACTCGATCTCGTTCCCCGCGATTCGCGCCTTCGCCCGTCACCACGGTGCCCCCGTCGGCGTGATCTGGATCGACAACCACTACGACACGATGCCGCCGTTCCGTGGCGACGCGCTGTTCTGCGGCTGCCCGATGCGCAACGTGATCACACAGTGCGACGGCTTGGTGGCCCCGGAGAATGTCGTGCACATCGGCTCGCGCGGCTACGGCAACAGCGCGACCAGCGCGAGAGGCGCTCACGAGCTCGGCTTCGAGATCCTGACCATGGACGATGTCGACGAGCTGGGCGTCAAGGCGACGATGCAGAGGGCGCTCGAGCTGGCCGGGAACGGCACCGCCGGCATCTACATGACGGTCGACATCGACTCCGCCGACGTCGTCTACGCGCCCGCGACCCAGAGCCCGCGACCGGGCGGCTTCACCTCGCGCGAGCTGATGCGGATCGTGCGCGAAGCCGGCGTCGGTGGCGTGGCGGCGTTCGACGTCGTCGAGGTGGCACCGGCGATCGATCCGCTCGGCACGACCCAGCTGCTCGCCGCCGAGCTCGTACTCGAGGCGATCGGCGGCGTGGCAGCCAGGATGGCGACGTGACGACGCCTCGCGCGACCGGGCACCGGCTGATGATGCCGGACCTGGTGCGCGGGCCGGCGGCAACGTTCGTGGAGGGCCGCGGCGACACCCTGATCACATCCGACGGCCGCGCTGTGATCGATGGCGCCTCCGGCATCGGTGTCACCTGCCTCGGCTATGACGTGCCCGGCGTCGCGGAACGCATGGCCGAGCAGGCCGCCCGGCTTCAGTTCGCGCACGCGATGCGCTTCGACACGCCGCCGGCGCAGGAGCTGGCTGACCGGGTCGCCGGCCATGCGCCGGATGGTCTGGACTCGGTGTTCCTGGTCAGCGGGGGCTCGGAGGCGGTCGAGAGCGCGATCAAGTTCGCGCGCCAGTACTGGATCGAGCGCGACCGGCCGGGGAAGTGGCGCGTGATCGGGCGCTGGCCGAGCTTCCACGGCAGCACGATTGCGACGCTGTCGGCGGGATGGCACCAGGCCCGGCGCGCCAAGCACACACCGCTGCTACTGGACTTCCCTCACATCGAGGCGCCGAACCTGTACCGGGGCTGCGGCCACTGCCGGCGCGCGGGCCATTGCACGCTCGGGTGCGCCGACGAGCTCGAGCGCGTGCTGATCCGCGAGGGTGCCGAGACGATCTCCGCGTTCATCGCCGAGCCGGTCGCTGGAGCCGCCGGAGGAGCCGCCACGCCCGAGGAGGGGTACTTCGCGCGGATCCGTGAGATCTGCGATCGCTATCAGGTGCTACTGATCGCCGACGAGGTGATCACCGGCTTCGCGCGCACCGGCCGCTGGTTCGCGATCGACCATTGGGACGTCGTGCCCGACATGATCGTGTTCGCGAAGGGGATCAGCGCCGGCTTCGCGCCGCTCGGCGGCTTCGTGGCCAGAACGGAGCTCGTGGAGCAGTGCTCGCAAGGATCCGGGCGCTTCGAACACAATTTCACGATGGTCGGCCACCCGGTCGCCTGCGCGGCCGGCTGCGCGGTGCTGGAAGAGCTCGAGCGGATCGATGCGCCGGCGCGGGTGGCGCGCGACGAGCAGGAGCTGTTCGCGGCGCTGGGGCAGCTGTCCACCGCCCCGCTCGTCGGCGACGTTCGCGGCAAGGGCTTTCTCGCCGGCATCGAGCTGGTGGCCGACCGCGACGCGAAAACTCCGTTCGCGCCGCACCAGGCAGTGGCCGAGCGAGTGGCGGACGCGGCACTGGCCGAGGGACTGCTGGTGTACCCGTGTGGCGGCAGTGCCGACGGGAGCGGCGATCACCTGCTGATCATGCCGGCGCTGAACATGGCAACCGCGCGGTTCGCCGAGATCGCCGAGCTGCTCGGCCGCGCGCTGGCCGCCGTCGGGGTGGAGATCGGCGGCCCCACGGGCTGACCGGGCGCTCCGGGGCCGCCCGGGCCTTCGGGGCCTCCGGGGCTGAGGCGGGTCAGCCCGCGGCGACGACGCCGCTCAGCCGCACCACCCGCGCCGTCTTCGGCTCGATCAGCGCGCCGGTCGCACCGATCGCGGCGGACAGGGTCCCCCAGCCCCGCGCGCCGCTGAGGAGGTCGGACCAGGATTCGCCGTACTGGCTGATCCGCCCTCCCGGCGTCGCGGGGATCGCACTGTCGGTCGGGTTGACCACGAACACGCAGATCGTGCCCCCGTCCTCCTCATACGCGAACGACCACAGCCCATCGCCGGCCTGGAGGTATGTGGCCGCGCCGGCGCCGGTCGAGACCGACCAGGCCGTTCCTGGCGTGGCTGGATGCACCCCGGCGCGGCCGGCCAGCGACGGGGGCAGCCGCCCAGCCGCGACGACCGGGATCCCGGCATTGAGCGCCGCCTCGAGCTGTGCCGACTCCGGCTGGCTGAGATTGCCGTCGCCGGCGTAGATCACGACCGGTGGCCACCCGCCGACGTCCGAGCTGATGTCGATGACCCTGAAGTCGGCGTCCTGCTCGTGCAGCACCGTGAACGTCGACCACCAGCGTGGAGCCTCCTTGCCCTCTTCGAACTCCATCCAGTGCTTGAACAGGTCCTCCCACCCTTCGGTGGTCGCGGCGAGGTGCTCGCGGTGCTCGGACAGGGACCACAGCAGCCCGACGTCGGCGAGGTGCCGATCGGGCTCGAGCGCTTTCATCACCGCGACGAGCCGGCGGTAGGCCTCGAAGCGTGCGGGGCGGACCTTGCCGAACGAGTTGACCGGGCTGTAGTTCCAGTCGTCCCGTTCGACGAACATGAAGAAGCTCATGCCACGCAGCCCGAGCGCGGCACCGAGCAACCCCATATACAGACCATGCTCGGGGCTGATGACGCCGAAGTACTCGTCGAACCCGATCCAGCCGCACTGGAACTCCGGCGACCATGGGAACCCGGGACGCGAGCACTGCAGACGGACGAACCACGACATCGCGAGCGCCTGGCGGCCCCTGACCAGATTCGGCATGCAGATGTTGATCCCGACGCTGTCCAGCGAGCGGCCGACCGAGCTCCAGTCGAAGTAGGACAGGAACTGCTTCTGGTTGGTGTACATCGGGATCTCGATGCCACCTTCCCTGAGCACTTGGGCGAAGCCGTCGAGGTACTCGCCGCAGTAGTGGTCGATCAGTTCGAACGCGGCGGCGATCTCGGCCGGACCGGCACTCGAGAAGCGGGGCACGTCGATCGAATCGATGTCGTCGTGGGCAGTGCCGAAGGCCTCGTTCAGCGCCGCGACATCGGTGAAGCGGCCGCGGAGCCACTCCCGCCAGCGGTCACGGACGAACTCGCGCTTGTAGGAGATGAAGACGTCGCCGTCCTCGTCGTGCCAGGCCGGGTCGCTCGCGTAAGGGAAGTAGATCTCGTTGTCCACGGCCATCAGTGCGATCGCGCCACCGCGACTGATCTGCCGGGGTGACGCGACCTCGGCGATCGCCTTCAGATAATCCGTCGCCCGCGCGATGAACCGTGGATCGCCGCGTTCGAGCTCGCAAACGTCGCGGGCGGGCCCCCGCGTCTCCCATTCGGCGTCGATGATCGGCCCGGGCCGGAGGATCACCAGCAACCCGAGCTCCGCGCACAGGTCGAGGAACCCGGCCAGATTCCGCTCGGGGCGGGTGCTACCGTCGAAATCGAACCGACCCGGCTCCAGCTCGTGAAAGTCCCAGCACACAAACGTCGACACGAGCGGGATCCCCGACCGTGCGATCGCACCCAGCGAAGCCCGCCAGAAGCCCGCCTGCTGGCGCCAGAAGTGAAACTCGGCTCCAACCAGAGGGACGCGGTGACCGTTCAGTGTCAGTCCCCACGCGTCGAACGTGGCGGGCCCCTGGAGTCGCTCCCAATCCTCTCGCCATCCGGAACCGTCCAAAGCTGAACCTCTCGAGGCGGCTAGAAGCCGTCGCGCATCACGTCCTTGTAGAGCAAGTACTCGCCGCCCTCTGGACCGGCGAGGAACCCCTGCGGGCAGTAGGGCGCCATGTAGATGAAGTCTTCGTGCTCGACCGGAAGCTGCGCGTCTTCGAGCAGATAGGTCCCACCACCGGCCGTCATGTACAGCCCGTGCTCCTCCTCGTGCATCTCGACGACACCGAGCTCCCCGCCCGCCTCGAACCGCATGATGCTGATCGTGAAGTCATGGCGCGGATCCTTGGCCGGCAACAGCTCCCGCCGCCACAGCCCGAACGGGTGCTCGTCCTCGGTGAACCTGGCCGAATCGTCGAAGACGGCGGGAGGGCGGCCGAACCCGGGCAGCGGCTCATAGCGCCGCTTGATCCACGTGATCCGGCAGAGCGCGTCCGAATCGTTATCCAGCACCAGCGGCTGGTCGTCCGGGAGGTAGATGAAGGTGCCCGGCGTCATCGTGCGCGGAAGGCCGTCCACCAGCGTCTTCACCGTGCCATCGAGCACGAACACGAAGTGCTCGAAGTCACCGCCCACCGGCCACTGCGTGCCACCGCCCGGCTCCAGCTCGACCAGGTACTGCGCGAAGCGGGCAGGCGCGTGCCGCGGCGTCACGAACTTGCACACCATCGTGTCGTTGCCGACCTCGGCCAGGCGGCTCGGAGCTCTGGCGGCGGGCGTGATCAGATAGAACAGCGCACCCGTCGCCGACCTCGTGACGTTCCACTCGGAGCTCTCGGTGACCGGTCGACTCACGCGCTCGGCATGCTACCAAAGTTTCGCCGTGTGGTCCCACCAATTCCACCGATTCGACCGCTTCTGACCGTTGGTGGTCCCACCATTTCCCAGGCGACTGCGGTAAGCTCGCCGCGATGCCGGACACGGCGCCGATCAGGATCGCCGTCGTCGGCTGCGGGTCGATCGCGCAGGTGATGCACATCCCCTATCTCGCCGAGCTCCCCCAGTTCGAGCTCGCTGCCCTCTGCGACCTCTCGCCGAGCGTGCTCGAGCGTCTCGGGAAGAAGTACGGCGTGCGCCGGCTGACCGTGGACTACACCGAGGTGCTCGACGAGGTCGACGCTGTGGCGGTGCTGACCCACGAGCACGCCGCGGTCGCGATCGCGGCGGCCGAGCTCGGCAGGCACGTGTTCGTCGAGAAGCCGCTCAGCTTCTCGCCGAAGGCATGCGATCAGATCCTCGGAGCCACGCGCGAGAACGGCGTCAAGCTGATGGTCGGGTACATGAGGCGGTTCGATCCGGGCTTTCTGTGGGCGCTCGACCGGGTCGCCGAGCTCGAACCGATCCGCTTCGTCCGCCTGCACGACTTCGGCGGCACCTTCGCGGTTCATCCCCAGATCTACACCCTTTACCGCGACGAGCAGGCGACGGCGGACGGCGGCGGCTGGATCGACGATGACGTCAAGCAGAGCATGCTCGGCGCACTCGGCTCCGGACACGAGCACCTGCTCGACGTCTACCACGAGATGCTGATGTCGGGCAGCCATGACCTGGCCGTTCTACGCGGCATCCTCGGCCCGCCAGAAGCCGTTCTACACAGCGAACGGCTCGGTTCGGCGGGGATGCTGTCGATGCTCGCCTACGGAAACGGATGCCGGTGCCTGTACGAGGGAGCGCTGATGACCGAGTATCCGTGGTGGGATCAGACCGTCTCCCTGTACGGCGATGCCGGCGTCGTCTCGATCGATTTCTCCAGCCCGTTCGTCCGTAACGCCCCGACCGTCGTCACCGTGCGGCGCTCAGACGGCGATGCTCCGCTCAGCACCACGACGCCGGTCTCCTACGACGAGGCGTTCCGGCGCGAGTGGCTGCACTTCGCCGAGTGCGTCCGCCACGATCGCGAGCCGCTGACGAACGGCGAGGACGCCCGCGCCGATGTCGAGCTCGCGCTCGCGATGGTGCACGCGATCGCGTGAGCGTCAGATGCTGCGCGGATGCCAGACGGTCTTGTGCTCGACGAACGCCGCCAGGCAGCCGAGGCTCTGCTCGGTCGGATCGACCTGTCGCACGACCCGCGTCACGCCGCCGGCGGCGAGCCGTTCCAGCTCCGCCAGCTGATCGGGATCGGCGGCCGCGTCGAGGTCGAGCGCATCAATATCGAGGTGTGCGGCGAGGACGCGGGCCGTCTCCTCGGTCGGCCCGGTCAACAGATTCGCAGCCCCGGCGGGCAGATCGGACGTCGCGAGCGCCTCGGCCACCGCGATCGCCGCCGGCGCCGAGGGCTCGGCGACGAGCACGACGGCGGCGTTTCCGGCCGCCAGGACCGCCGCCAGCCGGGACATCAGCGCCTCGAGCCGCGGCTCGGCGGGCGCGATCACGCCGACGACGCCCATCGGCTCGGCGGCCGTGTAGCTGAGGTAGGGACCTGCGACGGAGTTGGTCGCGCCGAGGACCTGCGTCAGCTTGTCTGGCCATCCTGCGTACCACAGGATCCGATCGATCGAGCGGTCGACCTCGGCCGAACCGCTGCAGATCGACTCGAGCTGAGCGTGGCGAGCCTCCAGCATCTCCGCGAGGCGATAGAGCACCTGCCCGCGGTTATATGCGGTCAGGGCGCTCCAGCGCGCGTAGCCTTGGCGCGCGGCGCGGACCGCGTCGCGCACGTCCTTGCGCGACGCGCGCGGAAAGTGATCCGGGCCGACCATGAATGTCCTGCCCGACTCGGAGCGCACGAAGCTGCCGCCGATGAACAGCTTGTTCGTCTGGGTGACGCTCAAGCGACTCACGTCAGCCGGAGATAGGGCTCGAGGCCGTGCTTGCCGCCCTCTCGCCCGAAGCCTGATTCACGGTAGCCGCCGAAGGGCGATGACGGGTCGAACTTGTTGAAGGTGTTGATCCAGATGACGCCGGCTCGGAGCGCCTGTGCCACGGCGAGCGCTCGCGATCCCTTGTCGGTCCACACTCCCGCCGAGAGGCCGTAACGGGTGTTGTTCGCGATCGCGATCGCCTCTTCTGCGGTGCGGAAGCTCAGCACGGCCAGCACCGGACCGAAGATCTCCTCGCGCGCAATGCGGTGCGACTGGGTGACCCCGGTGAACATCGTCGGCGCATGGAAGAAGCCGTGGGCCGGAAGCGCGCACTCGGGCTGAAAGATCTCAGCTCCGTCCTCGATCCCGTACTGGACGAATGCGGTTATCCGCTCCAGCTGCGCACGGGAGTTGATCGCGCCGACGTCGGTGTTCTTGTCGAGCGGATCGCCGACCCGCAGACGACGCATGCGTTCGGTGAGCTTGCCGATCAGCCGCTCCTGAATCGATTCCTGGACGAGCAGCCGGGAGCCGGCGCAGCAGACGTGACCCTGGTTGAAGTAGATGCCGTTGATGATCCCCTCGACGGCCTGGTCGAGCGCGGCGTCCTCGAACACGATGTTGGCCGCCTTCCCGCCGAGCTCGAGGGTCAGATGCGTCCCCCGGCCCGCAACGGCGCGGGCGATCTCCCGGCCCACCTCGGTCGAGCCCGTGAATGCAATCTTGTCGATCCCCGAGTGGCGGACGAGCTCGGCGCCGGTCTCGCCGGCGCCGGTCACGATGTTGACGACGCCGCCCGGCAGCCCGGCCTCGCGGGCCACGTCGCAGAACAGCAGTGCGGTCAGCGGCGTGGTCTCCGCCGGTTTCAGGACGACGGTGTTACCCGCCGCGAGCGCAGGGGCGATCTTCCAGGCGAGCATCAGCAGCGGAAAGTTCCAGGGAATGATCTGCGCCGCGACTCCATGTGGGATCGGCGTCCCGTGGGGGAAGGCGTACTCGAGCTTGTCCGCCCAGCCGGCGTAGTAGAAGAAGTGCGCGGCGGCGAGTGGGACATCGACGTCGCGCGACTCGCGGATCGGCTTGCCGCCGTCGATCGACTCGAGCACCGCGAACTCCCGCGCTCTCGTCTGCAGGATCCGCGCGATCCGGAACAGGTACTTCGCCCGACCGCCGTGATCCTCCGCCCACCCGCGCTCGAACGCGGCCCGCGCCGCCCGAACAGCACGGTCGACGTCGGCTTCCCCCGCGAGGGCGATCTGGGCCAGCTCCTGCTCGGATGAGGGATCGATCGTGGGGAAGTACTCGCCCGACGCGGGCGCACTCCACTCGCCGTCGATCCAGAGCTCGTAGCGCGGATCGATTCTCACCACGTCCCGTGATTCAGGCGCGGGCGCGTACTCCCACGCCGCCGGGTCGCTGACAGCGACGATCTGACTCGACTGTTCAGTCAATCGGGAATCCATCCGGGCTCTGATAAACGCCAGACTCGCGGCGGTGAACCTGCATCAGGAGGTCATTCAACAGGGATGATGCCCCGATCCTGAACAGGTCCGGCGTCAGCCACGATCGCCCGAGGGTCTCGAACACCAGCACCAGCAGCGCGATCGCCTGCTTCGCCGAGCGGACACCGCCCGCGGCCTTCACGCCGATCATCTGCCCGGTCTCGTGATGGACGTCGCGGACCGTCTCCAGCATGCACAGAACGACGGGCGGTGTCGCCGCGCGCGGAAGCTTGCCCGTCGAGGTCTTGATGAAGTCGGCACCGCCGGCGATCGCCAGCAGCGAGGCGCGCCGGATCATGTCGTAACTGCCCAGCTCGCCGGTCTCGAGGATCACCTTCAGGTGGCGCCCGCGGCATGCCTCCTTGACCTGCGCCACCTCGTCGATCACCTCCGGATAGCGACCGGCCAGCAGCGCGCCCCGGTTGAGGACCATGTCGATCTCGTCGGCCCCGTCGGCCACGGCGCACTCGACCTCGCGCAGCTTCACGTCGAGTGGAATCTGACCGGCGGGGAAGCCGGTCGCAACCGAAGCGACCTTGACCTGGCTGCCGCGCACCGCCGCCGCGACCTGGGCGACGAGGTTCGGATATACGCAGACCGCCGCGACGCTCGGAATCGACGGGTCGCCCGGATCCGGTCGCATCGCGCGCGCGCTGAGGGTCCGCACCTTCCCCGGTGTGTCTGACCCCTCGAGGGTTGTCAGGTCCAGCAGCCCGATTGCCTGCCGCAGAGCGCGGTCCTTCGCGTCTGTCTTCACCGAGCGAGTGGCGAGCGCCGCGGCCCGCTGCTCGATGCCGACCGGGTCGACGGCGAGGCTCAGGAGGTACTTGTATGCACGCTGAGCCCCCGCGTCATGAGGCGGGAGCTCCGTCCCCGGGTGCGGCGCGAGCTCGGTCGCGCCGTGCGGCGCGAGCGCCCCCGGCGAGAGCTCCGTCGCCGATCCTGAAGCGCCGTCCACGGGCGTCACGTCGATGCGCCACGGCTTGGGCCGCCGGCGGTTCGCGGATCGAGGTAATCGGGCTCCGTGATTCCTGCCGCCCGGAGCGCGAGGCCCGTGATCGTCTCGAGGATGCAGCGATGGGCGAGCATCGCGGTGATGTTATTGCCGACGTCGTAGGGCGGGCTCAGCTCGACGACGTCCATCCCGACGATCCCGACCTCGTGGCCGATGCGGCGCACCGCCGTCATCAGCTGGTGGCTCGTCAGGCCTCCCGGCTCCGGTGAGCCGGTGCCGGGAGCGTAGGCGGGATCGGCCGAGTCGAGATCGAGCGTGATGAACACGTGCGGCGGCCCATCACGAAGCTCGGCGAGCACGTCCTCGAAGACCGCCTCGAAACCGCGTCGCAGCACCTCCGCCATGTAGTGGGTCTTGATCCCCACGTCCTCCATCCATTCGGTCACCGACGGATCAGGCCAGCCACCGCGAATGCCGATCTGCACCAGATCCTGGCCGCGGATCGCCCCGCTCTGCACGAGCTCCCACATCTGGTTGCCGTGATTACCGATCTGTCCTTCGGTCACCGGCGCGGTGTCGGTGTGCGCGTCGAACTGGACGACGGCGACGTTTCCCGCGCCGTACTTGTCGGCGACCGCCGAGACGATCGGACCCGTGACGCCGTGGTCGCCGCCGATCAGGATCGGGATCGCGCCGGCATCGAGCATCTCGCTGACGAACCGGCGGACGTTGACCCAGGTGAGCTCGGTGTTTGCGGGGATGACCTCGGCATCGCCGTAGTCGGCCATCGTGAAGTAGTCGAAGGGATCGACCCGCACCAGCTGCGACGGGCGGCTATGCGGCGGCGACCATGCGTTGTCGCACCGGCGGATCGCCTGCGGCGCGAGATGCGTGCCGGCTCGGCTGGTGACGGTGCCGTCCCAGGGCACACCGCCGATCGCGATGTCGATTCCACCGGCCCGCAGGTCTTCCGGCGAGAGGCAGAGCGGCAGCTTCAGAAACGTCTGGATGCCGACGTAGGACGGCTCCCATTCGTAGCGAGTGACCTTGCGCGGTCCCGGGATTTCGTCAGACCCGCGCTCCAAAAAACCGTCCCCTCCCCCCTGTCCTGCAAACGTTTTCAGTTCTCATTCCTGAGGCAGCGTAGGCGAGAGCGATGGCGTGGTCAACCGCTCCGCGAGCGAGGCGAGGCGTGCCCCGCGCGGGAATGAGGCCTGCGTGCCGGCACGCGTGACGCTGTCGGATGCGCACGCGCAGGCGAGCGCGGCGGCCTCGGTCCCGGACGCGCCGCACCCGAGCGCGTAGGCGAACGCGCCGACGAAGGCGTCACCGGCGCCTGAGGTGTCGACGGCGGTGGCTGCTACCGCCTTGACGAGCCGCGTGACTCCGTCCTGCGGGCGATCGCAGACCAGCGCGCCGCGTTCTCCCACCGTCACCGCCAGCCTCGTCCCGAGTGCTCGCGCCAGCGCGCGAACGCAATTTTCAAGTTCGCGGTCGGGCCGTCGGCCGAGCTCCTGCTCGATCAGCGTCTCGAACTCGCTCTCGTTGGGAATCAGCCACGAAGCCAGCTGCAGGACCTCGGTCGGCACCGGGACGGCCGGAGCTGGGTTGAGCAGCGTGATCGCCGCCACCGCGCGGCCTCGTTCAAGTGCACGGCGCACACACGCGAGCGGTACCTCGAGCTGGCAGATGACCACGTCGGGCGTCTCGCCCTCGAAGGCCGCGTCGACCTGCTCGACGGTCATCTCCAAGTTCGCCCCGGGGACGATCACGATCCGGTTGCCGCCGGTCGCGTCCACCCAGATCGGCGCGACGCCGGTGGGGATGCCGGGGACCACGCGGACCCCCGCGGCGCCGACCCCGAAGCTCTCGAGGTTGTGCGCCGCCTGCTCGCCGAACGAATCGTCACCGACGCAGGCGACGACGTCGACGTCGGCGCCGAGCAGCGCGGCCATCACCGCCTGGTTCGCGCCCTTGCCCCCGCATCCAATCGCGAACGACCGGCCCTGCACGGTTTCACCGTCCGCCGGCACCCGGTCGAGCACGACCGTCATATCGGTCATCACGCTGGCGATGACCAGAATCCGTGTGGTGCGGGTCACTCGTCGAGAGGCGGAGGGTGCATGGGGTCAGGCTAACCGGATTAGTGGAACCCATCCCCTACGCTTACGCGATGGACGTCATGCTGGCCGTCACCAGTCGTCGCGAGGTGCGCGAGTACTTGGACCGCCCGATTCCCGACGACGCGCTGCTCCGGATCCTCGAGGCGGGACGGATGTCGGGGAGCTCGAAGAACCGCCAGCCGTGGCGCTTCCTCGTCGTCGAAGACCCTCAGCAGCGCGAACAGATCGCCGAGTCTGTCTACGCGCCAGACAATGTCCACGGTGCTGCGGCCGTGATCGCGATCGCCGTGCGTGGCAAGGGCCCGACCTCCTTCGACGCCGGGCGCGCCGCTCAGAACATGATGCTGACGGCCTGGAACGACGGCATCGGCGCGTGCCCGAACGGCATCGCGGACGCGGAGGCGATCGGACGCGCGCTCGAGCTCGGAGACGGCGAGCAGGCTGTGACCGTACTGAGCTTCGGCTATCCCGCACGCGTTCGTGACCCGGCGCGCCACTCCCCGGAGGAGTGGATCGCCCGTGCCGACCGCAAGCCGCTCGACGAAGTCGTCCGGCGCCTCTAGAGACAGGCTCTCAGGCCGGGGATGCGAGCCGGGGACCGGGACCGGGAGGTTGCCGTCCTCGTGTGTGCGGTCGTGTTCGTGGACACGGTCTTCTACGCGGCCCTCGCGCCGCTGCTCCCCTCCCTCGTAACCGAGCTGCACCTGTCGAAGCCGTCCGCCGGCCTGCTCACCGCCGCACTGCCACTCGGCACGCTCGCGGGTTCGATACCGGGAGGCATCCTCGCCGCCCGTCGCACGCCGCGCTTCGCGGTGTGCGCCGGCCTCGCTCTGCTCGCGGTCTCATGCGTTGCGTTCGGTCTGCTCCACACGCTCAGCATGCTCGACGCCGCCCGCTTCGTCCAGGGCCTCGGCGGCGCGTGCTCGTGGGCCGGCGGGATGACGTGGCTGGTCAACGCGTCCGGTGACGGCGGCCGTGGCACCGCGGTCGGCACGGCGCTCGGCGTCGCGATCGTGGGGGCGCTGTTCGGGCCCGCTGTCGGCGCAATCGCGGCCGCCGTCGGCAGGCCGATCGTGTTCTGCTCCGTGGCCGCCGCTTCGACCATTCTGATCTTCTGGGCTCGAGCCCTGCCATCGAGCTCGGTCGCCTCCGTTCAGGGGCTCCGCGAGATCCTCACGATCGCCCGCCGGCGTCGTGTGGTGGCGGGAATGTGGCTGATGCTCGTTCCGGCCGTCGCGTCGGGCGTCCTCACCGTCCTCGCGCCGCTGCGGCTCAACGATCTCGGCGCCGGCGCGGGCGCGATCGGTGCCACGTTCCTGATTGCAGGTGCTCTTGAGGCTGTGATCACGCCTGCATTCGGCCGGCTCGCCGACCGTCAGGGCCGGCTCGTGCCGATGCGCATCGGTCTCTGTGTCGCGACGACGCTGTTGCTCCTGCTGACGCTTCCGGGCAACGCGCTCGTGTACGCAGCTGTGCTGATCGCGACGCTCGCGTCGTTCGGCAGCTTCTGGGCTCCGGCGACCGCGATGCTCTCCGAGGCGGCGGAGGCAGCGGGCTTGGTCCGCGAGCTGGGGTTCGGCCTTGTCAACCTCGCCTGGGCTGCCGGACTGATCATCGGCGCCGCCGGTGGTGGCGCGCTCGCGGGGATAGCCGGCAACGGGGCAGCGTTGGTCGCCGTCGCCGCGGTGTGCGGCGTGACGCTGGCGGTGCTGGCCGCCTGGCGTGGGTGAGCGCGGCGGTCGGTGAGCGGCCGCGGGACGGTCTTCGCGGGCGCCCGGTCAGCCGACGGGGGCGCGGTCCCTGACGATGCGCAGGTTGCTGGTGCGCGCCACGAGGCGATCGATCGCCTCGGAGATGTCCGTAGCGGGTGGCTCGGCGGACCAGCGGCTGCCGACGCGCTGAATCTCGCCGCGACGCTCGAGGTCCTGCAGCCGGGCGAGTGTCTTGTCGTTGTTGAGGCCGGCTGCTCGGGCAGCCATCGCCGTCGAGAACGTCCCGGTCATCCCGGTCAGTGCCGCGCGGAGGCGATCCGGTGCGGGTTCGGTACCGCTGCCGGCGGGCGATTTGTCCGAGGATGCCTCTCCGTTCGAGGACCCTGGCTTCTGCGACGCGGTCGCCTTCCGGTTCGCGTCGGGCTTTCGCGACGGATGCGACTTCTGCCGCGCGTCCGCCTTTCGCGACCCGTCCGCGTTTCGCGACCCGTCCGGCTGTCGCGACGGGCGTGGAGCCTGCGGCGAGGGCGCCTCGGCGACGGCGCGAGTCGACTCTGGCGCAGATGACGACGTGCGTGCCGTGACGGGCGCGGGAGCGGCCCCGGCGGATGCCTGCGCGGGGGCGGAGGCGCGCGCGGCGAGGGGGTCGTTACCGAAGCGGGCTCGGCAGTTGCCACACAGGACTACGGGCTCCTGGTCCGCAGGCCGGACGATCTCGAATCGGCGCCAT
>Ga0302325_10006435_pt1 | contig 26405 bp, 20 predicted proteins | sample Palsa_T0_2_FD_201948 | JGI IMG/M metagenome (GOLD analysis project Ga0302325, IMG submission 201948) | Peat permafrost microbial communities from Stordalen Mire near Abisko, Sweden - Palsa_T0_2 | ecosystem: Environmental > Terrestrial > Soil > Palsa > Peat permafrost | place: Sweden: Abisko... | reverse complement strand
CGCCCTTGTCCCCGCCTTCGGGGCCGAGGTCGATCACGTAGTCGGCGGTCTTGATCACATCGAGATTGTGCTCGATGACCAGCACCGTGTTTCCGAGCGCCACCAGCTTCGTGAGCACTTCGAGCAGCTTGTGGATGTCGGCGAAGTGCAGACCGGTCGTCGGCTCGTCGAGCACGTAGAACGTGCGGCCGGTCGCGCGCCGTGAGAGTTCGGTCGCGAGCTTGATGCGCTGCGCTTCACCGCCGGAGAGCTGCGTCGCCGGCTGGCCCATCTGGATGTAGCCCAGACCGACTTCGCAAATCGTCTTGAGCTTGTTCGCGATCCGCGGGATCGTGGCGAAAAGCTCGGCCGCCTCGTCGACGCGCATCGCGAGCACGTCGGCGATCGACTTGTTCTTGTACTTCACTTCGAGCGTTTGGGCATTGTAGCGTTTGCCGTGGCACACGTCGCACGGCACGTAGACGTCGGGTAGAAAGTGCATCTCGATCTTGATGATGCCGTCGCCCTGACAGCCCTCGCAGCGGCCGCCCTTGACGTTGAACGAGAAGCGGCCCTGCGTGTAGCCGCGCATCTTCGCTTCGGGCGTGAGCGAATAGAGCTCGCGGATGAGATCGAAGGCGCCGGTATAGGTGGCCGGATTCGAGCGCGGCGTGCGGCCGATCGGCGACTGGTCGATCACCACCATCTTGTCCAGCGCTTCCGCGCCCTTGACGCGTCCGTAGGTGCCGCCGGCCGGCTGATGGTGCAGGTACTGGTTGAGCGCCTTGACCACGACCTCGTTGACCAGCGTCGATTTCCCCGACCCGCTGACCCCCGTGATGCAGGTGAACGTACCGAGCGGGATGTCGACGTCGACGCCCTGCAGGTTGTTGGCCTTGGCGCCCTGCACGGCGAGAATACTCCGGCCCTTGCGGCGATGCTTCGGTATCGCGATGAACTGCCGCCCGGAGAGGTAGGCACCCGTCAGCGATTCGGGATTCTGCTCGATCTGCTCGATCGAACCCACCGACAGAATACGCCCGCCTTCTGCGCCGGCGCCGGGACCGATATCGACGATCACGTCGGCCGAGCGCATCGTGTCTTCGTCGTGCTCGATGACGATCAGCGTGTTGCCGATGTCGCGCAGCGTTTCGAGCGTCGCCAAGAGCCGGTCGTTGTCGCGCTGATGCAGCCCGATCGACGGCTCATCGAGGATGTAGAGCACGCCGACCAGCGACGAGCCGATCTGCGTCGCCAGCCGAATGCGCTGCGACTCGCCGCCCGAGAGCGTGGTCGCCGACCGCGAAAGGTTCAAATACCCGAGGCCGACGTTTTTCAGGAAGCCCAGCCGTGCTCGGATCTCCTTGAGAATCTGATGCGCGATCTTGGCCTCGCGCTCCGTCGGCGAAAATCCGGCGAAGAACGCTTCGGCGGCCTCGACCGACATCGAGGTGACCTGGTGGATGTTCTTGCCGTCGACCGTCACGCCAAGCGCTTCGGGCTTGAGCCGCGCGCCCTGGCAGACCTTGCAGACCGACGCGGACATGTACTTCTCGATCTCTTCTTTGACGTAATCGGAAGTCGTCTCGGTGTAGCGGCGCTGCAGGTTGTTGACGACGCCTTCGAACTGCGACTCGTACTCCCACTGGTTGCCCGAACGCGATTCGTACACGAACTTCTGCTTCTTGTCCGCGCCGTAGAGGATCGTGTCGACGACATCGGCCGGGAGTTCTTCGACCGGCGTCGACGCCTTACAGCGGCGCGACCGCAGTAAGCGCTCGACCTGCTGCAGGTAGTACGGGTTCGTCGACGGATAGCGTCCGCCGCCCATGCTCTTCGACCACGGCACGATCGCGCCGCCGGCGATCGACTTGGTGCGGTCGGGCATCACCTTCCACGGATCGATTTCGATCTTCACGCCCAGGCCGCTGCACGCCGGACACGCGCCGTAAGGGGAATTGAAAGAAAAGAGCCGCGGTTCGAGTTCTTGAAACGACAGTCCGCAGTACGCGCAGGCGAACGATTCGCTGAAGGTCGCCTCGAGCCAATCCTCCGTCTGCTTCGACGTCCCCGCGTTGACGGCCCCGACGTAGAGAACGGTCACGATGCCGGTCGAAAGTTTGAGGGTCGTTTCGATCGAGTCGGTCAGGCGGCCGCGCACGTCGGGTTTGACGACCAGCCGGTCGACGACGACTTCGACGGTGTGCTTGCGCTTCTTGTCGAGCTCGATCTTGTCGCGCAGCTCGCGAATGACGCCGTCGACCCGGACGCGCGCGAAGCCCTCCTTCGCGATCTCCTCGAACAGCTTCGTGTACTCGCCCTTGCGCCCGCGGATGACGGGTGCCAAGAGTTGGATCTTGGTGCCCTCCGGGAAGGCCAGGATCTGATCGACGATCTGCTCGGCGGTCTGCGGCGACACGGCGCGACCGCACTGGTAGCAGTGCGGCTTGCCGATGCGTGCGAAGAGTAGCCGCAGGTAGTCGTAGATCTCGGTGACGGTGCCGACGGTCGAGCGGGGGTTGCGCGAGGTCGATTTCTGGTCGATCGAGATCGCCGGCGAAAGCCCCTCGATGTAGTCGACGTCGGGCTTCTCCATCTGGCCGAGAAACTGTCGCGCGTACGACGAAAGCGACTCGACGTAGCGGCGTTGCCCCTCGGCGTAAATCGTGTCGAAGGCGAGCGATGACTTGCCCGACCCGGAAAGCCCCGTCACCACGATCAGCTTGTTCCGCGGGAGGGTAAGGTCGATATTCTTGAGGTTATGTTCGCGCGCGCCCTTGATGACGATCGCGTCGAGGGCGTGGGTCCCGTCAGACATGCTTTAGTTATGATCCCCTTGCGACACGTATCAGTTCCAGGAGCATGCCCGGATCCGGCGGACCCACGACGAACATATGTTCGCTGCAAGCCCCTCCCACGCCTCTTACCGCAGCAGCGCGGCGAGAGGCGAACCGAGCTAGCGCGCCGCGGGGATAGGCAGCACGCCGAGCACGTCGGCGATCGTCGGGACGATCGCGTCGGGACGCGGGGCGCCGTTGGGCAGCGGGATGGCGTCGCCGACCATCGCAGCGCGTTCCGGAACGCTGCCCAGTTTGCGGCAGGCGTAACGGAAGAGCGCCGGGTCCGGCTTCACCATGCCGACCTCGTCGGCCAGAAAAAAAGCGTCCATGCGCTCGCGCAGGCCCAGCCGATCGATCTTGTCGTGGTGCGTCGCGGCGAAACCGTTCGTCACCAGGCCCAGCTTGCAGCCGCGCAGGCGCAGCGTCTCGAGCAGTTCGACTGCGCCCGGCGCGAGCACCAGCACGTCGGCACGGGCGCGCACGTAGGCATCGGCGGCGCGCCGCGCGAGCGCGCGATCGTCGATGTGCACCTTCCGCAGCGCTTCGTACCACATCCGTTCGCGTTCGTCGCCGATCGCGAGCGTCAGATGTTCGGTCGTGAGCGCCGACCAGAAGCCCATCGCGGCGCCGTCATAGGCATCGACCAGCGCCTGCGGCTCGATCCCGCGCTCACGGGCGATCGCCTCGGCGACCACCCGTGCGGCGGCCCGATACGCCGAGGTGTCGTCGTGCAGCGTGTCGTCGAGGTCGAAGAGGACGGTATCGAGCTCCCGCATCAGAAACGCACCAGAAACGAGCGCAGCGCGAAGGGGTCGAGATCGAACGTGAGGTCTTCCTCGACGATCTCGACGCTGCCGGGCGCCGGACGTTCGACCGCGTCGACGCAGGCCGCGCTGCGCATTCGCCCGCCGCAACGCAGCGCGACGCGGCGCGCGGCGCCGTCGCATTCACGTACCCGTACGATCACGCCGCCGCCGTCCTCGGAGGGCGCCGTCGCCACGATCAGCACGGCCGAGTCGTCGCAGGTGAAGAGCCGCACCCGCTCGCTTTCGGCGTAGGCGATCCAGGCGTGCTCGAGCGCTGAGATCGGCGCCCCCGCGGTCGGCACCAGCGCATAGGCGAGACGCTGTTCGCCGCGGTCAGCCACCGGATCCGGCCAGCGCGGCGAGCGCAAGAGCGAGGTGCCGAGGCGTAACGCGGTACCGTCTTTGCCGTCGGCGCTCCACCCGTAGAGGTCGGCCGCGAAAACCGCAAGCCCGGCGTCACCGTCGCTGACGTGGGCCCAGCGCTGGGCCGGCACCTCGAATTGCGCGCGCTCGCCGTCGGTCGCGGGGTAGGCCGTGCGCACCAGCGTGCCATGCGGCTGACCGAAGCGCACGTCGCGCGCGGTTGTCGCCACCTCGTGCTCCGCGCGCAGCAGCACGTGATCGTCGTTCCAGGCCACGACGCATTCGATGCGCAGCCAAGGCTCGTCGGCGTGCAAGGCGATCCGCATCGAGATCCGCGACGTTTTTCCGGCCGCCAGGCGGATGACCAGGTCACCGTCCTCGAGCGCCGCGCCGGCCGGTCGCACCGGCAGCTGTGCGCGCGCGTAGCCGGCGTCGAGGTTCCAGGCGTCGTACTTTTTGGGGCGATCGACGTAGGCGGCGATCGCGTTGAGCCGGCCGGCGATGTTGGGTCCGTCGGCGGTGCCGAACTCGACGATCGTGCCGTCGTCGCGGATGCGCGCCCGTACGAACGCATTGCGGAGGTTCCATCCGGCCTCATCGCCCACCGGCGCAATCGACACCGGGGCTTCGATGCGCACATCGCTGCGCGGCAGAACCGAGGCGGCCGCTTCCTCGACGCGCGTCGCGATCGCCGCCGCCCGATCGTGTTCGGCCTCGACGTCGGCATACACGGCCGCGATCGCCGTGCCGGCCATGACGTCGTGAAACTGTCCGCGCAGCACGATTTCCCAGGCGTTGCGCAGATCGGCGGCGAGCGACGCGCGCAGCGCTTTCGGTGCGCCGACAGCCACGCACCAAGCCGCGATCTCTTCGGCGACCGCTAGACGGCGTTCGAGCTCGGCGTTGCGGCTCTTCACGTCGCGATGCGTGGTGTACGTTCCGCGATGCGTTTCGAGGTAGAGTTCGCCGGCGTAGTCCGGCAGCTCGCTTGCGGCGACGCCGGCAAACCATGCCTGCGCCGTCGTCCACGGGTTCGTGCCCGGCGCGACCGACTCGATGTCGGCGTCGGTAACGCCGCCGCCGCCGTCGCCATGGCCGACGATCAGCATCTCGTCCCGCGCGCGCGCGGTCGCCAAGCGTGCCGAGGTGATGTCGCCGTCGTAGCGGTCGACGACGGCCGAGACGAGCGCCGAGCCGTCGTCGCCGAGCCAGCGGAAGCGCGGGTACGGCCAGCGCGTCGTGTCGTTCCATTGCAGCTTCGTGGTCAGGAACGAGGTCACGCCGGCATGCACGGCCAGCGTCGGAAAGGTCGACGGAAAACCGAACGTGTCGGGAAGCCAGGCGACGCTCGGCTCGACGCCGAGGTGTTCGCGCATCCAACGAATGCCGAGCGCGAACTGACGCAACACCGACTCGCCGCTGGGCGCATGCAGATCCGGCTCGACCCACATCGGCGCCACGCTTGCGTCCCAGCCGCGGCCCAGCCGCGCGCGCACGCGCTCGCCGACCGAGGCGTCGGCGGCGAAGACCCAGCGGTACAGCTGCGGCTGGCTCTGCGCGTAGATGAAGCGGGCATCGACCTCCATCTGTCGCAAGGCGGTCGCGAACGTGCGCAGCGCTTTACGCCGCGCCTCGTCGTACGTCCACAACCAGGCGACGTCGAGGTGCGAATGGCCGATCAGCGGGACGTCGATGTCGCGGCGGCCGTCGTGCTTGCCGATGCCGTCGATTTCGAGCTGTTCGGCCGGGCGCTGTTCGGCGCGCGCGAGCATCAGACGCCAGCGCAGGCCGTCGCCGGCGGGAAGTCCCGAGGTCGGCAAGGACCGCCGTTCGACTTCGAGCGCGAGCTCGTGCTCGCCGGGGAGCGGCGGCAGGTCGATCGTTTCGTGCTTGCCGTCGAACGCGCCGCTCGCCGCGCCGTCGATGCGCAGCAGCGCGCCGGTGCGGGTGACGTAGCGCAGCCGCAGCGGACCGGCGGGAAAGGTTGCCCGCGCCGCGAGGGTCACGATCGATGCATCGTCGGCGCGGCGTTCGAGCCGCACGCGCTTCACAGCGTGGCGGTAACCTGATCGTGGGCGGTGGTGCAGTTCTCGCCGGGTCTCTGCTTGTCGTCCATCATGTAGTGGAAGGTGATGACGACCGGCTTGCGATGGCGCTGGTGAGGCAGCTGAAAACGGAACGCCGCCGGGTAGCTCTCATTCGCACCCAGGCCCGGGATCGGCTGCGTGCCCGCTGCCTTCTGGTTGATGAGCAGATCGAGGTGCTGATTGACCCCCGGACGTTGCCCGGCCGTACCCTGATTCTGCACGTTGACCGTCACGATGTAGTTGTCGAGCGTGCGGTCGTCCTTCGACCGAAGCACTTTGAGCTGCGGATTCGCAACCAGCAGGTCCGAGGGGCACGCGGCGGGTTGCGCCGCAATCAGCGCGCCCGCGAGCAGAAAGGGCAGCATGAGGGGCTCCTACGAGCGCAGAGTCTCCGGCACCCGCCTGCGCGCGGCAAGCAGCGCGCCGAGGAGCGCGGCCGCATACGCCAGCAGCAAGCCGGCGCTCATCACCCCGCTTGCCGCCGGCTCGAGGCCCGGGTAGCGTCCGCCGTTGAACGCGTACAGCAATCCGTCGAGGACGAGGCCCGGCAGGCAAACTGCAACCGCCAGCAAGCCGCCGTCCTCCAAACGCGTCGCTGCCAGCCGCCCAAGGAGAACTCGCGAAAACCAATAGACGCCCGCAAACGTCGCGGCGATGATCACCCCGGACGCGAGCCATACCGGCAGCGCATTATCGGGGCCGAATACGAAATGCCCGAAAGGCACGATGAGTACGGTTGCGGCGGCCCAGATGACGAAGCCGAAGCCCAGACCGACGCGCACAATCGACCGTACCACCGAACCATCATACGGGCGGCGCGAACGGATTATCAAGAAGCTCGTGTCTTATGACCGCGTCGAGCTCGGCGCGGCGCCGCGACCGTAATGACGGCAGGAGCCCGAGCGGCTATCATGGGGCGATGACCGCGCCCTCCGATACGGACCGCATCGCCGAAGCGATCGACCGATTCGACCCCACCGTGGCCCGGGCGATCCGCGCGGTGCGGCTGGCCCTGCGCCGGCGCTTTCTGACGGCCTACGAGCTGATCTGGGACAACTATAACGCCTTCGTCATCGCGTACGGGACGAGCGAGCGGCCTTCGGACTCCATCGTCTCGCTGGCCGCCGACATGAACGGCGTGAACCTCGAGTTTGCTCGGGGCGCAAGCCTCCCCGATCCGCACGGACTGCTGCTGGGCAACGGCAAGTTCACCCGCTTCGTGCGGCTGCCGGACGCCGACGCCTCCATCGCGCGCCCCGAAGTCGCGGCGCTCATCGACGCCGCCGCCGCGCAAGCCTCGGGCATGCGCCGCAGCGGCAGCATCGTAACGATCCTGCGCTCCGTCTCCGCCAAACAACGCCCCCGCCGCCGCAACGGCAGGTAGCGCACTGCGCGGCGTCCGCAGCGAATTAGAGTATTGTCATTTTCGTCGCGCTGTCGTCGGCGCTGGTGCAGCTTTCACCCGAGCGAAGCGCGTCATCTCTGACGTAGTGGAAGGTCACCGCCACCGGCGGACGCGGCTTGTGCTTCGTTCGCGACCGTCGAAAAGGATACGTCGCCGTGAAGCTTTGACCGGCACGGAGACCGGGAACCGCTTGGGTTCCCGCGACCAAACCATTGAGCAGGAGGTCCAGATGCTGCACGATGTCGTTGCGCTGCGCGGCGGTTCCCCGATTCTTGACATCCACGATCGCCATGTAGTCGAGGAAAGGTGCTGCTGATTCACTTCCAATGAATCGCACGCGCGGATTCGACACGAGCAAGTCGGAGGGACAGAGAACCGGCTGCGCGGCGCATCCGCCGGCCAGGATAAGCAGGAATGCGAGGCTCGCCCTAACGGGCAGCAGCGTGGGCATGCTCAGCCGGCGTCGTCGATTGGGCGGGGGTTTCGTCGAGGTAGCGGTGGATGAAGGCGATGCTCATGCTGCCCTCGCCGACGCCGGCCGCGACGCGTTTGATCGAACCGTGGCGGACGTCACCGGCGGCGAAGATTCCGGGGATGCTCGTTTCGAGCAGGTAGGGATCGCGTTCGAGCGGCCAGGGATGTCCGGCTTGCGTCTGCAGGTCGACGACGTCGCGTCCGGTGCAGACATAGCCGTCCGCGTCGCGGATCAGATTTGGCGGCAGGTTTGCCGTCTCGGCGTCGGCGCCGATGAGGATGAAGAGCGCGCTCGTCTCGAACGTCTGCTGCCCGCCGGTGCGTGCGTTCGCGACCACGATCGATTCGAGCCGATCGGTGCCTTGCGCCGCGACGACCCTGCTGTCGGCCAGAACGTGCACGTTGGCCTTGGTGTTCAACTGGTCGATCAGGTACTGCGACATGCTCTTGTTCAGCGATTCGCCGCGTATCAGCAGGGTCACGCGGCGGGCATAGTTGGCGAAGAACATCGCCGCCTGGCCGGCCGAGTTGCCGCCCCCGACGAGAAAGATGTCTTTGCCGCGAGTTTCCAGCGCCTCGGTGCGCGCCGCGCCGTAATACACGCCGCGTCCGCTGAACGTCGCGATGCCTTCGGCATCCAACTTGCGCCACGAGACGCCCGTCGCCAAGACGAGCGCCCGCGCCACGACTCGTTCGTCGTCGTCGAGGACGACCTGATGCGGGGCACCGTTGCTGCCGGGCTCGATGTTCGCCACTTCGCGCGCGCTGAGCATCTCGGCACCGAAACGTTTGGCCTGCTCCCAGGCGCGCATGCTGAGGTCGTCGCCGGAAAGGCCAGTCGGAAACCCGAGGTAGTTCTCGATGCGCGAGGACGAGCCGGCTTGACCGCCCGGTGCGTCACGCTCGATCAGCACCGTGCGCAGCCCCTCCGATGCCCCGTAGACCCCGGCAGCAAGACCGGCCGGCCCCGCACCGATGATGGCGACATCGTACACATGGTCGGCCGCCGGCTCGGTCTGCAGGCCCAACCGATGCGCGATGTCGCGATAGGAAGGCGCCGCGAGCGGCGGATCCTCCGCGAACACGACCAGCGGAAAGACCGCCGCACCATTGCCGGACGGCAGATGCTCGGCGCTCTGCGGATCGTCGGGCTCGAGCCACCGAAACGCAATGTGATTGCGCGCCAAGAAGTTTCGGACATCGTGGCACTCGAGATCGTCCTGTTGCCCGATTACCGTCACTTTCGGTGCCGGCGCATGCAGCGCGAACTGCTGCAGATTGGTGACCCGGGTGATCATCGTGCGCACGATCTGCTCCCGCAGGTGCACGCAGCTGATGATGAGTTCACGGAAATCCATACCATCGAGACGCGCCAGCCGGGCAGGTTCCAGCGCGCGCACTCCGGCGACTGCCACCGAGCTCAACAGCAACGGCACTTCACCGAAGTAGTCGCCTGCGCGGTAGGTGTTGACCCGAACATCCTCGTCGCCGGCGCGTTTGGTCACGGCGAGCGACCCGGCGAGAACGATAAAGAATGACGGCGTCTCACCTTCGTGAAGGACCCACTCACCGGGCCGCAACTGCACGTCGGCGGCGCGTGAGGCGATCGTCTCACGCTCGTGCTCCGGTACCGGAGCGAGCAGCGGAACGGCGAGCAGCGACTCGGACGTGATCATCGGCTACTGCGGCAATTCGCCGTGATAATAGTCGAGTTGCGGCTGCTCGTGCACCAGCGTCCCGGTGGCCTCGACGACGAACTTTCCCGAGTCCGGATAGTAACAGACATCGCCCGGATCGAGGTTGGCGATCAACAGCACAACGGCATCCTCATCGGCGTGGTTCTCGAGCCGGTGCGCCCCTCCCGGCTCGGTGCGAAAGGCGACGCAGTCGCCGGCGCGCAGCTCGGCCATGCCGCGCGGGGTGCGCACGGTCGGCGTTCCGGCGAGGACGACGAACAGCTCTTCTTCGCGCGTGTGCCAGTGCATGGGGCAAAAGACCTCGCCCCGGCGCAGGCGCGTTGCGTTGTAGCCGAGCTTCTCCGCGCCGAGCATGCGGCCGACGTCCGCAACCTCGCCGGTAAACGGCGCCGGATCGTCGGCCGACGTTTCGTAGTTCAGTTCGTCGATGATGTTGACGCGGTCGACGAATGCGTCGGTGCGCGCACCGAGCAGCGCCTCGAGCGCGGCGCGCGCGTTGCCGAAAATCGGCGCTCCGTCCCCCATGAGCAGATGTTCGACCCGCAGCGCGCGAAAGATCCGCGCGCTGAGCGCCGCGCGGCGCGGATCGGACAGTTTTGCATCCGGCATCAGCGTCAGCGCGCCGGCCGGCGATCCCCAGATCGCATCACCCACGATCGCCGCGCGACGGAAGACGTCATACAGTGCGATCTCCCCGGCCGTCTTGAAACCTTCGAGCCCGAGCACGCGCCAGCCGTGAACGCGGTCGCCCGGTGCGAGCGTTCCGTCGACCGGCATCGTCAGCAGCGGCGCGTCGAGCTTGCTGGCCAGGGTGGCGGCGCCGGTCGCGGCAGCGAGCTTCGCGCTCGCCCGTTCGTGATCGCGGTTGGTGATCACGATCGCGGCGACGCCGCGCGCGCGCAGGTCCGCCAGCGTCGCGTCGTCGGGCTCGATCGGATCGACGACAAAATTCCCCTGGGCGCTCTCGACGAAGAAGCCGTTGAAGTCAAGGCCGCGATCGGGCTGCCAGACCGACCATAGCCAAACGCCCGGGACGATCGTGCTCTGCATCCCGACCCGATTCCGCCCCGGCGCGCTCGATCCTTAGCCCGCGGCCGCCGGCACGCGGAGTTCGTCATGGACGAGGTCGGTCACGAACATGTGGCCGGGTTCGTGGGTGATCGCGAACGGCAACCGGCTGGCTACGATCACGCTCTGCGGGGTGACGCCGCAGCCCCAGAACACGGGAACATCGTCCGGCTCGAGCTGCGGGGGATCGCCGTAGTCGGGCCGCCGCACGTCTGCGATCCCGAGCGCGCGCGGGTCGCCCCACGCGAACGGCTCCCCGTGAGCGACCCGAAACGGACGGGTGACGGCACGCACGCGTGCGATCTCGGCCGTTCGGTACGGGCGCATGCTCACGACCATCGTCCCCCCGAGGGCACCCGCCGGAGCCAGCGGGACGCTGGTGCGGTACATCGGCACGTTGCGGTCGAGCGCGTAGTGGCGCGGCGGCAGCCCGGCCCGCGCGAGCGCATGATCGAACGTGAACGAACAGCCGATCAGGAATGCCACCAGGTCACCGTTCCAGAGGTCGCGCACGTCGTCGGGCTGCGCGGCCAGCGCGCCGTCGCGCCAGACGCGGTAGCGCCCGAGGTCGGTCCGCAGGTCGGCGTCCGGCGCGCAGCGCGGCCCGAAGGCGCCGGGCTCGAGCGGCGCTTCGACCAGCGGGCACGGCACCGGATTGCGCGCGCACAGGTCGGCCAAATCGGCCGCGAAGGCGCGCGGCACGACGGCGAGATTGGCCTGGACGTACTCCGGCGCGAGCCGTTCGGTCGGGCCGGTCCAAGTTCGCGCGCGGATCGCGGCCCGCGCTTCGCGACCGGTCACGGCGCCGTCGCGATCCCGTCGGCCGCATCGCGCTCGCGCGCGGCCGGCTCACGTTCGGCCGGCGGTCCGTACCCCCCGCCGCCGGCGGTGCGCACTACGATCGCATCGCCCGGTACGAGCACGATGCTGGTCTTGGCCGGCAGCGCGCGACGCGTCCCGTCGGCCGCTTCGAGGGCGTGCGCACCGCAGGCGCCCTCGCCCCCGCCCTCCGCCCCCCGTGGCCGCACGGCGTGGCGTTCGGCCAGCAGCGACGCCGTCGCCGTGCCCGCCCGCAGTTGGAATCCGCGCACGAGTCCGGAGCCGCCGCGGAAGCGTCCGTCGCCGGCGCTCGCCTCGGCGAACTCGTAGGCCGTGATTACCATCGGCATCGTCCGTTCGATCGCTTCAATCGGCGTGTTCAAGGTATTGGTCATGTGCACGTGGATCGCGTCGATGCCGTCGGCATGCGGACGCGCGCCCATGCCGCAGCCGTTGGTTTCGTAGAACGCCCACGAGCGGCCGGCACCGTCGAGCCCGCCGATCATGACGTTGTTCATCGAGCCGCCGCTCTGCGCGGGCACGCGGCCGGGCGCGAGCAGCGCGAGCGCGCCCAGCACCAGATCGGCATTGCGCATCGAGGTCTCGACGTTTCCCGCGCTGACCGGCGCGGGCCGCCGCGGGTTGAGCAGCGTGCCTTCCGGAACGACCACCTCGATCGGGCGGAACGAGCCGTCGTTCATCGGAATCCGCGGATCGGTCACCGCCCGCAGCGCATAGTATGCGCCGGAGAGCGTGACCCCGAAGACGGAATTCAGCGGCATCGGACGCTGCGGCGACGTACCGTCGTAATCGAGCCGGATTTGATCGCCGCGTTTTTCGAGCCGCACGCGCAGCACGATCGAGGGGGCGCCCGTTTCGTCTTCCATCACGTCTTCGTGCGTGACGACGCCGTCGGGCAACGCGCGCAGCGCGGCCCGCGTTCGGCGTTCTCCGTCGTCGAGCGCCCGGTCGAGTGCGGCCGCGACGACTTCGGTGCCGTAGCGCTCGACGAGTTCGAGGAAGCGCCGCTCGCCCACAACGTTGCCGGCCACCTGCGCGCGCAGGTCGCCGGCACGCGCCTCGGGCGTGCGCGAGTTCGCCATCAGAAGATCGACCGTTTCGTCGACGACGCGATCGTCGCGCATCAGCGCGCTGGGCGTGATCACGGCACCTTCGGCGAAGAGGTCGCGTGCATCGGGCGGCATCGAGCCGGGCACCGCGCCGCCGACGTCGGTTTGATGCGCTTTGTTGGCGGCGTACCCGACCAGCCGTCCGTCATGATAGATGGCGCGGATCACGGTCACGTCGTTGAGATGGGTTCCGGAAAGGTAGGGGTCGTTGACCACGATCATGTCGCCCGCACGCAGCGTGCGGCCGCGTTCCTCGAGCCAGGCCAGCGTACGGCGCAAGCCCCACGGCAGCGAGCCGAGATGGACGGGAATGTGCTCGGCCTGCGCGACCAGCCGCGCGCGCGCATCGAACAGCGCACAGGAGTGATCGAGCCGCTCCTTGATGTTCGGCGAGTAGGCGGCGTCGCGAACCGCGATCCCCATCTCCTCGCTGGCGTAGATCAGCGACGACGCGATCAGCTCGGCGGTGATCGGATCGAGCGCTGCCGCGGCCGTCATCGGCGCACCAAGCTGAGGTTATCGAAGCCGTCGACCTGCGCGTGCCAGTTGGGTGCAACGTAGGTGGTCGCATCGTATTGCTCGATCACCGCCGGTCCATCGAACGCATCACCGGGGCGTAGCCGGCGCCGGTCGTAGACCGGCGTGTCGACGAAGGCGCGGCCGTCGTAGACCTCGCGCCGCCCGCGCAGCGCAGCCGGTTCGGGGGGCCGGGGCCCGCCGGTGTCGCGTGCGACCAGCCGCGGCTTCGGCGTCGTGCCGACCGCCACGACCCGCACGGTGACGATCTCAACCGGATCCCGGCGCGCCGCGAACCCATAGCGGCGTTCGTGCCGCTGATGAAAGCCTTCGACGGCGGCCGCCAGCGATGCCGGCGCAACCACCGTCAGCTCCGTCGATTGTCCGACGTACCGCAGATCGAGTTCGCGCACGAAGGTGCGTTCGGCGGGCGGAATCTCTTGGTCTGCCAGGGCGGCATCGCCCGCGCGCGCCAGTTCGTCGAACAGCGCCTGCGCACGCGACCAGGCCGCGTCGCCGGCCGGCGCCACCAGCGAACGCACGGCGGTTGCGCGCACATCGGCCGCCAGCAGACCGTAGGCGGAGAACACGCCCGGATGGGGCGGCACGACGATTCGCGCCACGGCGATCTCGTCGGCGACCGCGCAGGCGTGCAGCGGGCCGCCGCCGCCGAACGCCAGCAGCGTGAAGTCGCGCGCGTCGTGTCCGCGCTCGACCGAGACGATCCGCAGCACCTTGGCCATCTCGGCATCGACCAGGGTCACGATTCCGGCTGCGGTGCGTTCGACATCACCGCCCAGCGGCGCCGCAACCGAGGCGATGGCAGCGCGCGCACGGTCCGCATCGATCGGAAACGCGCCGTCGAGCAGCGCCTGCGGGTTCGAGCGGCGCAGCACGACGTTCGCGTCGGTAACGGTCGGCCGATCGCCGTGCCCGTAACATGCCGGGCCTGGATCGGCGCCGGCCGACGTCGGACCGACCCGCAAACTTCCGGCGGCGTCCAGCCAGGCGATCGTGCCGCCGCCGGCACTGACTTCGGCCAGGTCGATGAATGGAAAGCGCACCGGATAGCCGCTGCCTTTGACCGAGCGGCCGCTATGCGTCGTGCCGGCCGCCTCGAACGACGCACTCACTTCGGGAACGCCGCCGAAGATCGTGCCGGCCTTGGCCGTCGTGCCGCCCATGTCGAACGACAGCACGTCGTCGAGCGCCAGCGCGCGGCCGACGTAGGCCGCGGCGATGACGCCGCTCGCCGGTCCGCTTTCTATCAAGGTGGCTGGGAGTTGGGCCGCGCTGTCGAGCGCCGCCATTCCGCCGTCGGAGCGCATGACGAAGATCGGCGCCCGCACGCCGCGGGCACGCACGCCCGTGGCGACGCGATCGAGGTAGGCGCGCACGATCGGCGCCAGCGCGGCGTTGACGACGGTCGTCGAAAAACGCTCGAACTCGCGGTACTGCGGATCGATCTCCGAGGAGAGTGAGATCTCCGCCTCCGGGCTGGCCGCGCGAATCGCGTCGGCGACCACCCGCTCGTGGGAGCCGTCGATGTCGGCGTGCAGCAAGCCGACCGCGACGGCGCGGATGCCGCGCTCGGCGACCGTCGCGGCGGCGCGCTGCACGCTGGGCGCATCGAGCGCAACCAGCACGCTGCCGTCGGCCAGCCGGCGTTCGCGCACGACCAGCCGGTCTTCGCGCCGCGCTAACGGCCGCGGCCGCGTCACGTTGAGGTCGTAGATCGCGCTGCGGTTCTGGCGCCCGATTTCGAGCACGTCACGAAAGCCCTCGGTGGTGACGAACGCGACTCGCGGCAGCTCCAGATGCATCTGGCCGAGCAGCGCGTTGGTCGCGATCGTGCTGGCGTGTGCGACGATCGCAATCTCATCGGGAGCAATGTCCGCCAGCAGCGCATCGAGTGCGACCAGCAGGCCCGCTTCGGGCGCGCGCGGGGTCGAAGCGACCTTCGCGCGCACCAGCCGTCCGTCGCCGGCCAGCGCGACCAAATCGGTAAACGTGCCGCCGATGTCGATGCCGACGCGCCAGCTCACGCGGCACCCAATCCCAAGAAGGCTTCCTGCACCAGCGGATCCCCGATCAAGTCGGCGGCCGCACCGTGCAGCACGACGCGCCCGGTCTGCAGCACGTACGCGGTGTCGGCGGCACGCAATGCTTCGCGCACGTTCTGCTCGACCAGCAAGACTGCGGTGCCGCGCGCGGCGACGCTGCGGATGCCGGCATAGATGTGCGGGATCAGCAGCGGCGCGATCCCCAGCGACGGCTCGTCGAGCATCAGCAGACGCGGTCCGCTCATCGTACCGCGTGCGATCGCCAGCATTTGCTGCTCGCCGCCCGAGAGCGTCGACGCGCGCTGATCCAGACGATCGCGCAGGATCGGAAAGGCCGCGAAGGCCGCGTCCAGTCGCTCGGCACGGTGCGCTGCGTTACGGTCGACAAACGCGCCCAGCAGCAGGTTGTCGCGGACGGTCGCACTGGCGAACACGCGGCGGCCCTCCGGGACGTGCGCGATCCCGCGCTGCACGATGCGGTGCGCCGGCACGCGCGTGATGTCGTCGCCGGCAAAGCGGATCGTACCGCCCGACGTGCGGACCAGACCGCTGACCGCGCGCAGCAGCGAGGTCTTGCCCGCGCCGTTCGCACCGACCAGGGCCACGATCGCGCCCGCCGCCGCGCGCAGCGACACGCCGGTCAGGGCGCGCATGCCGTCGTACGCGACCGAGACGTCGTCGAGCGCGAGCAGCGCATCGTCGTCGCTCACCGCGGCGCTTCCGGGGCGTCGTCCGCGAGCGGTGCGCCCAGATACGCCTCGACGACGGCGGCATCGCGCACGGCTTCGGCGGCGCTGCCGCGGAAAATGGACTTGCCGGCCGCGATCACGACGATGTGGTCGGCGATCGGCATCAGCACTTCCATTACGTGTTCGACCATCAGGATCGTGATGCCGCGCGCCAAGGTGCCGCGCAGCAGCTCGACCGCGGCGCCGCATTCGGCTGGGGTCAGCCCCGCCATCACCTCGTCGAGCAGCAGCAGCTCCGGCTCGGTCGCCAGGGCACGTGCCACCTCGAGCCGCTTCTTGTCCGCGATCGTCAATGCGCGACCCAAGCGATGGCGCTTGTCGGCCAGGCCGACGAATTCCAGCACCTCTTCGGCGCGCGCCATGGCGTCGCTCAGGCGCGGATGGCGCAGCAGCGCACCGGTCGTCGTCGCTTCGAGCACCGTCATGTCGGCGAAGGTCTGCACGATCTGATAGGTGCGGCCGATGCCCGCGCGCGTCACCCGCGAGGCCGGCATTCCCGCGATCTCGGTCTCGCGAAAGCGTATGCTGCCCGCGCTCGGACGTTCGGCGCCCGCGATGCAGGCGAAAGCCGTCGACTTGCCGGCCCCGTTGGGTCCGATCAGCCCGGTCAGTTTTCCGCCCGCGACGTCGAGATCGACGCCGTCGAGCGCGCGCAGGGCACCGAAACGTTTGGCGAGTCCGCGCACTTCGAGCAGCGGCGCCGCTGCCGTCGCCGTCATGCAGCCCCGCCGGTCGCCGCTGCGCCCAGGTCGAGCGCGCCGCGGCGGCGGCGCAGCCCGTCGACGATCGAACCGACGATTCCATGCGGACGCAGCGCGGCGATCACGCAGATAATCGCACCGTAGATCACGAGGTCGTAGCCCTTACCGCTGCCGCCGAGTTCGAGCGCAACGCCCTTGGCGAGCACGACGTACACCAGCGCGCCGACGGCCGGGCCCCACAGCGTGCCGATTCCGCCGACGACCCCGACCAGGGCGATATCGATCGAGATGCCGAGCGCAATCGTCGAAGGCGGATCGACGAACAGCGTGTACTGGGCATAGAGCACGCCGGCGCATGATGCGATCACGGCCGACCACGCGAAAGCCAGCAGCTTCCAACTGCGTTCGTCGATGCCGACCGCGGCGGCCGCGGCGTGATTGGCGCGCAGGGCGCGCAGGTAGTACCCCAGCCGCGAGCGTTCGAGCGCGATCGTTGCCACTTGCACCGCAGCGAACAACGCCAATGCGAGCACGATGTACGGGCCCTTGTCGGCGAACTGCAGCGCGGCCCACCCCGTTGCAATCGGCAGCTCGAACCCGGTCGCACGTCCGAGTGCGGGCTGGGTGCGGACCAGCGCATCGACGATGGCCGCGACCGCGATCGTCGCGATCGAGAAGTAGTGGCCGCGCAGCGCAAGGGTCGGGAAGCCGGTCACGATCGCCAGTGCCGCCGCGGCCAAGGCCCCGGCGGGGATCGCGAGCCACGGCGAGAGACCGTGCGTCACCATCAGCGCCGACGCGTACGCCCCGCAGCCGAAGAAGATGGCGTGACCGAACGAGATGTTGCCGGCGTAGCCGCTGATCCAATTCCACGACTGCCCGAGCACCGCGTACAGGAGCAGCGTGAAGACCAGATCGAGTGCGACCGCATCGCGCACGCCGAAAGCCGCCGCGAGCCCCGCGGCAACGATTGCGCCGAGCGCGATCAGGTGCGGTTTCACCGGCGCCCGAGCAGCCCTTGCGGACGCAGCAGCACGACGATCAAATAGGCCAGATAGACCGGCACCAGTTTCAGTTCCGGCGAGAGATAGAAGCCGCCGAACACTTCGAGCAATCCGACCAACAGCGCACCGACCAGGGCCCCGCTGATGCTGCCGAAACCTCCCAGCGCCACCACGACGAACGCGGTCAGCGCGAACGGGACGCCGGCGGTCGGATAGACCGGATAGGAGAGCATCAGCAGCGCCCCCGCCGCGCCGACGCAGGCGGCGCCGATCCCGAACGCGAGGCCGTTGATCCGCTGCACGTCGATCCCCATCAGCGTCGCCGCGATGCGATCTTCGGCCACCGCACGCATCGCGCGCCCCGTCTCGGTGTATTCGACGAACGCGAACAGCAGCGCCGTCAGGATGAGCGCCCCGCAGCCTTCGACGACGCTGGCCTGCGACACCGCGAGGCCTGCGAAGCGCAGCGTGCCCGAAAACGGCGGGTTCGGCGCCGAGAGGAAGTCGCTCGAGAAGATCGCCTGCGCGAGTCCCTGCATCAGCACCAGCAAGCCGAACGTTCCGAAGACCGTCGCTTCGGGCGGGCCCGACAGCAGCCGCCGCACGAACACGCGGTACACGACGATGCCGAACAGAAACATCGCGATGACGACCAGCGGCAGCCCCAGCAGCGGGCCCAGGCCGAGCAGGGCGAGCCCGAGCGTCGCGTACATGGCGAGCATCAGGAACTCGCCGTGGGCGAAGTTCACTACGTCCATCACGCCGTAGACGAGCGTCAGCCCGACCGCGACCAGCGCGAAGACCAATCCGGTCAGCACGCCGCCGACCAGCAGCTGCGCGAAGGTCGTCAGTGCTTCCACACCGGCATCGGCCAGATCGGTTCGCTCACCGCGACGTCGAACGGCCACACCGTTTCGTACTTTCCGTCCTGAATCTGTTCGATGATTCCCGACCCGCCCTGGTTCTGGCCGTTGGCATCGAACTGGATGTTCTTCCACGGCATCAAGGTCAGGTTGCCCGGGATGTTGGTTTTCTGCAGCGCGGTGCGGATTGCTTCGGGCGCGGTCGAAGCGGCCCGGTCGATCGCGTCAGCGAGCACGAGCACGCCCATGAAGTCGCGCGCCGTGTTGCCGTCGAGCGGTTTGCCGCTGAAGCGCAGTTCGAACAGCTGGTTGATCAGGGGCACTGCATGGTTGCGGTGTTTGATGTCGAGCGAGAACACTTCGCGGGTGAAGATCCCCTCGGCGTCCTTGCCTTCGGTGCGCACGAAGTTGGGATCGATGAAGCCGGCGTCCTGGGCCATGATCGCTTGCGGCTGCACGCTCTGGTCCTTGAACCCGCGCATGAACAAGAGCGCGTCCGGCAGATAGGAGGCCATCATGATCACGTCGGGTGCGGCAGCCTTCACCTTCTGGACCTCGGCGTTGACCTCGGTCGTGGTCGCGGTGTACGCGATCCGCGAGACGACTGGGTAGCCGTACTTCTTGGCCAGCGCTTCCTCCGCGTCGCCGGCTCCGGACCCGAACAGGCCGTCTTCACCGACGATCGCGATCTTCTTCACGACGATCTTCTTGGTGCGCTTGAGGTCGCCGAAGAATTGAAAGAAGTTGTCGGCGAAGGTGGCGTCGCTCGGCGTGGTGCGGAAGAACCATTTGAGCCCGCGCGTCGTGAGCGACGGCGCCGACGAGTCCGGATTGAGGAATGGAACGCCGTACCGTTCAGCGACCTGTGACGCCGTCGCCGTGGTCGAGGACGAATAGCAGCCGATCAGGGCGACGACGTGATCCTGCGTGATCAATTGCTCGGCGGCCGCGCGCGCCTGGTCCGGTTTGCCCTGCGAATCGGCGAACACGAGCCGGATGCGCGCGTGCCCGAGATGCGGCAAGCCGCTCTTTCCGACCATCGGCAGCGGATAGCTGACGTGCCCGTTGACCAGATCCTGCGCCAGCAGCTGCGCGACCCGCAACCCCGCGCCCGACTGCGCTAAGGAACCGGTCAGCGGAATGACCGAGCCGATCACGATATCGGGCGGATCGGCGGCACCGGTCGGGCCCAATGGGACCGCGGTCAACGTCAGGGCAGTGGCGAGCGCAAGCGCGAGCCGGCGTGCGAGCATGCGGGTCTCCTTCACGAACGGGTCCGTCTCCGCATCGCGCGGATGGGTCACGATAACGAGGGTACGACGGGCGCGTCAAGGGACCGGCTTCCAAAGGACTTCCGCGAGCGACCGCGAGCCGCGACACCCGGTCGCGACCGCGGACCTCCGGCCGAGTTCGGGCTACTTCGGTTCGGGCGCCGGCGTTCGGTGCGGCGGCGGATGGTGCACCGCGTGCGGATGCGGCGTCGCGGGCGGACGCGGCGGCGCCGGCCGGGCCGGAATCTCGCGCAGCGGCGGTTCGGGGCGCACCGTCGGCGGGCGGACCGGCAGCGCCCGGAATGGCGGTTCGGTGCGTACCGGCAGCGCGCGGACGGGCGGCTCGAGACGCGGCGTCGGCTCGGCACGATACGGCGGTTCGGTCCGCACCGGTCGCACCGTTTCGACCGGCATCGCCCGCACCGGCGGCGCGGTGCGCAGCGGCACCGGTCGTTCGGTCGGCAACCGTCCCGGCGCGCCCGGCTGGCCCGGCATCGGGCGATACGCGGGGGTGTGGATCGGGCGCGGCGTTTCGAACGGCCGCTCGCGAACCGTCGAGAGCGGACGCGGCGTCGGCACGCGCGGCGGCGGAACGACGCGCGGAACGTTCACGCGGTCAGCGGGCGTCACCGGCACGAAACCGGCCGGCCGGGTGCTCGAATTCAACGGGCGCGCGACGGTGAGCACCGGCGGGTGATTGTTATTGACGCGTGCCAACAGGCCTCGATCCTGACCCGCGGTTTGGATGTGCTGCAGCTGCGCCGGCGTCTGACCCAGGTGCCGCGCCCGCGCGACGACCAGCTGCTGCGCGGTCGGGCTGGCCTGCACACCGCCGCGGCCGCCGTTGAAGCCGACGCGCGTAGGCGCGTTGTTGACGTACACCGTGCGGTCGACGTAGACGTTGCGCACGATCGTGATGTTGACGCGCGTGACGTAGGTGTTGTAGCGGAAGTGCGGCCCGTCCCAACGGCCGCCGACATACCCGTTGCCGTAGTAGCCGCAGCCGTAGTTCACGCCGCCGTAGAAGCCGACCGCCGTGGCCCAATAGCCTCGGTGCCAGCCGTAGCGGCCGCTGCCGTATCCCCAGTAGCCGGGCGTCCACAGATATCCCGGCTGCGGCGCCTGCACCCACGTCCCCGGAACCCAGAAGAAGCCGAACGGCCCGAAGCCCCAGAATCCCGGTTGCCACACGTAGTCCGGTGCGGGCACGTAGGGCTGTTCGTAGACCGGGATCGGCGGCGGGGGCGAATCCGCATAGTCGTACTGATCGCCCTGATCGTCACCCGCCGGTGCGGCTTCCGGCGCATATTGTTGCGGCGGCGGAGCTCCGCCGGCGGTTGAGATCGAGACCAGATGCTCGCTCTCGTTCCAGTCGACGCTCGCGCCGAGTGCCTCGGAAACGAAGCGCAGCGGCACGAAGGTGCTCGCGCCGACGATGAACGGGGCGACGTCGAGCGTTTGGGGCTGGCCGTTGATGGTCGCGTCGGTCGAACCGATGTGCAGCGAGACGTCGCGGCCGTTCCCGGTGGCGTTGATGGTCCCGTTGTCGTAGACGACGCTGGCGCCCAGCCGTTCGAAGATGCCCCTCAGCGGCACGAACACGCGTCCGGCCTGGATGATCGGCGGCGGCTGGAGATCGAGCGGGCTGCCGTCAACGTTCACGTCGACCTGCGCGGCCGCGGGCAACGCCATGACCACGATCGCGGCCAGCGTGCCGATGCCCGCCGCTGCAAACCGAACCAGACCCTTGAATTCCAAGCTTCGATCCTCCGACCCGGGCGACCCGAACCGATTGACGGTGTGAGCGGCCGCGTTCCTCTAAGGCCCCGCGATCCTCATGTCACCCTTACCCGGATCGATGCCCTTATCGCCGGACCGGCGGATTACCTCAAGCCGGCGGCCCTTAGCGGACAACGAAACGCGAGTCTAAACCCAAGAGCCGGCAAGCCTGCGCGATCATGCTGTTGACGATCTCCGCGGCCGGCGGTACGTCACGAATGATGCCGGAAACTTCCCCCATGAGTACCCCCGAGTTCTCCGCGTCCCCCGCCGTAAAGGCATCCCAGAAGCGCTCGTACTCGATGTCGATCGCCTTTTCCATCTCGCGCTCGCGCCCGTCCCACTTGGCGACAAAGGCGTTCTTCAGAACGCGAACGACGAACTCCGGATTGGGCCAGTACCGCTTGCGCGCGATATCGACCGAGCGTGATTTCAGCGTGGAGTCGCCGTCAACGCGAACGATGGCCTGGCGAAACCCCTCCGGCGCTTCCGACTCCTGGCTGGCAACAAAGCGCGTTCCGACCAGAACGCCCTCTGCACCAAGCATGAGCGCCGCGGCAAGACCGCGGCCGTCCCCCACGCCGCCCGCCGCAACCAGAACGGTGTCGGGTGAATGCTCGGCAAGATAGTCGGCAGCTTCGGGAACGAGCGTAAACAGGCCGCGGTAGCCGCTGTGACCGCCGGCCTCGCAGCCCTCGGCAACGATGATATCGGCGCCCGCATCGACGGCCTCGCGCAGGTACGTCATCCCCTGCACCTGGCAGATCAGCGGCACGCCTTGCGCCTTGATGCGGGACGCGTGCGGCTCGAGCTCCCCAAACGAGAGCATCAACGCCGCCGGCTGTTTGGCAAGAACCTGATCGAGAAGCTTCGGATCCCTCGCCATCGACCAGGTGATGAACCCGCAGCCAACACGGGCATTCCCCGCCGCCGCGAATTGCTGCTCCAGCCAATCGGCGTCGCCATATCCGCCGCCGATGATGCCGAGGCCGCCCGCATTGGACACCGCGGCGGCAAGCTTTCCGCCCGTGAAGACGTTCATGGGTGCCAGAAGTATGGGGTGCTCAATCCCCAGCTTCTCGGTCAGCCTGGTCCTCAAATGCATTCGGGCCGGCGTCGCTCGGCTACGTGCCGATCAGTTCTTTAAGGGCGTGCTGGAAGATCTTCGGCGCCTTGCCTTGGAACAGGACGCTCTCGTTGCCGCCGATTTGGCGGCGCAGGTGCACGAGCTCGTCGCGTAACGCGGCCGCTTTCTCGAACTCGAGGTTCGCGGCGGCGTCGCGCATCTTGCGCTCGATTTCCTTGGCCATCGCCTCGGCCACCTCGCGCGGCAGCTTCTCGGCCCGCACGACGTTGGCGACTTCCGCACCGCTGTTGGCGCCGCCGCCGACCAGGCTGAGGATGTCGTGGACTTCCTTGCGGATCGACTTCGGTTCGATTCCGTGTTCGAGGTTGAAGGCGACCTGACGTTCGCGCCGCCGCTTGGTCTCGCCGAGCGCCTTCGCCATCGACTCGGTGACGACGTCGGCGTACATGATGACCTTGCCTTCGACGTTGCGCGCCGCGCGGCCGATCGTCTGGATCAGCGAGGTGCCGGAACGCAGATAGCCTTCCTTATCGGCGTCCAGGATACCGACCAGCGAGACCTCCGGCAAATCGAGGCCTTCGCGCAGCAGATTGATGCCGACCAGCACGTCGAACTCACCCTTGCGCAGGTCGCGCAGGATCGCGATCCGCTCGAGCGTCTCGACTTCGCTGTGCAGATAGCGCACCCGGATGCCGTTCTCGAGCAGATAGTCGGTCAGATCCTCGGCCATCTTCTTGGTCAAGGTCGTCACCAGGATGCGTTCGTTCTTGTCGGCGCGCAGTCGAATCTCGTCCATCAAGTCGTCGACCTGGTGGCGCGTCGGACGCACCTCCACCTCGGGATCGACCAGCCCGGTGGGCCGGATGATCATCTCGACCACCTGGCGCGATTTTCCGACCTCGTACGTCGACGGCGTCGCCGACACGTAGATGACCTGCTGCACGTGGTCATCGAACTCATCGAAGGTCAGCGGACGGTTGTCCAGCGCCGAGGGCAGGCGGAAGCCGTGCTCGACCAGCGACAGCTTGCGCGAGCGGTCGCCGCCGTACATCCCGTGGACCTGCGGCAGCGTGACGTGCGACTCGTCGACCATCAGCAGCCAGTCTTTGGGAAAGAAGTCGAGCAGGCACCACGGCGTCGAGCCGGGCTGGCGTCCCGACAGCGGCGCGCTGTAGTTCTCGACGCCGTTGCAGTAGCCGACTTCGCGCAGCATATCGAGGTCGTAGCGGGTGCGCTGCTCGAGCCGCTGGGCCTCGAGCAGCTTGCCCCCAGCGCGGAAAAAGCGCAGCCGCTCTTCGAGCTCGCTTTCGATTTCGACGACGGCGCGGGCCAGTTTTTCGTCGGGCGTGATGTAGTGCTTGGCCGGGAAGATCTTGAGCTCGTCCTTCGATTCGACGTACTCGCCGGTCAGTTGGTTGACGACGTTGATGGCTTCGATTTCATCGCCGAAGAACTCGATCCGATGCACGAGTTCCTCGTCGACGGCGACGAATTCCAGCGTGTCGCCGCGGACGCGGAACGTGCCGCGGATGAGGTTGAGGTCGTTGCGGCGGTACTGCATCCCGATCAGCTTGCGCAAGAACGCGTCGCGGTCGAGCGACTGCCCGACCCGAATGTCGGCCGACATCTCCATGTAATCAGCCGGCGAGCCGAGCCCGTAGATGCACGAGACCGAGGCCACGATCAGCGTGTCCGGCCGGGTCAGAAGCGACTGGGTCGCCGAGTGCCGCAGGCGCTCGATCTCGTCGTTGATCGAGCTGTCCTTGGCGATGTAGGTGTCGGTGTGCGCGATGTACGCTTCGGGCTGGTAGTAGTCGAAGTAGGAGACGAAATACTCGACCGCGTTGTGGGGGAAGAAATCCCGGAACTCCGCGCACAGCTGGGCCGCCAGCGTCTTGTTGTGGCAGAGCACGAGGGTCGGCTTTTGCACCAGCTCCACCACCCGCGCCATGGCCATCGTTTTGCCCGAACCGGTCACGCCGAGCAGCGTCTGGGCGCGGTCGCCGTCCAGGACGCCGCGCGCCAATGCGTCGGTAGCCGCCGGCTGGTCGCCGGCCAGCGGATAGGTCGAGACGAGCTCGAAGCGCGGCATGCTCGTCCTACAACCGCACCAAATGAATGTATGGTGGCGGCTCGTGCGCCAGGACAAGCGAGGTCCGGCGACGCACGTTAGCGGCGCTTCCCTAGTGCGCCCAGGCGCTTCCGGAGGCAGAAGGAGCCCGACGCTGTGATTCAGCCGCCCCTGTTGTTCAGCGGGACCTCCAACCGCCAATTGGCGGAAGAGATCGCCAAGCGGATGCAGACGCGCGTCGGTAATGCGCTGGTCGATCGCTTCAAGAACGACGAGTGCCGGATCGAGATCCGGGAGAACGTCCGCGGTGCGGAAGTGTTCGTCGTCCAGTCGCTGTGCCGGTCGCCGCAAGGCGCAACGGTCAACGACTCGGTGATGGAACTGCTCCTGATCATCGATGCGCTGCGCCGTGCCTCAGCCAACCGGATCACCGCCGTGATCCCCTACTACGGCTACGCCAAGCAGGACAAGAAGACGAAAGGCCGCGAGCCGATCTCCGCCAAGCTGGTCGCCAATATGATCGAACGGGCCGGCGCCGAGCGCATCGTGACCCTCGATCTGCATGCCGCCCAGATTCAGGGCTTCTTCGATATCCCGGTCGACAACCTGATGGCGGCACCGACCCTCTGCAACTACCTCAAGAACGAGAAACTCGAAGGCGACCGGATCGTGGTCGTCTCCCCCGATGCGGGCGGCGTGCCGCGGGCTGAAACCTTCGCCAAGCGGCTCAAGTCAACGCTCGCCGTGATCATCAAACGGCGTCCGGAGCCGGATGTCTCCGAGGTGACCCACATCGTCGGTGACGTGCAGGGGAAAGTCGCCGTCGTGGTCGACGACATGATCTCGACCGGCGGGACCCTGGTGAAGGCGGCCGAGGCTCTGCGCAAGCGGGGCGCGACCGACGTGTACACGCTCGCGACCCACGGCATCTTCGCCGGCGACGCGATCGCACAGTTCGAGCACTCGGAGATCAACCGGGTGATCGTCACCAACACGATCCCGCGCACGATCGACTCGCCCAAAGTCGAGCATCTGACCATCGCGCAGATCCTCGCCGACGCGATCAAACGCATCACGTCGAACCGGTCGGTCTCCGAGCTCTTCAACGGCGACGAAACCGAACGGCCACCCGAAGAACCTCCACCTGCCAAGCCGGGACCCGAAGTCCCCTCGGCACTCGCCGCAGCGCTCTAGCGCGCGGCACCCTCCTTAGGAAACAGCACCACCATCATGGCGAAAGCCCGTTCGATCTCCACCATCACGCTCGAGCCGCGCAGTGAGTCCGGCACGACCGCCTCGCAGCGCGTCCGCCGCCTCGGACTGATCCCGGGCGTCGTGTACGGCCACGGCACCGCGACGCCGATCAGCGTCGATGCGCGTCAGCTCGCTGAACTGATCCACTCCGGCGGCAAAAGTCAGATCGTCGAAGCGACGATCGGAGGCGTCAAGGACTCGGTGCTGCTGCGCCGTGTCGAAGCCGACCCCATCTCGCGCAAGCCGCTCAGCGTCGACTTCCAGCGCGTCAAGCAGGGTGAATCGATCAATGCCTCGGTCAACGTCCTCACCATCGGCACGCCGATCGGCGTCACCGAAGGCGACGGCGTGCTCGACGTGATCACGCACGTCCTCGAAA